>Ga0129345_1000001_pt1 | contig 105103 bp, 107 predicted proteins | sample CPBDNA_FD_94425 | JGI IMG/M metagenome (GOLD analysis project Ga0129345, IMG submission 94425) | Freshwater to marine salinity gradient microbial communities from Chesapeake Bay, USA - CPBay_Sum_20_0.8_DNA | ecosystem: Environmental > Aquatic > Marine > Coastal | place: USA: Chesapeake Bay...
AGACTACAAATATATCCCTCAGGCTAGGACAATTTCAGTGGACTCTAGATATCTTTTATGGACGTTAGAGAAATTAGAGAAGGCAGATAATATTCTTGAAGAACTTACCATAGTCAACTAAATGGTGGGTCTGGGTGGACTCGAACCACCGACCTCACCCTTATCAGGGGTGCGCTCTAACCAAGCTGAGCTACAGACCCGTTTAAAACGGAAACGCATTTTAACTTTTATCTATCAAAGATAAAAGAGATAAGAAGACCTAATTTTTATTGATTTTTTTGAGACTGATAAAGACTGTAATAAACATAAACCCAGGGAATAATTATCACGTATTCAAAAATACCCAAAATTATTAACTGGATAATCCCTTGATCTAATAATAAAGAAAATATTCCTGATGGTATCGTGGTTAACAATATAAAAAGTAATGTTAAGCCAAATAATGTTCCGCCATGCTCATCAGTCTTTTCCCAAGATAATTTTAAAGAATCTATGACACCTTTGTTCTCAAGCATTATAAAAGAGGGAAACAGGGCCAATCTCGCACCAACATAGATTCCTGGCAAAATTAATAATAAAAGACCAAAAACTACAGCGATAATACTTAAAATATATGCACCAAATAGTGGAAAGAATTTTTGTATTCCGCCAAGTAAAGCACTCATGGCTTCTAATTCTGAACTAGAACTTTTAGCATTAAAGGCTAAATAAAGACCGCCCAGAAAACCAACGCTTAAAACCGTACCGACTGCACTTAGAATTCCAACAAAAAATACATTATCTCCAAAAAAATCACCAATATCTTCAGGTGAAATATTTTCAAGAGGCATTAAAAGGTGTGCAATTGAAATTTCAATAGCGCAAACAGGAGCAGCAAGAACAGCGAAATACTGCCAGTTATTAAAATAAAAACTCCATGCATTATTAAATTGGTTCATTTATCCATTGTAAAGTATTATGAAGTTTATGAATAATAAAATACTTGCAAATTTAGTAATAATTTTTTTACTAGTTAGTTGTTCTAATGACATATCAGATTTCTCATATCCAGACTCAAAGAAAGTCGATTTTAGTGAAACAATTCATGGTTATGAAATTGAAGACTCTTACAGATGGCTTGAAGATTTTACTAGTGAAGAATCTAGGGAGTGGGTCAAAAGACAGAATCAATTTACACAACAGTTTATTGGCAAAGATAAATATAAAAAATCAATAAATAACCATCTAAATAAAACTTGGGAAACTGAATCTTTAAGCACCCCATACAAAATTGAGGGCAAAATTTTTTATTATTTTAATGATGGTTCGTGGCAACAGAGCAAGTTGATGATAAAAGATTGTGAAGATTGTGAAGAACGCGTTCTCTTAGACCCTAATAAGTTTTCTACTGACGGAACTATATCCCTTGGCGGCACTAGTGTTAGCAATGATGCATCATTGCTGGCTTATTCCATTTCTGACGGAGGCTCTGATTGGAGAACTTGGAGGGTTATGAATATTAATTCAGGTGAAATTCTTTCAGATGAAATTAATTGGGCAAAATTTTCAAATGCTTCGTGGGAAAATGATAATTCTGGTTTTTACTATCAGAAATATGAAGAACCCAAGGATGAACTTTTAAGAGAGGTTAATACAGCACCAAAATTAATGTTTCATAAATTAGGAACACCACAGTCAGAAGACCAAATAATATATGAAAATCCAGATCAACCAAGATGGGGTTGGGGAATCAATGTCTTAAAAGATACAGAAGTTAGATTTCTATCTATTTCTAATGGAACAGATGAAAGAAATAGACTATACGTTCAATTAAAAAAAGGTGGAGCATTTTTGCCGCTAGTAGATGAGCTCATTGGAGCATATCAATATTTGGATCATAAAGATGATACCTATTGGTTTTATTCAACAGAAAATGCAAAAAATGGAAAAGTGTCTTCTTTACAGATTAAAAATGGTTCTTTTGTTTGGAATGACTTGGTTAAAGAGACTTCTAACTCAATAAGAGGTGTAAATTTAATTAATGACTCCATTGCGGTTACATACTTAATAGATACATTTTCAGAAGTTCATTTCTATTCGCTGGATGGAACATTCTTAAAAACACTTGCCATGACAGAAAAAGGAACTATCGCAGGTTTTGGCGGTGGCCTGGAAGATACTACAACATATTTTTCTTATACCAATTTTGTAACGCCTAAGAAGATATATGAAATAGATCTAGTTAACATGTCTAAGAAAATATTTTGGGAAGAAAAACTAAAGGATTTTAATACAAATGATTACATTTCTGATTTTAGATTTTATGAATCTAAAGATGGCACCAAAATACCAATTCATATAAGTTATAAAAAATCATTAAATATCAATGAAACTACTCCCGTTCTAATTTATGGTTATGGAGGTTTTAATATCTCAATTCTTCCTGGCTTTAGTAAAAGGTTCTTATCTTGGATGAATCAAGATGGTGTTGTTGCTGTTGCTAATTTAAGAGGTGGAGGAGAATACGGCGATATATGGCACGAAGATGGAATGCTCTTTAATAAACAAAATGTCTTCGATGATTTTGCATATGCTGCAAAATATCTCCATCAGAAAAAAATTGGATCTCCAGAATCAACTGCTATTCAAGGTGGTTCAAATGGAGGACTTTTGGTTGCAGCTACAATGCTACAAAACCCCTCTTTATTTAAAGTTGCTATCCCTCAAGTAGGCGTCCTGGATATGCTTAGATTTCATAAATTTACTATTGGTTGGGCATGGGAAAGTGATTATGGATCGCCTGATGATAAAAAAGAATTTGAAAATCTTCTTGCTTATTCTCCACTTCATAATATTAAAAAAGGTGAGTGCTATCCATCTACTTTGATAACAACTGCGGAAAGAGATGATAGAGTTGTTCCCTCTCACTCTTTTAAATTTGCTGCCAAGCTTCAAGAATATCAAGGATGTAATAAACCAATTTTAATTAGGATTGAGGACAGGGCTGGACATGGGGCAGGAACACCAAAAGACAAACAAATAAATCAAATAGCAGAAATATATGGATATGCTTTATCTGTAATTAATGAATAATTAGTAGAAATCTAATAACTCAATATCAAAAATTAGAATTGAATTTGGGGGAATGCCAGGTCTACCCTCATCTCCATATGCCATACTTGGATCAATATATACACGCCACTTATCATTCTTTTTCATCATAGAAATGACTTTTTGGCATCCCTCGATAAGATCAGATAGTTGAATAGTTAATGGTTCATCGGATTCAACAGAGCTCCAAAATACAGTTCCGTCTGTAAGCTTGCCATGAAAATGTGCGGTAATAGTATCTGATAGTTGAGGTGATTTAGAATTAGCATCTCCACTATTTAAAACAGCGTATTGAAGACCTTTCTCAATAACATTTATACCCTCGTATCCTTGATTTTCAATAAAAAATTTTAAATTTGATATCTGTTTTACATTAGGACTATCTTGAACACAACCAACTAAGATAAATAGAATTGAAGCACTAATTAACTTATTCATTATAAGGTTCTTATTTTTAAAAACTTTCTTTTGCCAACCTGGTAAACAGCCTCAGAGCCTTTTTGTATTTCTTTTTTTGGATCTAATACTTTTTCTGAATCTATTTTTACACCACCTTGTTTTATTAGTCTCATAGCCTCAGAGGTGCTTGAAGTCATGTCAGCATTTTTTAATAAGTTTGTTAATGGGATTGAATCCGAATCTAAGTTTATTGAAATTTCTTTAATGTCATCCGGCAAGCTACCTTTTTGAAATCTTTGCAAAAATGATTCTCTGCATGATGCTCCCTGGCCTGTCTCATGAAATCTATCAACCAACTCTTCAGCAAGGAGAAATTTTATATCTCTAGGGTTGGTGCCCTCATCTACTTGTTGCCTTAAATTATTTATTTCTTTCTCGGATATAAAACTTAATAATTCAAACCATCTCCACATCAATTCATCTGAAATAGACATAATTTTTCCAAACATCTCTTCTGGACTCTCATCGATACCAATAAAATTATTTAAAGATTTAGACATTTTATTTGTGCCATCTAGACCTTCTAGAATAGGCACAGTTAATACAACTTGAGGTTCTTGGTTATAAGCTCTTTGAAGTTCTCTTCCAACCAGCAAGTTAAATTTTTGATCGGTTCCCCCACACTCAACATCTGCATCTAAAGCAACCGAATCATATCCCTGAACCAACGGATATAAGAATTCATGAACCGCAATACTTTGATTAGAGTTATAACGCTTATTAAAGTCATCGCGCTCCAACATTCTTGCTACATTATATTTTGAAGCTAAGCGTATCAGGCCAGCCGCACCAAGATCATTACACCACTCTGAGTTAAATCTTACTTCAGTCAACTCTTTCTTAAGAATTTTAAAAACCTGCTTCTCGTATGTTTTTGCATTTTCTATAAGCTCATCAGAGCCAAGGGTTGGCCTTGTCTTATTTTTGCCAGAGGGATCACCTATTTGTCCAGTGAAATCACCAATTAAAAATATGACCTTATGTCCTAAATCCTGAAAATGTCTTAGCTTATTTAAAAGTACGGTATGGCCTAGATGTAAATCTGGAGCTGTTGGATCAAAGCCAGCCTTTATGATTAATTGCTTCCCAGATTCTAATTTCTTTTTAAGATCAGATTCCGTAAGAATCTCATCTGTTCCTCTTTTAATTAATGATAGGGCTTCCTTCATATGCCTATCATAGTATTTTTAATCAATTAATAGAATGAGTATGTTGCTACTTAGTGCTATAAGATTAAAATATTCATATGTCACTTTTCAAAAGCAAATTCATTTCTGAGGCAATAATTGTCCCTAAGCTTCTAAAAGAGACAGAGTTCTTGAATGATCCTTCTATTTCTATTAATGCAAAAAAGATTATTGATGCATGCAGAGAAAATAAAAAGGAAAGAACTAAATTAGATGCTTTCTTAAGCGAATACGGACTAGATAACCAAGAAGGGGTCGCCCTGATGTGTCTTGCTGAGTCAATCCTCAGAATACCAGATAGCAAAACAAGAGACTTAATAATTTCAGAAAGATTGTCTGAAGGCAGATGGATAGAGCATTTAAATAAAGCTGATAGTTTGTTTGTAAATGCTTCTACTTGGGGTCTCTTATTAGCAGGTAAGGTAGTGAAAACACCATCTGAGTGGTATCAAAATCCAAATAAATTTTTACGATCAATAATTTCAAAATCTGGAGAATTTCCAATTAGAAATGCTGTTGTTGCTGCAATGCATATTCTTAGTCAAGAATTTGTTATGGGTAGAGACTTCAAAGATATTAATAAAATATCCAATATAAGTGAATCCATATATTCATTTGATATGCTCGGCGAGGCTGCAAGAAATAAAAAACAGGCAGATATTTATTATTCTTCTTATGAAAATGCTATCGAAGAGGTTAGCAAAATAAATCTTATACAAAATACAAACAATGGGGTTTCAATTAAAATTTCTGCTCTTTGTCCTAGTTACGAGATGAGAAAACATGAGGATATTAAAACCAAACTTATTCCAAAACTTATATCTCTTACTGAGCTTGGAAGATCTAAAGATGTAGAAATTACTATTGATGCCGAAGAACAAGATAGGCTGAGTATAAGCTTAGAGATAGTTAAAATTTTGGCTCAATCAAAAAAAATAAAAGATTGGCCCGGGTTTGGTATTGCTCTTCAAGCATACGGTAAAAGATCTATGGATTCAGTAAATTGGTTTGAGGAACTTCTTAAAACAAGATCTCCGATGCATCTTAGGCTTGTAAAAGGAGCTTACTGGGATTATGAAATAAAACATTCACAAGTTCATAGTCATGATAATTATTCTGTATTTACTAAAAAATCAATTACTGATCTATCTTACCTTGCTTGCGCAAAAAGAATTTTTGAAATTGAATCAATTTATCCAAAATTTGCTACTCATAATGCCCATACACTTTCAGCTATAAACTATTTAGGTGAAGGCAAAAATTATGAATTTCAAAGACTTTTTGGAATGGGAGAGCTTTTATATAAGTGTGCTGATAAAGTTTTAGAAAAATCTAATACAACATCTATTTATGCGCCTATTGGTAAATATAAAGACCTGTTACCATATCTAGTGAGAAGACTTCTTGAAAATGGCGCTAACAGTTCTTTTATTAATAGGCTGCTTGATCCAGAAACAGATTCTTCATGGCTGGCTGCAGGACCGCATCTAAAAATTGAAAGTGAAAAAAAAGATATACCTCTGCCAAAGGACATTTTTAGGAATAGGAAAAACTCAAAAGGAATAGATATATCAGAAATGGAAAACCTTGAATTAATTAATAAAAAAATTAATGAGTATAAAAATAAAAGTATTCATGCTGTATCAATTTATGGCAATAGATCTGAAGATAAAACATCCAAGCATGTAGTTAACTCCATTGCGGACAATTCTGAAATTGGATCTGTAGCTTTTGATGATATTGATATGCTTTTAAAAAATATTGACTCTAATTGTAGTTCTGATTGGAAAAATATAAGTGTAAAAAATAGAGCTGATATCTTAATTAATATTTCTAATCAAATTGAATCAGATCCCTATGAACTAATCTACTACTTAATGAATGAAGCAGGTAAAACAATCCAAAACTCTATTGATGAGATTAGGGAAGCTATTGATTTTTTGAGATATTACTCCAACCAAATGATTGGCATTGAAGAAGATGAATGTGAATTAGAAGGACCGACAGGCGAATCAAATAAACTTTCCTATTCAGCCAAAGGACATTTTTTGTGCATAAGTCCATGGAACTTTCCTGTTGCAATATTAATAGGCCAAATAAGTGCTGCGCTAATAACAGGAAATAAAGTAACTGTTAAGCCGTCTGAACATACTTCTATATTAGGCTATATCGTAGTTAAAAAATTTCATGAAAACGGTATACCTTTAGATGCTCTTCAGCTGGTTCTTGGTGATGGCAAGTATGGAGATGCTCTTTCTCGGATTAGGCATCTTAATGGTGTGGCATTTACAGGCTCTTTGCCTACTGCAAAAAAAATACAAAATAATCTTAATCAAAACCAAAAAGAAATTCTTCCACTTATAGCAGAAACTGGCGGAATTAATGCAATGATTGTTGATTCAAGTGCGCTTTTAGAACAGGCCACTGATGATATTGTAAGATCTGCATTTGATAGCTCGGGCCAAAGATGCTCAGCCTTAAGAGTTCTTTGCATTCAAGATGAGATTTATGATGACTTACTTGAAATGATAAAAGGCAATATGGAAGAGCTTAAAATTGGTAATCCTGAAAATCTTGATACAGATATTGGTCCAATAATTACTTTAGCATCTAAAACTAAGCTTGATAAATATGTTACAGATAGTGTTGATAAAGGTTTCAGTGTTTATCAATCCGAACCCAGTATTCTCGAAAGTTTTGTATCTCCAACTATAATTGAAATTAATAAATTAAATGATTTAAGTGAAGAGCAGTTTGGTCCAATCTTGCATGTTCTAAAATTTAAATCTTCAAAAATTAGCGATCTCATTTCAGAGATTAATGATACTGGATATGGTTTAACTATGGGTATTCATTCAAGGATTGAATCAAGAGCAGATCTATTTAGCCAAGAATGCAACGTTGGAAATATTTATATAAATAGAGACATGGTAGGCGCTGTTGTTGGCTCTCAACCTTTTGGTGGTCGTGGCCTTTCAGGAAGTGGCTATAAGGCAGGTGGACCAAATTACCTTATACAATTCCTCAATGAAAAAGTTATCTCAAAAAATTCTGTTGCTTTTGGTGGAAATACAGAATTACTAAACATTCAAGAAGATTAGTGGTTGGATTTAAGAAAGTGCCTGCAAAGAGTGTTCTGATTACATTTTTCTTATCTATTTTTTTAATCATGCTTTTGTATGCAGATTTTATAACTGACGATTCCTTGCCAGAGGAAAGAATACAAGTAAGTGAAAAATTAAATGAGCAAATTTCTGAGGTTTCATCATATAGAGTCCATGAGGTTAAAGATGGAGAAAATCTATCGATTATATTTGAAGACTTCCTCCTACCCTTAAATACTGCATATAAAATTTTTAGGCTTGATAAAAATAATCTTCTCTCAAAAATAAAGCCAGGCGATGAAATGAAATTTACTTATTTTGGTAACAATATTACAAGCATTGAGATTACCAAGAATAGTATAGATTCTATTCTTATAGAAATTGCAAATGACATCTCTATTAAAAAAATATCTAAAGATGTTGAGCTAATCAAATCATTTAAAAGTGGAGTTATAAAAACATCATTTTATGAAGCCGCTCTTGATGCTGGTATCCCAGATTCAATTATTATGGATTTTGCATACATTCTTGGGTGGGATATAGATTTTGTCTTTGATATTCGTGAAGGTGATTCTTTTTATGTGATATATGAGACCCCTTACACTAATGGAGAAAAAATTCAAAATGGCGATATAGTTGTAGCAAAATTTATAAATAATGGAAAAATCTATTCAGCTAATAGATTCTATACAAACAAAAATAAGAAAGAGTTTTTTGATAATGACGGTAACAATATGCAGAAGGCTTTCTTAAAAGCACCCCTAGATTTTGCCTATATTAGCTCACATTTCAATCCAAATAGGATGCATCCTGTTCTTCACACAATTAGAGCTCATAATGGAGTTGATTATGCTGCCAAAAGAGGCTCTCCAGTTAGAAGCACCGGAGATGGTACTATTCAATTTGTTGGAAGAAAAAATGGCTGCGGCAATGAGATAGTAATAAAACATTCAAACGATATTTCTACAAGATATTGTCACTTAGAGAGTTTTGCATCTGGCATTAAAAAAGCAAAAAAAATCAATCAGGGTGAGACAATAGGTTACGTTGGCAGCACTGGTCTTGCAACAGGACCACATCTTCATTACGAATTTAAAATTGGAGATAAAAATATTGATCCAATAAAAGTTAAGCTCCCTTCCGCTGAACCAGTTTCTAAAGCGTTAAAACCTAGCTTTGATACACTAATAGAAAATAATAAATTGTTACTATCAAAATTTGAGCAGCTATACCCTAGTGAATATGAATAAAAAATATTACATCGGAGCAATGTCAGGAACTAGCTTTGATGCTATTGATGTTTCTGTTATTCGGATACAAGAAGGGGTTAGTCTTGAGTTTTTTCATTCAAAAAAAATTCCAAGCCAAATAAAATCTAAAATTCGAAGTTTAATAAATAAAGAAGTTTTTACTTTATCTGAGCTTGGTAAGCTTGATAAACAAATTGGTTCATTATTTTCTTCATCAATTAAAGAATGTATTTATAAAAATAAATTACACAAATCTAGTATTGGATGTGTTGCAATCTCAGGACAAACTATTTGTCATGAAGTTAATAAAAAGAATTCATTTTCTATGCAAATTGGTGATCCAAATATAATAGCAACTGAAACCCAGCTCCCTGTGATCTATGATTTCAGGAATATGCACATTGCCCTTGGTGGGGAAGGTGCTCCTCTTGTTCCAGAGTTTCATAATGAACTTTTTTATAAAAAAGGTAGTCCAAAAATCATACTAAACCTTGGAGGTATAGCAAATTATACCTATGTTTCAAATAAGAAAAATTTATGGGGTTCTGACGTTGGGCCTGGGAATGCTCTTATGGATGCATATTGTCAAAGTTTTCTTAATAAACCCTTCGATAAAGATGGGAATATTGCTTCAAAGGGAAAAATTGTTAAGCCTGAATTAAAAAAACTTTTAGCAAATAAATTTTTTAAAAAATCATTTCCAAAATCTACTGGGAAAGAACTATTTAATATGGGCATGTTATCAACAAAATTTCTTAAAGAACCATCAGAAAATGTTCTAGCTACTCTCGCTGAGTTTTCTGCCATATGTGTAGCTGCCTCGATCAAACAAAATAATCATAAATGTAAAGAAATAATCATTTGTGGAGGCGGTGGCAATAATAGGTTTCTAGTAGAAAGAATTTCACATTTAGTTGAAGCAAAAACTGTCCTGTCGTCCAGTCTTGGCTATGACATTCAAGCAATTGAATCTATGGCGTTTGCTTGGCTAGGATTTAAGAGAATAAACAACCAGTCTTTAAAAATTCAATTGGGTAAAAATGAATTTAATAATGGATTATTGGGATCTATAGCTCAATCTAAACGGTAAACGACTCACCGCAGCCGCATGTTGTCTTAGCATTGGGGTTTTCAATCACAAATTTTGCTCCAGAAAGATCTTCAACAAAATCAAGGGTTGATCCATATAAATATGGATACGACATGGAATCAATTAAAACTTTAAATTCTCCGAAATCAATAACATCATCATCAAATGCCTCATTGTCATCAAATTTGAAGCCATATTGAAAACCAGAACAGCCTCCTCCAGTTACATATACTCTAAATTTTGAGCGTACGCCTTCTTTTAAAACACTCAAAATTCTATCTGATGCAGAATTAGTTAGTTCGATTGAGTGATCTTTAATGGTTTCCATATTTATTCAATTATTATAATTTTATTAGTCTTAATAATATTTCATTATATAACTATTCTTACAAACGTATGTTAGAAGATATTTAATGGCTATTCACATATTTTAAATATACTACATAAAAAATTAGAGCTGCTATTAATAAATTTGAATAACAATATAGAATATAGATTCATATTAACTAATTATGCGCTAATGAAATCAACTCTTATTATATTTTCTTCAACTGATGGACAGACACAAAAAATCTGTGAAAAAATAATGGAATTTGAAAAAAATAAGAATGATTCTCAAATAGCATCAATATCTGAGTCTAGAAATATTGACTTATCAAAATTTCAAAGAATAATTATTGGTGCTAGCATAAGGTATGGAAAACATAAGTCTGATTTGTATGAATTTATAGAATCTAATATTAATGAAATTTCCAATAAAGAAAATGCATTTTTTTCAGTTAATGTAGTGGCAAGGAAAGATGAAAAAAATACACCTGATACAAATCCTTATATGAAAAAGTTTTTATTGAAAACCTCGTGGAAACCAAAATCATTAGCTGTTTTTGCAGGGAAAATTGATTACCCAAAATATAATTTTATCGATAAAAATATGATCAGATTTATTATGTGGATGACAAAAGGACCAACGGATACCAAAAATACTTATGAATTTACTGATTGGGATGCGGTTGATAAGTTTGCCATGAAGGTAATTTCATAAAAGTATTAAATTCTTGATATCATATATTCCTTTAATTCCATATCACTATAGATTATTAAATTGCATAACATAGATAAATCACTGGCCTTATTTGATAAAGCTAAATCATTGATGCCGGGAGGAGTAAATTCTCCTGTACGAGCTTTTAAAAACATAAATGGTAATCCTATTTTTTTTGAAAAAGCTAAAGGAGCCTACTTGTTTGATGCAGATGGAAATAAATATATAGATTATATAGGTTCATGGGGTCCTATGATTATGGGCCATTCACATCCAAAAATAGTTGATGCAATTAAAAATCAAGCCGACTTAGGAACAAGTTATGGTGCGCCAACTGGTTTAGAGTCTGATGTGGCCTCTCTAATAATTCAGTGCATCCCTTCTATAGAAAAAATAAGAATGGTTAACTCTGGGACTGAGGCAACGATGAGTGCCATAAGACTTGCAAGAGGTTATACGAATAAGGATAAAATAATCAAATTTGATGGTTGCTACCACGGGCATGTTGATTCACTTTTAATTAAAGCGGGTTCAGGGGTTTCTACGTTTGGCCTTCCAGACTCTCCAGGAATTCCAAAAGATTTGGCAAAACATACTATTACATGCCCGTATAATGATGTTGAGGCTTTTGAAAAAATATTTGATGAAATTAAAGATGATCTAGCAGCTGTTATTGTGGAGCCAGTTGCAGGTAATATGGGCTTTGTTCCTGGTACAAAAAAATTCCTAGAGACAATTAGAGAAAAAACTACTTCTGTAAATTCATTGTTAATCTTCGATGAGGTTATGAGTGGCTTTAGAGTGTCTCTAGGCGGAGCTCAAGAAATTTATGATATAAAGCCTGATTTAACTGCGCTAGGCAAGGTTATTGGCGGCGGACTTCCTGTAGGAGCCTTTGGTGGTAAAAAAGATGTCATGGATTATCTCGCCCCAATTGGTCCTGTATATCAAGCAGGTACCTTGTCTGGAAATCCTCTTGCAATGGCAGCGGGATCAACTCTGTTAAAGTTAATAATAGAAGAAAATCCTTTTGAGCTGCTTGAGGCAAATGCAAAAGAATTATTGAGTGGCATAAAAAATATTATGGATACAGCTGGTATTCCTTTTTCAACAAACCAAATAGGAGGAATGTTTGGGTTTTTCTTCTCTGAGAAATTGCCAAAAAATATTGTTGATGTTTCAGCATCGGACGACAATATTTTTGCTTTATTTCTTAATGCATGTATAAGGAATGGAATATACTTTGCCCCGTCAAAATTTGAAGCTGGTTTTATATCAACAAAACATGGTAAAAATGAAATACATAAAACACTTGAAATTATAGAAAATATTATCAAAGCTGGAGTTACTAAAATATGAAATATGATATAAGCGCACTTGGAAATGCTCTGGTAGATACGCAATATAAAGTTAGTCATGAATTCCTAACAAGTGTTGGGCTTGAAGCAGATTCAATGACTTTGGCAACATCGGAAGAGCAAGCGCCCATAATTAAAAAATTAATAGAAATGGGCTCTGAATCAGTGTCTGATTGCGGCGGATCTGCTACAAATTCTTTAGTGGCTGCTGCAAATTATGGCTCTAAATGTCATCATGTATGCAGAGTTGCTGATGATGTTGATGGAAAAAAATATCTTGATAGTCTTCGCGCCGCTGGAGTTGAGCATATTGGAATAAGTTCAGAAAATACAGATATGCCAACAGGAAAATGTTTAATTCTAGTAACTCCTGATGCAAAACGAACAATGAGTAGCATGTTGGGTGTTAGTGCATACTTAGGAGCATCTGATATAGATTATGAAGTAGTTGAAAATTCTAAAATCTTTTATATAGAAGGTTATATGGTAACCAGTGATGATAATTTTAATGCGGTTATATCTGTTTTAGAACACTTAAAGGAAAAAGATACTATCAAAGCATTATCACTTTCAGATGCCGGAATTGTTCATGGCTTTAGGGATAAATTTGAACTAATAGAGTCATATGGGATCGATATGGTTTTTTGTAATGATGATGAGGCTATTGCTTTTTCTAAGAAAGAAACCCTCAGTGAAGCTGAAGATTTTTATAAATCTAAAACCTATATGACAATTATTACCAAAGGGTCAGAAGGAAGCGTTGTTGTAGAAAATGGAGTAAAGCATTTTGCTGAAGCGGAAAAAATAACTCCCGTTGATACTAATGGCGCTGGCGATATGTTTGCTGGATCATTCATGCATGCATATCTTCAGGGCATAGATACAGCAGCATGTGCAAAATTTGGTAACTATGCATCTTCTAAGATTGTTGAGACCTTTGGACCAAGATTGGCCCCAGGTGGGTATGCTAAAGTTTTAAATAAATTAAAAAAAAGCTAGCTAATTTGTTCAGTATCTGATATTTTCTCCACCCTAAAATTCTTATTAAATACTCATAATAAATGGCAAAGACAAATACTGTAACAGCAAAGAAAACAAACAAAAAAGCTCCAACTAAAAAAGTAGTAACCAAGAAAGCTCCAACTAAAAAATTAGCAGCCAAAAAAGCTCCAACTAAAAAAGTAGTAGCCAAGAAAACTCCACAAAAAATTGCTAATAATAAATCTAAAATTGCTCCATATAAATCTAAAAAGAATGAAAAGTATATGAGTGTCTCTATGAAGAGACATTTTGTAGCTGTATTGCTTTTATGGAAAGAACATCTTTTAGACGAAATGCAGAAGACTTTTAATCATCTTAAAACAAAAGGTGAAACGTATGCTGACCCTGTTGACAGGGCTTCTCAAGAAGAAGAGTTTGCATTTGAACTTAGAACAAGAGACAGAGAAAGAAAGCTTATTAGCAAAATAACAGTATCATTAGATAAAATAAAACAAGACGATTATGGTTGGTGTGATTCATGTGGAGATGAAATTGGGATTAAAAGGCTTGAGGCAAGACCAACTGCAACTCATTGCATAGATTGTAAAACTTTAGATGAAATTAAAGAAAAACAACTTAATGGTTAATATCTGTAAATAACTCATGAAGACATTTGATTGATAATAATAAGATAAGCAAATTTGCTATATCTGTAATACAAGATCTTCAAAACCATAACTTTCAAGCATATTTAGTTGGCGGATGTGTCAGAGATGCCCTTGCAGGAATCGAACCAAAAGACTTTGATATTGCAACCAATGCAACTCCTGAAGAAGTAAGAAAAATTTTTAAAGCCTCTAGAATTATTGGAAAAAGATTTAAACTCGTCCATGTTTTTAACAGATCTGAACTACTTGAGGTTGCTACCTTTAGATCAGGCAATAATCAAACTAACGACGATTCAAATTTAATCAAAGATGAAGCGGGAAAAATTTTAAGAGACAATGTATGGGGAACATTAGCTCAAGACTGCTATAGAAGGGACTTTACAATTAATGCTTTATATTACTGTCCAATATCAAAAAAAATAGAAGACAAAAGTGATGGCCTTAAACATATTCATAAGAAAGTTATTGTATCTATTGGCGATCCTCAAAGAAGATTTGAGGAAGATCCAGTAAGAAGTCTTAGAGCAATAAGATTTAGCAACAAGCTTGGCTTTAAAATTGATAATAATGTAAAAGAAGCTATCTATGATAAGGGGCATCTTTTATCTAGTATTTCAAATGCTAGACTTTTTGATGAATTCTGTAAAATATTTCTTGGCGGCATGGGTGAGAAAAATTTTATTAAGCTTTGTTCATTCAATCTTAATAAATATCTTATTCTTACAGATCCTAATAAAAATGATTTTTCTAATGCCATTATGATTCGAGCATTAAGAAATACTGATGATCGAATTAGAAATAATCAATCTGTAACTCCTGGTTTTTTAATTGCAGCCCTCTTATGGCCAGTCCTTATCTCCAAATGCTCAAAAGACGGTGAAATAAATATTAGAAAATTTTTTAGGTCTATGGATGGTGTGCTTAGCGAGCAACAAAAACTTACAGCAGTTCCAAGAAAGTTTAATAGCTATATAAAAGATATATGGGTTTTACAGCTAAAGCTGCATAGCAGAATAAAAAGTCAACCCTACAAAACTATAAGACATCCAAGATTTAGAGCTGCCTATGATTTTTTACTAGTTAGAGAAAGCGCTTCTAAAGATAAAAACGGTTTAGGCAGATGGTGGACTGATTTCCAGAAAAATGATGATTCTTTAAGAGGCTCATTAATATCAAGAATGAATGAAAAAAGTGATGAAGAATCATCTAAAGTATTTGGTTTCTACAACGAGTTGAGATAATCTAGAATAAAACTTATATGTAAAAAATGAAGCCAGCTATTAAAGAAGTACCACTTCCTAAATACATCGCCATTGAGGGCCCTATTGGCGTAGGGAAAACAACACTTGCAAACAAAATAGCGAATACCTTTAACTATGATGCTTTTCTTGAGCAGCCCGCTGAAAATCCATTCCTAAAAAATTTTTATAGAAACCCAAGTCAGTCAGCATTAGCAACTCAGCTATTCTTTTTATTTCAAAGAATGCAACAGATACAAGATTTAAAACAAAGAAGTCTTTTTGAGACTGTAAGAGTGGCTGATTTTCTAATAGAGAAGGATAGACTTTTTGCAGAAGTTACCTTGTCTAATGAAGAAATGGATCTTTACGATAAAGTTTATGATCATATTACTCTTGATGCCCCTTCTCCAGATCTAGTAATTTATCTCCAAGCACCAATTGATGTTCTCAAAGATAGGATTACCAAAAGAGGTAATATTAATGAACAATATTTAACACTTGAGTACTTAGAAAGACTTAATGATGCTTATTCAAGATTCTTTCTAGATTATAACGATGCCCCATTGTTAATTATTAATGCTGCTGATATAAATTTAGAATCTAATGAAAATGACTACGAGTCATTAATAACCAAAATCATGTCTAATCCAAAAGGCAAAAACTTTATAAACCCGCAGCCATCGATTTTATAGGTATTTAATATGTCTAGTAATTTATATCACCCAGACGAAGGCTCTAATATACATATAAAAAATATTGACGAGTATAATAAACTTTACCAACAATCTATAAACAACCCCTCTAAATTTTTTGCCAATCTTGCAGAAGAAAATTTATCTTGGATGGAAGAGTTTGTCTCAGTTCATAATGGAGAATTCGCAAATACAAAATGGTTTGAAGGTGGAAAAATCAATATCAGCGTGAATTGTATTGATAGGCACCTTAAAAATAATGCAAATAAAACAGCTTTAATTTGGGAGGGTGACGATCCAAATGATTCCAAAGAGCTATCTTTTCAAGAGCTGCATGATGAAGTTTGTAAATTTGCAAATGTCTTAAAGAGTTTGGGTGTAAAAAAAGGATCAAGGGTCTGTATATATATGCCAATGATTTTAGAAGTAGCATTTGCGATGCTTGCATGCACAAGAATTGGAGCAATTCATTCAGTTGTCTTTGGCGGGTTTTCACCAGAATCTTTAAAAGATAGAATTCTAGATGCAGATTGTGAATTAGTTATTACTGCTGATGAAGGATTGCGAGGTGGGAAGACAGTTCCCCTTAAATCAAACGTCGATGAAGCATTAAATAACTGCCCTAATGTTAAAAATGCTCTTGTTATTAAAAGAACTGGGGGAGATATAGCCTGGAATGATTCTCGAGATGTATGGTATGAAGAATTATCTACAAATGCATCAACCATATGCCACCCCGAACCCATGGATTCAGAAGATCCATTGTTTATTTTATATACCTCCGGCTCAACAGGAAAACCAAAAGGTGTCTTACACACTACAGCTGGCTATCTTTTGGGGGCTCATATAAGTTTTAAATACCTTTTTGGTATTAGGCCTGAGGATAAGTATTGGTGTACTGCTGATGTAGGTTGGATCACTGGTCATACCTATATCCTATATGGTCCTCTTTCTAATGGAGCAACTTCACTGATGTTTGAGGGTGTTCCAACCTATCCCACAGCATCGAGATGCTGGGAAATTTGTGATAAACATGACATAAGTATTTTTTATACTGCTCCAACTGCTATAAGAGCCTTAATGGCTCAAGGCAATGATCCTGTTACTAAAACTAATAGAAATAGTCTAAGAATTCTTGGGACAGTCGGTGAGCCAATAAATCCTGAGGCTTGGGACTGGTATTACAGTGTTGTAGGGAAATCTAAATGCGAAGTTATAGATACATGGTGGCAGACTGAAACTGGCTCTGTCTTGATTTCACCTATTGCAGGCATCACACCTACGAAGCCCGGATCCGCCACACTTCCATTCTTTGGAGTAAAAGCAGCTTTATATGATGAGACGGGAAAGTCCTTAGAGGGAAGTAATTCAGGAAATTTAGTTATAGAACAATCATGGCCAAGTCAAATAAGAAGTGTCTATGGCGATCATCAAAGAATGATAGATACTTATTTCAACATGTATAAAGATATATATTTTACAGGTGATGGAGCCAGAAGAGATGAAGATGGTTATTATTGGATAACTGGCAGAGTCGATGATGTTCTAAATGTTTCTGGGCATAGACTAGGCACAGCTGAAATTGAAAGCGCCCTAGTTCTTCATCCTAAGATAGCTGAAGCTGCTGTTGTGGGGTTTGATCATCCGATTAAAGGACAAGGAATTTATGCATTTGTAACTCTAATGATTGGAGAATTATTTTCTGAGGAATTTAGTGCTGAAATAAGACAATTTGTTGCAAAAGAAATTGGAGCTATTGCTAAGCCTGATCTCATTCAAAATGCTCCAGGGCTTCCAAAAACTCGGTCAGGCAAAATAATGAGAAGAATACTAAGGAAAATAGCAGAAGGCGACCTATCAAACTTAGGAGATACAACAACTCTTGCAGATCCTTCAGTTGTTGAGTCTTTAATTGAAAACAAGCAAAGCCTATGACAAGACTTCTAATGCCATTGCTGGTATTTGTAATCTTTAGTTGTTCGTTATCTCAAGAAAAGTTAGAAGAATACAATGATGATGATAACTTTTATTCTCCTGCTCAAACCATTAAATGCATGCAGATGCCCCAACCACAACAACCTCATCCAATTAACAAAAAAGGTGAAACACTAGAAATATATGATCAGAGTGATTGTTATGATGACACCCTTTCAAAAAATATAAGAAGTTTAGAAATAGAGTTTGGTGAATCTCAGATAACTCTTAAAAATGAAGATACCAAAACAACATCTAATTCCAAAGATAGCTCTATCAATAGTATTGAAGTTGATATAGATGCTATAGAAGAAAAAGTACTTCAAAAGAAACCAAAAAAAGATTAAATTCTTGAGAAGATACCATTATCTTCTTTAACTACTCCCTCTTTGATTAATTTTATTAAATGAGCCTCAAGACTGAATTTGGCAATAATATGTAATTGCGGTGAGACATCGTCATACACAAGACTTGTTAATTTTTCTAGATCACTGCTATAAACTTCTTCCAATCTTCTTATAACCTTGTTCTCTCTAGAAAGTCTGTGTCTAGTTATAGACTCAATAATTTTTTTGGGTTCATGCATGTAATTTCCATGTCCTGGAGCAAGAGAATCTATTTTATAACTATGAAGCTTATCTAAAGATTCTAGATAATCTTGCATACTCCCATCAGGTGGGCCTATAACAACAGTAGATCCTTCCATAATATGATCTCCTGTTAAAAGACAATTTAGTTCCTTGATAAGAAAACATAAGTGATTTGAAGCATGTCCCGGAGTATGAATTACCTCTAATGTATATTCATTTGTTTCAATCAGATCGCCATCATTTAATACAACATCAGGAATAAAAGTTTCATCCTCCCATGAAGATTCACCATCAACAAGTCTCCCATACATAGGCACCTTTAAAACTTTTGAAATTGGTAAGGCTGCTGGAGAATGGTCTGTGTGTGTATGAGTAACTAATATTCTTTGAATCTTCCCTTGAGCTACTTGAATTATTTTATCAATGTGTTCTTTAATATTTGGTCCGGGATCTACCAAAGTTAAGTCTTCTTTACCAATTAAATAAGTATTGGTTCCTTCTCCTGTAAAGACTCCTGAATTAGGTGCTGTTATTTTTTTTATCAAATCCATAAATATATTCTAATAGTTTTCATAATCATCATCACCTGGAAGAAGTCCATGCCATTTCCCTTCTTTTTTGAAGAACTTAGGTAAGATTGGTGGTATGTCACTGCTTCTGCGTCGTTGTTGATATTTAAGAAGTTCTTCGCCTGAATTATGATTTGCACATTCCTGAAGATTCTTAATTGTTGGCATTATCATAGGCATTTCTCCATTAAAAGCTTTTTCTAAAGCCTTTTTAGGATTAATCCATATGCTATGAGTAAGCTCAGTTCCGTCGTGTTTTTCAATTTGATTTTTGGGTAAATAAGCTATAAAAAATCTTGTGTCGAACCTTTTAATTTCAATATCAGGAGTTATCCAATGAGAGAAAGGGGCAATATTAGAAGTGGTTAGTTTAAGATTTTCTTTAATACAAATATCATAAAGTGTTATTTTATTTTTGATTAACTTATCTCTGTATTTATGATATTTTTCTTTTTCAGAACCGGCTAGGTCTAGGTCTTCACCATTATTCTTCTTTGCAAACAAGATACCAACTTCTTCAAAGCACTCCCTAATGCATGCCACCCAATAACTTAATCCAGCATGACTTATACCAAGTTTGTTAGAGGCTTCTTTATCATCGAGACCATTACATAAATTAAAAATATTTATATTTCTATCTGCTTCATCAATTTTGCCTCCTGGAAATACAAAAAGATTTTCAAAAGGTGGTCTTTTTGACCTTTTCACCATTAATACTTCCATTTCATCTTTAATATCTCTTAAAACAAGAACAGTTGCTGCGGGTATAAGGGGAAGTTTATTCATAATTTTATTTTATATAGCTTAGAATAATGCTTATGCGAATAACTAACAACGTAAATCTAGACATTGAACATGCTCCAAAATGGTTTAAAGATGCAATTGAATTGCAGCCTACTGATGAGGTTTTAGAGAATTCTTTAGGAAATATTTCATATTCAAAGTGGGACTCCAATAATAATTCCGAAAATCTAATGATTTTTATTCATGGTACTGGTGCACATAAAAAATGGTGGGATCCTATTGCTCCACAATTTTTAGAACATTCAAATGTTATCGCAGTAGATCTTCCTGGCATGGGAGAATCTGAATTTAGAAATAAATATGGTATTAAGGATTTTGCTGACTGTATAACCTCTGTTATTGAAAAAGAAAAATTAAATTCTAATGTTAAAAATGTTTATATCATAGGCCATTCACTGGGAGGTCAAGTAGCAGGCTATGTTGCCTCCGAGAGGCATGATCTTATTGATAGTATAATCATAATAGATACGTTTATAAGGCCCCCAAACTACAACCCTGCTGAGCATCAGGGAGGTCCCTTAAGAATGATTAAACACTATCCCGATAAAATTACTATATTAAATAGATTTAGATTATTACCCAAACAAGAGTGTGAAAATGATTGGTATGTACGATATATTGCAGAGCACTCTGTTAAAGAAATTGAGGCAGGTTGGAGATGGAGATTTGATGATGTAATGTTTACAAGTCTTGAAAGATTATTTGGTTATAAGTTTTCTTTTAGTTGTCCTGCATTATTTGTTCATGGACAAAATAGCTTGTTAACCTCAGGCGACTTTCTTACAAATATTAAATCAATCTACTCAGACACAATGGACTTTATTGAGGTTGATGGAGCTGCCCATCATGTTCCATTGGACAAGCCTCTTGAAATAGTTAATATAATTAAAGAGCGTTTATTCTAAATCTTTTATTTATGAACTATTTCTATTTTTTCTTTTTCTTGTCCCTTTCAGTTCTAATATGGGTTAAACCTCTCATGATTTATATCTGCGAAAAAGTCCAGGAAGCAAAAAGCTTAAATATTTTGGGTTCTATAACATTCCTTATTGGTTCAGCGTTAGTAATTTTCTTTATTCAATATGATGATTGGTCAGAAAGATTATGGACTTTTATTACAGTGATCCTAGGCTTTCTTTTATGTTTGAGAGGTTTGGTTGTAATTTTCTACCTTGAGTCAATAAAAAAAATATTGCCTGTATATTTGAATCATTACTATAAATTTACTTTCTCAATATCACTAATATTAATTTTTCTAAGTTTTTTTATAGTCTCTACCGACTATATTGGGGAGCAAAAAGATATTAGTGATTGTAAGTCTGATAACTCTATTAGCGTTGTTTGTAATTTTTCAAATCCAGAAGATATTGTAGTTACACCCGATCAAAAATTCTTGTTAATGTCAGAATTTGGCGGCATTAGTCCTTACCAAGAAACAAAATCTGGCGGTTTTGCCTTGCTTAGAATCGCAGATAATAAAAAAATATCTCCTAAGATAACCTTTGAAAAAAATATATGGGGAGATTCTTTGTGTAGTAATTCTTCAAACAAAGCCTTTGGACCTCATGGCATAGATTTAATGGAGAGGGAAGATGGTCGTTTTCAGTTTGCCGTGATTAATCATTATCCCAGTGAATCTATAGAAATGTTTGAGCTAATCCTAACTGGCGATACCAAGGGGTGGGAATTGGTATGGCGCGGCTGTATCAACGTTCCAGATCAATATTATCTTAATGACATTGCTCTCAAAAGCGATGGCGGTTTCTTTGCATCGCATATGTATTCTAGAGATATAACGATGGAAGAGTGGCTAATTACATCATTATTAAAAAGAAATTCTGGGCATATTGTTAAATGGTCAAATGGTTTGTTTGAAAAAGTAGACGGTTCAGAGGGTAGCGGTCCAAATGGGATTACCTTGGATAGGTCATCTAATATGTTATTTGTAAGTTATAACCAGGGCGATAAAATTGTAAAGTTTGATCTTTCAATTAATAAAAAGATTAATAGTTATTTTGTTCAATCGCCTGATAATATTTTTTTAACTGAAAACTCAGCATGGTTTACTTCTCTTGATTTCCAACCTGGTGATGCTGGAGACTGTATTGAAAGAAAGGCCTGTTCTCTTCCCTTTTCAATCTATGAGATTGATAAAAATTCATTTAAGCTAAAAAATGAATACTCTTTTAGTAAAACTGTCTTTGGGCTTCCAACAATAGCAATTCCAATGAGCGATAAAATTTATATGGGATCTTTCCACTCCGATAGGCTGGGATATTATATTAAGAAATAATCTTATGGTAGAAAATTTTAGTTTTGATAGCCTAGACATCGTCTTGCCAAAAAGACAAACTCATTCTCATAAAGGTTTGTATGGCAGGGTTGCTATCATTGCTGGTTCAAAAGGTATGGGTGGTGCTGGAATTCTTGCTTCGGAGGCAAGTCTTTTTTGCGGATCTGGTCTGGTTAATCTCTTTACCCATAGTTCAAATGTTCAGGCATCTCTTGAAAGAAATCCAGAGGTAATGGCTATTGGGGCAGAAAATCACATAGATATTGCAGGAAATTTTGACATAGGCTTAATTGGACCGGGATTAAAAGATGATGATTGGTCTAGAGAGATGTGTCGATATATTGCTCTTAATTTTAATGGCGTTTTAATTGTCGATGCTGGAGCCTTGAATTTGTTAGAAAAACAAGTGTGCAATAAAAAAGAATTAATTTTAACCCCTCATCCTGGTGAGGCTGGTGCCTTGCTGAACATCTCAACAGATGAAATTCAACAAAATAGAGAAGAATGTATTATAGCAATTGCTAAGAAATATGATGCTGCTGCAGTGGTTCTCAAAGGTTACAATACACTAGTACATATTAAAGACGAAAATAGAACATTTTTATGCAAAAATGGAGGTCCTGAGCTAGCTACTGGCGGTACAGGAGATGTTTTAGCAGGAGTTATATGCGCTTTACTAGCACAAAGATTATCTTTAAAAGAATCCTGTTTGTTAGGGGTTGCTGCTCATGCGAAAGCTGGTGAAAACTTTGTTGAAGATATTGGTGAAATTGGATTAAATGCATCTGCTTTGATACCTCTAATTAGAAAAATACTAAATAAATGAAAGAGTTAGTCTTACAAAATGATGAAGATACTAATAGGCTTGGTAAAGATATTGCAAAAGAACTAAAAGCTGCTGAAATCTCATCAATAGAAATACATTTAGAGGGAGACCTTGGTACAGGCAAAACATTTTTATCTAGATCTATCATTAGAAGCTTTGGATGGAAGGATTTGGTAAAAAGCCCTACTTATACTTTATGTGAAGAATATGACCTTGGTGACTATTTCTTTTTACATATAGATCTGTATAGAACAAATGAAGCTCAGGATATAGATATATTTAATTTAGATAGAGAGATTGATTCTAAGAAAATTATTCTTATAGAGTGGCCAGAAAGGCTTCGGCACATAAGACCATACGATCTAAAGATTACTTTCATTCATTTAAATAAAGGACGCAAAATAAAAATTGAGGCAGGATCACATTTATTTTCTAACTGGTTAAAGAGTTATGAATAAGTTTTTTTTGTTACTGCTATTATCTTTATCGGCTCAATCTAATGAGTTGGTCTTCAAGGGAATAAAGGAAACAAAAGACGAGATAATAAATATTGAATTTAAATTAGACAAAGTTTCATACATTAATTCATACAATCTTCAAAACCCTTCAAGGTTGGTTTATGAGGTTAATCAATCAACTATTGAAAATCCAATAAATGAGATATACAACTACCCTATTAAAAAAATAAGAGCCTCAAAGGAAGAAAATAAAACAATAATAATTATTGATTTATATGATTCAGTGCATTGGTGGAAACCAACCCAAGAACAAATAAGTGACGGTGTATTGGTTAGTCTGAAACTAAAAAAAGATAAAAACCTTGAAATAAATACTAGAGATATTGTTGTTGCAATAGATGCTGGGCACGGAGGCAAATATCCTGGCGCTGTTGGTCCAAATAATATACTTGAAAAAGATGTAACTCTTCTTATTGCTAAGGAGCTTGAAAGAACCCTTAGAAACACTCATGGATATCAACCAGTTATGATAAGAAGTGGAGATGAGACTATTGGTCTTAATGATAGATATCAAAATGCACGAAAACTAGGAGCTGATATTTTGATTTCAATTCATGCTGATGGCTTTAGACTATCATCTGTGAAAGGTGCCTCTGTTTTTATATGGTCTGAGGAGTCTTCTAGTACGGTAGCTAGAAATCTATCAGAAAAACAAAGAAAAAGAATTCAAGCAGATATAAAAAATTTAAAGCCAAGTGATTTTAATGAAGATTTGGCAAAAGAGCTCTATCCAGATATTTATAAAGATAAGATAAGCAAAAGCAAAAAACTGGGAACAAAAATTTTAGACCAGCTAAAAAGAGACCCTTACACCAAAATTCATAAAAAAGATGTTGAGTTTGCAGATTTTCGAGTTCTTAAATCTATTGATATACCATCAGTTCTTGTTGAGTCAGGATTTATTACAAACCCCGAAGATGCTGATAGACTTAAGGGGAAGCCTGGAAGAAGAATGATTGCAAGATCTATTTTTTTAGGACTACATAATTATTTTTTAGAAAATCCTATAAATGGCACCATTATTGAAAATAACAAAGAATTCTTATCATATAAAATCCAAAAAGGTGACGTGTTGTCTGAAATAGCAATTAGATTTGGTGTCTCAGTAGAATCTATAAATGAAAATAACAAGTTAAATAATAAACCCATACATCCTGGACAAATTATAAAGATTTATATTTAATTTATATCTATCGGATCTATATCAAAAGACCATTTTATTTTTTTTGTTTCTGGCCATTTTTGAAATTCATGAGTTAAGTACTTTAAGACTTTGTTTAGATAAGGTTTTGAAGAGGTCTGAATGTACAAATGGTGTCTATAGTTTCCCTTAGACTTCGAAATTAAAGAAGGCAGTGGTCCAATTAGATTAATTTCTTTCCTGTTTGATAAAATAGAAAGTGCTCTTTCAAGAAATATATTGTTGCTGATCTGTGTTGGTGAAGAGCATCTTAAAAGACAAATAGTTGAGTATGGGGGAAGATTCAATTTGGCATTAGTTGTAAGGCACTGGTTTGCGAAATTCATATAATCACCAGTCTTAATTTTGTTCAGATTAATATCCTCAGGATATCTGGTTTGTATAATAACTTTAGCGAGATTATTATTTCTACCTGCCCTTCCTGAAACCTGAATTAATAACTGAGAGAGCTTTTCCAAGGCATTTATTTCTGGGCTAACAAGACCATTATCTGCGTTTAATATTACACTTAGTGTTACTTTTGGAAAATCATGACCTTTGGCTAACATTTGAGTGCCGACAAGTATTGCTGAATCTGAAGAATGAATTTTTTCAATTATGGCTTGTATCGACCCAACTTTTTTAGTTGTGTCATGATCAACTCTTATTATTGGCGTCTTTGAAAAGCTGCTTTGTAATACCTCTTCAACCCTTTCCGTGCCAGACCCATGAAAATAAAAATCTTCGGATTCACATACGGGGCATGTTTTATTGACTGCATAAGCGGATTCACATCTGTGGCATATCAGTCTCTGTCTAGAATGATGGTATACAAGATTAGAGTCGCAAGAGTTACAATCAGCTACCCATCCGCATGATCCGCATTGATACAGAGGAGCAAAACCCCTTCTGTTTATAAAAATAAGTACTTGCTCGCCTTTTTTAATAACTGATTCAATCGCACTTAATGTTTCAATTGCAACTCCTCCAATTAGAGGGGTATTGTTTATATCCATAACAATAAGTTTGGGAGGCTTTCTTCCATCAACTCTACTTAAAATATCTACTTGATTAAATTTATTTTCTTTCACCAACCTTATAGTTTGAAGAGATGGGGTGGCTGAGCCAAGAATAATTGGTATTTTTTCTTCCTGAGCTCTTTTAATAGCAATATCTCTAGCTGAAAACTTAAAGCCCTCTGACTGTCTAAATGATTGATCATGTTCTTCATCAATAATAATAAGACCTATATTTTTTATAGGCATTAAGACTGATGATCTGGTACCTATGACTATTCTTATGTCTCCAAACTTGGCTTTAAGCCAAATCTTAAGTCTTTTTAATGGAGTTTGTTTTGAATGATATAAACCTATTTCGCCTTTAAATCTTGATTCAAATCTAAACAATAATTGAGGCGTTAGATTAATTTCTGGGACAAGGATAAGAACTGATTTACCCTCCTTGATAAACTTTTCTGTGAGTTGTAAGTAAACCTCTGTTTTGCCAGACCCTGTTACGCCATAAAGCAACGATGGATTAAATCCGGTTGCATTTGATAGTTTCTTAACCGCCTTGTCCTGGTCTTTAGTTAGGTTAAATCTTTTATCATCTTCGTTTACTAAAATATCTGGATTGGTATCTAATTCCAAAGGAGCTATACACTTATCATTAATTTTTCTTAGCTCAGTTGGAATAAAGGAATGAAATACTTCGCCTATAGGATGATGGTAATAGTCTGAGGCCCATAAAATGGTATTAAATATTGAGCTATCAAAAATAGAATATTCATCCAACACAGAAATAATACTTTTTATAACACCGTTTTTATTTAATATTTCAGGATTGTTAATTTTTTTTATAACCACCCCAATAACTTTTCTTTTGCCAAAAGGTACTGATACTCGCAACCCTTTTTTGATTTTTATTACTGATTTATATGTAAAACATTGCCTTAAAGGTAGTGAAACTGCTATTTCATAGTAAAAAATATTCATTTTTTGTTTGTAAAGAAGTTGTTTTTTGTTATAGTTCTCATCCAAATTTTGATTTTATTATGAAAAAAGATATACATCCCGAATACAGAGAAGTTTTATTCCATGATGCTAGTGCGGAGAAGTTTTTCCTCATTCGTTCAACATTAGAAACAACTCAAACAAAAGAATGGGAAGATGGTAAAACTTATCCATACTACCCCCTTGATATCTCATCTGCGTCTCATCCTTTTTATACTGGTAAGCAGAAGATTATTGATACAGGTGGAAGAGTACAGAAATTTGAAGAAAGATTTGGTAAGAAAAAATAAATTAATCAATTTATACCAGAGCTTCCAAAACCCTTATCACCTCTCAAAGTTTCTTCAAAACTATCTACTATATTAAATCTAGCTTGGACAACTGGCACAATAATCATTTGTGCTATTCTGTCTCCAGGATTAATTTCAAAATCTTTTTCAGATCTATTCCAAGCTGGAACCATTAACTCTCCCTGATAATCAGAATCAATTAATCCGACTAAATTACCCAAAACAATTCCATGTTTAGAACCAAGACCTGATCTTGGAACAACTAAAGCTGCAAGGGTTGGATCTTCTAGATACATTGCAAAACCAATTGGAATTAATTGTGACATTCCAGCCACAAGAATTGATTTTTCTTCAAGACAAGCCCTTAAATCTAAACCTGCTGAGCCATCAGTTTCATATTCTGGCAATGGAATGGAGTTACCCATTAAAGGGTTTATAATTTTTATTTTAATGTCTTTCAAAATTTTAGATCCTTTGGCTTAATAAAAGATTTTAACTCACAATTTTTTAATGGTAAGTCTTTCCATGAATTTTCTGTGCAAATTTGTGCTAACCCGCATGTTGAAAAGTTATTTAAAGTTTTGCCCGTTAATTCTTCTAAAAAAAATTGCATAGTGGGATTGTGCCCAACAACTAATACTGAAGAAAATTTTTCATTCAGGCTTTTAATTAAATCAACTAAAGTATCAACTGTCCCGAAATATAATTCTTCTAAATAAGTAGCTTTTTCAATTTTAAAATTAAAGCTGTCTGCACACAAATCAAAAGTCTCTTTAGTTCTTTGAGCGGTACTGCAAAAAACCATATCGATCGAATAACCCATATCTTGAATATATTGTGCTATTAGCAGCGCATCACTTACGCCTCTTTTTGCAAGAGGCCTATCAAAATCCTTCTGCCCCATAGTGCTCCAATCAGACTTGGCATGTCTTAATAAAAAAATTTGTTTCATAATAGTTGCTAAGTGCTTCAGTGTTCTATAAAATCGCGGTTCTATGAGTAAAATATGTCAAGTAACAGGTAAGATACCACAGTCTGGGAATAATGTTTCTCATGCCAAAAATAGAACTAAAAGAAAGTTCTTTCCCAACCTGCATACACACAAATTCTGGGTTGAATCAGAAAATAGATTTGTCAATTTAAAAGTGTCTGCTAAAGGCATGCGTATCATTGATAAAAAAGGTATAAGCGTTGTACTCAAAGAACTTAGAGCCAAAGGTCAAAAAGTTTAACTAAAATTTATTTAATCCAGAAGCGTGCCTCATGAAGAACGCTTTTAAAAATTTTGTCTTGTTTACTGAGTTTAATCCAAAATTCCTTAAGAGTATTATGTAAAGGTTTTTGCTACTAAAAAAATCTACAAAAAAGTCCATAGACTTAAGCATTAACAAATTCATACCCTTTCTTCTTATTTCGTATTTTTTTAAAATGGCTTTATTATTTATTTTGAATCCTTTGTTGTAAGCATCAATAAGTTCTTCACAGAAAATATCAGCATCAGCAAGGCCAAGATTAATACCTTGTCCGGCTAAAGGGTGAATAGAATGAGCTGCATCACCAATAAGAACAACCGAGTCTTTAATGTAATTCTTAAAATGATGATTGGATAACTTAAAATTTAAAATCTCTGAATTTACTTCTATTTTTATATTCAACTTTGATTCAAAAAAAGATAGATTATTTTTTACATACTCCGTTGGAGATATATTTTGAAGTATAGAGTTATCAATAGACCAAACAATAGTGTGTCTATTCTTTTTTGAACCTTTGTTTGGCATTGGCATTAAAGCAAAAATTCCTTTCTCTGAAAAAGCCTGGTGAGCAATTAGGCTATTGTCATTATTTGTAACATGTCCAATAAAAGTAATAGCTGTCTGCTTATATTCATAATATTCATTTGGTAGCCCTGTGATCTTGGCAATATTTGAATTTCTTCCATCGCACCCAGCTATTATTTGTGCATGGAGAGAATCTCCATCTCCAAGAATAGCTTCACTTGTGTCCTCTGAGTTAAATTTTTGAATAGAATTGATTTCATTATTAAATAAAGTTTTATCTTTGCATAATTCAGTAAGTCTATTTTTTAGATCATTAAACATAACAACATGAGATAGATAGCTTTCATTTATATCATCAGCCAGGAATTGTATTTTACCAGTCCCCTCTCCATCCAGAGCATTGATTTCATTAATTGGGGCTGATTCTATGTCAATGCCTTCTGCTTTTAATAATGACATTGAATGATTGTTGAGAGTCAGAGTCCTGATTCCTTCAGACATATCGGGCATGTAATCAGATTTTTCTATTATTAGAGAATCAATATTATTTCTTTTAAGTCTCAAAGAAATATAGTTCCCAATAATTCCACCCCCCGAAATAGCAACAGGAACATTCATATGTTTATCTCATTAGAGCTTCGATTTCTTCAGGGTTTGATGGGACTTTAGAGGTTAAATTAATATTCCCAGAAGTTGTGACAAGAATGTCGTCCTCAATTCTAATGCCTATTCCTTTCCATTTCTTATCTACATCCATTGAACTACTTATATATATACCAGGTTCAATTGTAGTAATCATTCCAGGCTTGAATTTCATGTAATCGCCATCTTCCATATAATCACCAACATCATGAACATCAAGACCAAGCCAATGACCAATCTTGTGCATATAAAAATCTTTAAAAGCTCCATCTTTATGAAGCTCTTCAGGATCTCCGGATAAGATTCCAAGCTCTACCAATCCCTTGGTAATTACTTTTTCTGATATTACTTGAGGCTCCATAACGCTATTGCCAGGTTTAACAGCGTCTATTGCTGCCTGATTTGCAGCTAAAACTACTTTATATATAGCCAACTGTTCATCTGAGAATTTGCCACTGACTGGAAATGTTCTAGTAATATCTGAGGCATACATCTTATATTCACATCCAGCATCAACCAGTATAAGATCAGACCCGTCAAGCTCTTTATTATTTTCAATATAATGGAGAACGCACGCATTCTCACCCCCAGCAACTATTGGGGTGTATGCTGGAAAACGACCGCCCTTTTTACCAAATTCATATAAAAATTGATTTTCTATTAACTGCTCATTATCACCAGGTTTTATTGACTTCATGACTTCTATATAAGCTTCTGCTGAAATCTCACATCCGCGTTTCATGATTTCTATTTCGTGATCATCTTTAATGAGCCTCATATTGCCCACCATAGAAGATCCATCCATAATATCAATAGATTGTGAATGCCTGTCTTTTGAGTTGGCTGCGCAAGTCCAATCAATTACTTTCTGATCAAACCCACTTTTCTTACCAATTGGGTAAAAAACTTTCTTAACCCCATTAAGTAATTCAGGCATTAGCTCATCAATCTTGTTATTTTCAAAAGCTTGATCAAAAAGATAATCCTCTATAGCACCTATAGGTCCTGCCCTATAACCATCCCATATTTCTTTTAATTTATCTTTAGGGGGTACAAATGCAATTGATTTAACTTCTTTACCTTTATTTATAATAATCATAAGAGAAGAAGGTTCACAAAAACCAGAAAAATAATAGAAACTACTTTCCTGCCTTAGCGCATAAGAGGAATCCGAATTCCTATACTGTAGGTCTGCTCCAGGTAAGATTAAGGCACAATTCTCAGGCAAGTGCTTTTTTAGCGATTCACGTCTTTTTTTATATATATTGTTATCCATGGTTTATTTTACTCTTTTATATAACAAACTTTCCAATTCATTGATGTGCAATTAAACTTACAACATGACAGAAAAAAATTATTCATCTCTTGAAGACTTGGAACAAAGAATAGATCTTCTTATAAAACGATTTGAAGAGCAGAGGGGAATAATTGACTCCTACGTTCAAAGAGAAAGAGACTGGAAGAAGAATAAGATTCTTCTTACAAAAGAAATATCTGCCTTAGAAAAAAAATTAAATAAAGAGAAAAATAATGAGTGAAATGGATACGCTTTCTTTAAGAATATTTGGAAGAGACCTTACTTTGGCATGCCCTCCTGAGGAAAAAGATCAATTAATTGAGGCTGCTAATCTCTTAAATACAGAGCTGGATTCAATTAGTGATAAAAATAATGCGTTGATAATTGCAGGTTTAACCCTAGCAAATAAACTGCTATCCAGCCCTGATGTCACTCATTCAAATTCTGATATTGATCTTTCATGTATTATTAAAAAAATTGACTTAGTATTAGATAAATAGTCTTTCACTTAACAAATTTATATCCTATACTTTTATGACATTCTGGTTCATTCGCTAATGTGTTGTTAAATTTGAACCGATACAATTAAATAGGTGATATTCCACTATCATTGTTGAGCAGTACCTTTACAGGGAAGCCTGATTTGATATGAAATTCACCACCTGACCTTTCGGTTCAGGTAAAACACATGGCGGTGATTTGGTTTGTTAGCCTCGGCACAGTTTATGGTGAAAAATAAAATTCGAAAATCACTTCTTGAGCAGGGGCACATTCTTTCTAGTAAAGAAGCCGCTAAACTCAACAACAAAATTCAAAACAATATACTAAATAGTTTTGACCTTTCAAAAAAGAAAAATGTATTACTTTATTTTCCCTATAAAAAAGAGGTTACTTTGGAGCTAATAAAAAGTGAATTGAACAAATACTCGCATGATATTTATATGCCAAAAATATTTCCTAGAAATCAATTGAGATTTAATTTATGTACAAATGGAGCTACTTTAACTAAAAATAAATTCGGAATACCAGAGCTTGATAACACGCATTACTTAGATCCTCATTTGTTTGATGTCATGTTCATACCTTTTGTTGGCGTTGATGCAGATGGTTGTAGAATAGGATACGGTGGCGGTTATTTCGATAGAGCTCTATCAAATTTTAAAAAGCACGAGAGAAAAACTACTATTATTGGTCTAGGATATGACTATCAAATACTAGATAAAAAAATTTCTGAACCTCATGATCTTAAATATGATCTTGTTGCCACAGAGTCTCGTATACTTTCGTATAGCTGATATATACAATACTTGTACATGATAAGAAAGCTCCTTTTATTAGTAATATTATTTATTTCTTCTGCAAAGACATTTGGAGAATCAATTATTATTGATGGTGTTTTAGACGAGCCTGAATGGACTAATGCATTTTCAGTAAATAAGTTCTTTCAAACCTCTCCATTTAATTTAAAAGAAACAAAAGACGATACGATTGCTTATATTTTCTCAAATCAAGATGGTATATATGTTGGTTTTTTTAACAAGCAAAGTAATTCATCAATGCTATCCAAAAAAACACTAAGAGATGAGATGACCTCTCTTAGTGATAAAAATTCTATAAATATTGACTTTGATGGTGGTGGAAATAAGGCATATATATTAGCTGTGACATTGGGAGATTCTCTTTTTGATGCTATTAAACTTAAATCTGGTGATTTTAAAACAGATTGGGATGGTGAGTGGGTAGCAAAAACAAAAAAATATGATGGATATTGGACATCAGAATTTTATCTACCATGGGATTTGGTTTTAATGAGTCAGCCTTCAGGCTCAAAAAGAATAATAAAATATTCAGCATTAAGATATAACGCTAAAGAACAGATATGGATTAGCAGCTCAGGCTCCATGGCAAGCAGGCCTGAATATTTTGAAAAATTAAGTTCTCTAGAGATTGATAACTATACAAAATCAAAATTAAATCTATTTCCGTATATTTCATCCAACCAAAACTCTATTACTAAATTTGATGATAATAAAGTAGGTGCAGAAATTTTCTATAACTCAGGAACTGGTAAACAAATTAATGCTACATTTAATCCAGACTTTGGTCAGGCTGAAAGTGATGATGTTGTAATAAATTTCTCTGCTCAAGAAACTTTTTATACAGAGAAAAGAGCTTTTTTCAATGAAAATCAATCTCTGTTCAATATCAATAATTATGATCGTTATTCGGTGATGAATACCAGAAGAATTGGCTCTGCTCCCAGCTATGAATGCGATCAAGAAAACAATAGTAATGAATGTGAACGCGCAAAAAAGAATTATTCAGACATAGATTATGCCTTGAGGTACTCACAAAAAACTGGAAAGACAGAATTGGGTTTCTTTACAGCAAGAGAAAATGATGAATCCTTCTCTGTTGGAAGAAATTTTTATGCTATTAGATCACGAACAAATCTTGGCAGCAAAACACTTGGATATATGTTGACTCATGTTGATGATAGTTTTAATAACTCTACTGCAACTGTTAATGTAATTGACTATGTAAACGTGAAATCGGATCAATTGACTTACTTTACAGACCTTCTTTTTTCTGAAAAAAATAATGACTCAAAATTTGGATATAGATCCCAATTCAACTATCAACCATCAAATTTTTCATACCTATCAGGAAGTATTCTATATTTTGATAAAAATTTTCAGTTAAACGATTTTGGCTATCTTAGAAGGGCTGATTGGATTCATTTTGGTCTTGGCGGAGGACTAAAAAAAATTGACTTCGCTAGGCTGTCACCAATAAATCAAATTGATATGGGCGTAGACTTTAATTATGATTCAGATACAAATGGAAATTCTAACCCTATAAGATTTGATAACAAAAATGAAATAATCTTTAAAGATACGTCAAAACTTAAGTTTGATTTTGGAATTAAAACATCAGGGAAAAATACAACAATAACTAGAAAAAATTCTGATTTCCCTTTTGTAAAAATTAAAAAGAAAAAAAATATAACTCTAGATTTTGAAGCAATTAATTATAAATTTTGGACCTACGATTGGAGAATTAGTTTTGAGAAAGGCGATAAATATAATACATGGGATTCAAAAGGCTATAAAAGAGAGTTTTATAAAATAGCAGGATCATATTTCCCAAATGACAATCTTAAGATAAATTTACAGTATAGAGTTCGAAAAGAAAATGAGTGGCTTATATGGACTGAAGAAAATAAATTTGGTTTGTATGACTCTGAACAAGACACCGTATCAATAGATTTAAATTGGTTTAATGGAAATAAGCATGAGATTAGAGTAAAAAGTCAATTCGTTGCTCTTCAAGCTGATAATCCAAAAAGTCTAATTTCTAACCAAAGTGGTTATTTGTTTGAACGTGATGATTTAATTAAACCTTTTACCCAGGGTATTGCCTCTTTTCAAATAAGATATAAATACGAATTTGCTTCACTATCATACCTATATCTTGTCTATTCAAAAGGTGGTTCAATTTATGAAGAGGACGATAATTTATCAAAATCAGATATTTTTGAAAAACCTTGGGAAAATCCTTCTGATGAAGTCTTTTCAATAAAATTTAGATTAAAGTATTAATTATTTTAAAAAATCTTTATAGGCTTTATTTGTAGTTTCTTCTGTAAATATCGTTCCTGATTTTTTTAAATGTTTTATTAGATGTGTCTTATTTGAGTTATTGTCTTCTATACCAATCAAAATCTTCCCAAATGCGGATCCAAGATTTCTATAATGAAATAATGATATATTCCAATCACTACCAAATTTTTCTAGGAACGATAAAAGAGCCCCTGGCTTCTCAGGAAATTCGCCTCTAAAAATTCTTTCGTTGTGATCTTTTTGATTAATTCTTCCTCCCACCATATGTCTTAGATGATCATTAGAGATTTCATTTTTTGTTAAATCTTTGTAAATGAATCCAGATTTCGTTAATTTATTTTTAAGAGCCTGAAAAGATTTATCAGTTTTAGTTCTTACTCCAACAAGAACATATGCTTCATCTAAATCTGATTTCCTATAATTAAATTCGCTTATTTGTGAGCTGCCAAATATTCTAGATAAATTTAAGAAGCTTCCAGGTTGCTCGGGTATTTTTATGCTGAGTATTTTTTCTCTTTTTTCGCCAAGCTCAGATCTTTCAACAATAAAATTTAATCTCTGAAAATTAACATTTGCTCCGCTGCTTATAGCTAATAAGTTTTTGCCTTTTGTTTTTTTTGAATATATTTTGAGTCCAGCCAATGCGAGAGCTCCTGCTGGCTCTGATAAAACTCTAGTATCTTCAAATATATCTTTAACTGCAGCACATACCTCGTCAACGCTCACAGTTATAACCTCATCAACACACTCTTTTAAGATATCAAAATTATATTTTCCAACTTGAGCAACCGCCACTCCATCTGCAAAAAGTCCTACTTCTTTGAGTTTTATCCTTTTATTTGCTTTTATGGCTTCTGTAAAACAAGCAGAATCTTCTACCTCAACCCCAATAATTTTTACTTTCTTGTCATGTTGAGCAATCCATGATGAAATTCCAGCTAGAATACCACCTCCCCCAACTGGAACAAATATAGCATCAAAGTTGTTATTATCTTCAAGGATTTCTTTTCCGATTGTTCCTTGGCCAGCAATTGTGTATGGATCATCAAATGGGTGAACAAAGGCTAGCTGCCTCTTCTTAGATATTGATTTAGCTTTTTCGAGAGCTGAATTAACATCATCGCCATATTGTATTATTTTTGCTCCAAACCTCTTTACGTCTTTAATTTTAATTTCTGGGGTTGTAATTGGCATTACAATAGTGCAATTAATTTTTAGTTTTTTACATGCGCTTGCAACACCCTGAGCATGATTTCCTGCAGATGCCGCTATAACACCCTTTTTTTGTTGATCGGAGGATAAATTAACTATTTTGTTGTAAGCACCTCTATTTTTAAAAGAAAAAATAGGTTGAAGATCTTCTCTTTTTAAATATATTTTATTTTTTTCTTTTGCAGAAAGATTTGGTGCAAATGTTATAGGCGTATTTACTGCTACATCATATACAGACGCATTTTCAATTAACTTAATATATTTTATCGAGTTTTTAAAAGACCCAGTTTTTTTTATTTTTAATCTCAAGATAATTATCTATTGTTATTTTCTTGTATTATACAGATATGAGTAGCTCAAAGATAAATGTTGCAAAACAAGCCATTGATTATATAAAAGATAAACTACATCCTGAAATGATTTTAGGCATAGGTACTGGCTCTACTGTCAATTTTTTTATTGAGGAACTGGGTAATTACAGGAATCTTTTTGCTGGAGCTGTTTCAAGCTCAGAAGCCTCATCAAGTTTACTTAATGAAAAAGGCATTGATGTTTTTAATTTAAATGACGTTATAGATGTTGAATTTTATATTGATGGTGCCGATGAGGTTTCGCCAGACAATGAATTAATAAAGGGTGGTGGAGGTGCGCATACTAGAGAAAAAATTGTTGCATCAGCATCCAATGAATTTGTCTGTATAGTTGATGACTCAAAGTTAGTAACAAAACTTGGGGCCTTTCCTCTTCCTGTTGAAGTTATACCTGAAAGTAGGAGTCTTGTTGCTCGAAGAATTGTTTCAATGGGAGGTACGCCAATCTATAGGGCGGGTTTTATTACAGATCAAGGAAATCATATTCTGGACATACAAGATTTAGATATTTCTAACCCGGAAGCTGTTGAGGTTTTATTAAATAATATTCCAGGAGTTGTGGATAATGGAATCTTTGCATTTAATAAGCCCAAAACTGTTTTGGTATCTAAATAAATTTAAAGAATTTTTTCAATTGCAGAAATAAGCTCTTTGGAATCAGGCTTAACCCCTGATTTAAAAGTGGAAATCACTTTTCCATTTTTAGAAATAAGATATTTATTGAAATTCCAAGTTGGTTCTACTCCAGATTCCTCTTTTAATTTTTTATAAAATGGGTGTGCTTTTTTTCCGCGAACTTTTACAGTCGAAAACATGGGAAAGTCTACTCCATATTCTGTTGAACAGAATTCGGCAACATCACTTTCATTGGAATATTCTTGAAAAAAGTCTCTGGATGGAACTCCCAATACAACAAAATCATTTTCTTTATAAGTTTCATATAATTTCTGGAGACTAGCATATTGATAGGTATAACCACATCTACTAGCTACATTTACAACAAGCAACGTCTTTCCATCATATTCACATAAATTTTGAGTCTGAGCTGAATCAAGTATTCGCATTTCAGTATTAAGTAAATCTGAACATGCAAAAGCATGATTACATGCAGCAATACAGACAATAGATAGTAATAGTTTTTTCATTACTTAAAAGTATAAAGCTTGTGTCTAATTTAAGCCAATGGGCCGATGGCTAGAACAGATACTATAAATACACTGACCAGTATGAAAGTTTCAAATAATTCTTTATATTTACTCATTTTTAAAAAACCTAATAAAAATGGAGGGACAGAGCCCTCCATATGATTCCAGAGTGTCAGCAAATCTAATAGGGGGAGAGGAGTGCTGACTTGTACTATTATATATACTTATATTATATTATCAATACTTTTTATAAATTAATTTAATTGTTTAATAAATGTGCTATGTGTGAGCAATTAATCGTTCATAAATAAGGGTATTTTTTATGTATAATGCATATCTAAATTTTTTACGGAGTATAAATTGAAAGGAACAGTTCACTACGAAGTCGTTGACAGCGTCGCGCTTTTAACAGTTGATAATCCACCTGTTAATCCATTGAGTGAGGGCGTCAGGAACGGTCTTTATGAAGGTATTGCTAAAGCTGAAGCAGATGAGAGTGTTGTTGGGGTTGTTCTAACAGGAAAAGGTAGAGCTTTTATTGCTGGTGCAGATATTTCTGAATTTGGTGGAAATCCATCTGGTCATACCCTAAATGAAGTATTTAAGAGTCTTGAATACTGTAAAAAACCTCTTGTGGCCGCTATTAACGGCATTACTCTTGGTGGTGGCCTTGAAACTGCATTATGTTGCAACTATAGAATTGCTTCAAACACAGCTTTTGTTGGTCTTCCAGAAGTAAATCTTGGTCTTTTACCTGGCGGTGGCGGTACTCAAAGGCTTCCTAGGCTTGTTGGACCATCTGAGGCATTAAAAATGATGATCACAGGAAGTCATATCCCTGCTAAGAAAGCTTTAGATATGGGCATTGTAGACCTTTTATCAGAAAATGTTGTTGAAGACTCAATAGCTTTTGCGAAAGAAAAAGCAGCAGAAGACATAAAACATCCGATGGTTAGAGATATAAATGAGAAGATAATTGAAGCTAGAGGATCAGAAAATGCATTAGTTGAAGCTCAAGCGCTTGCAGCCAAATCAAGAAAAGGGCAATTTGCACCTGGTCAAATAATAAAGTGTGTTGAAGCAGCAATAAACCTTGATGATTTTGATGAAGGAATAAAGAAAGAAGGTGAATTATTTATCGAGTGCTTATTGCATCCGCAAAGAGAAGCAATGATTCATATATTTTTTGGTGAGAGAAGTGCTTCAAAAATTTCTGACATGCCAAAAGATACGCCTGTAATGGATATTAAAAAAGCAGGAATTATTGGTTCTGGAACCATGGGTGGAGGAATAGCAATGTGTTTTGCTAATGCTGGTATTCCTGTTCATATTATTGATCAAGATGCAGATAATCTTAAAAGAGGTCTTTCTGTTATAGAAAAAAATTATGATTTTATGGTTGGCAGAGGCAGAATGACACTTGAGCAAAAAGACATGGTTTTTGGCTTGATTACTTCGAGTTTAGATTATAAAGATCTACATGATGTTGACATAGCTATTGAGGCTGTTTATGAAAATCTAGATTTAAAATTAGAAATTTTTAAAAGCCTGGATGAACATGTGCAGGATAATGCTATTCTAGCAAGTAATACGTCTGGCTTAGATGTTGATGCTATAGCATCAGTAACGAAAAGACCTAACAAGGTAGTAGGTACTCACTTTTTTAGTCCAGCAAACATTATGAGATTGCTAGAGGTTGTTAGAGGCGAACAAACATCGCACGAAACATTAGCAACTGTAATGAATATAAGTAAGAAGATTAAAAAGGCTGCTGTTGTATCTTTAAATGCTCCAGGATTTATAGGTAACAGAATGCTATTTAACTATACTGCTCAAGCAAATATGCTCCTCCTTGAAGGCGCCCTTCCCCATCAAATAGATCAAGCTATTGAATCGTTTGGTTTGAATATGGGTCCATTTAGGATGATGGATCTTGTTGGTCTAGATCTTGGATGGAGAGCAAGAAAACTCAGCGGCGCTGAGTCACCTCTCCACGCAAAGATAGGAGATCATCTCTGTGATAATGACAGGTTTGGTCAAAAAAATGGTAAAGGTTATTACAATTATAACGAAGGTTCGAGAGCTCCAAATCCAGCTCCAGAGAATGAAGCAATCTATGAAAAAATATCATCAGAAAATGGATTTACTAGAAGAGACATATCTGACAAAGAAATCATAGATCGATGTATTTTAGCTCTTATAAATGAGGGTGCTGATATTCTTTCTGAAGGTGTTGCACAAAGAGCGGCTGATATTGACGTAGTTTATATAAATGGCTATGGTTTCCCCATATGGAGAGGCGGTCCTATGCATCATGCAAATGCTATGGGATTGGACGTTGTTGTTGAAAAATTAAAGAAATATCATGAAATTACGGGAAATAATGCATATAAGCCAAGTGAATTGCTTGTAAAACTAGCTAAAAATGGTGAAAAGTTTAGTGAAGCGCCCTCAGGAGAGGAAAGAAAAGAAAAGCTTAATTTTGCAATGTCGTCAGTAGCTGGTAATTTCTAAAAAATATCTCAGAATGGGACATTAGGTCTTAATAAGAACTTTTGTCCCAATTTTAACTCTGTTAAACAACTCAATAGCATCTGTATTAAACATTCTTATGCAACCATGAGATGCCTTGGACCCAATTAGACCTTCTTCATGAGTACCATGAATATAAATATATCTGTTGTAAGAATCAACTATTCCACCCTTATTTACGCCCTCTTCCTGCCCATCAAGCCACATTATCCTTGAAGTAACAAAATCATCATCTGAATCCTCATATTCTTCTATAATTTGTGCAGATCTTCTGGTATTTATTCGAGATTTAAAAATTGTATTAATTGAAGCCCCTTCACCAATTTTCTCTTTGACTAGATGACGACCAAGAGGGGTTTTAAATGAGTTTTCAATACTTCCCTCTCCATATTTTGATGTAGATACTGGATATGAGGATTGAATGCTGTTGTTTTGAATTAAATAAAGTCTTTGCTCAGATATATCAATTTCAATAGATATATCGTTTGATGATACTTGAAATGAAAATAGTAAAAATAAAACTATATATGAGTTTTTCGACATTTAAATATTATAGCTGATATGAGTACTATTAAAATTGAAAATAAATATGGAATAGAATATCCATAAATATTATAAATGCTTCTTTCTTTCTTTATATTAATACCATTATTGATAACACCTGTTATTCCCTTATCTAATTTATCAACAATTGTTCCATTATTGGTAATGATGGCTGAAAAACCATCATTGGTTGATCTTATAATCCATTTATTATTTTCAATTGCTCGAATTCTTGTTATATCTAGGTGATGATATGGGCCGATAGAATTTCCAAACCATGTATCATTACTTACATTGATAATAAAATCTGAACTTTTGTTGCTTTTTCTTACTGTTTCTCCGAATGCAATATCAAAACATATTAAAGGAGCAAAATTTAAAGATCTATCATTGAATACAGCTATGTTTTGCTGATTTTTATTGCCATGCTTTACATTTGACATAGGCATATCAAAAAAGCTAATAATGCCTCTTAATGAGGCTATAAATGGAATATATTCACCAAATGGCACTAAATGCATTTTATTGTAGTTTTTGCCTGTGTTTAAGTTAATTATAGAATTGTATAAGTGTCCATCATCATAATTCCATACTCCTGAAATAAACTCTTTATTGGATGTATCTAGGTTATTTTTAAAATTATTAAAATCTTTACTTTGCATTGAATATGGTAATTCTGCCTCAGGCATTACTATTATTTCTGATTTAGGAGATGATCTGTCTATTAGTTCTAATATATTTTTTTCAATTACATATTTATAACCATCCTGATATTTTAAAAAAGGATCAGAAGAGGGTTGAATTATAGAAACATAAATATCTCTTTTATCTCCAATTTTTTCCATAGTTGCCGGAATAAATAAAAGCAATGAGCCTAAAAAAATTAAGTAAGAAATATTTTTATTGGTTACCCAGCACAAAGCCATTAGGCTTGCAATCATATAGATCAAAATGGAGCCCCCAGCAACTCCTAATATAGTGTAAATATATTGAATGTGGGTATCTAAAAATACACTTCCAGGTATTAGCCAAGGAACACCATTTAATAAATAATATCTTGATAATTCACTAAGAATAAAAATGCTTGATATGTATGTCAATTCTATATACGGAGATAAATTATTTTTGCTGAATAACCTATACCTTAAAAGTGATAATGGCATGCTAAAAACAGCTGTAAGAATTATGATTAATAAAAGAAAAATAATTAAAGACAATACTATATTGGTTTCTCCATAATAGTAAACACTCACTATTAACCATGACATCCCAAATCCCCAATGACCAAATGACCAGAATATTATTTTTTTTAAAGAGCTATTTTCTTTATAAACTATCTCTTTAATAAGGTATGCATAGGATAGTATTATTAGGGGCTTAATAGAGAAGGGTGAAAAAGCAAAAATTCCAATAAAACCAAAAATAAATGGAATTAAGTATTGCTTGAACTTCATTGATTTTTTGTTATTTGAACCTTTTCAATTTTTCTATCATCAGCATCAATTACCTTTATGGTTAGGTCTTCTATTTTGACCTTATCGCCAACTTTTGGGAGTACTCCTAATTTACTAATAATGAAACCTCCCAATGTTTCAGCATCAATTGCCAGAGGGTCAATATCAAGATTAAAAAACTCGGTGAACTCTTCTATTTCAACTTTTGCATCAGCATAAAACTTTTTATCGGAAATTTTAATGATTTCTTCTTCATCAACATCATGCTCATCCTCTATTTCACCCACAAGCTCTTCTAAAATATCCTCAATAGTTACTAATCCTGAAATAGTTCCATACTCATCTATTACAACAGCCATATGAGAGCGGTCTTTTTTGAATTCCTCTAACAATGAGTCAGCTTTTTTAGTTTCAGGCACCACATTAGGCTCTCTTAACATATCAGATAGGCTAAAGTTATTATTACCCTCATAAATCTTTGGTAACATATCCTTTGCAAGTAATATTCCACTTACCTCGTCTCTTTCGCTACCTAATATAGGGTATCTTGAATGTCCAGATTCTATTATTTTTTCAAGAATTACATTTATTTCATCATCTATGCCAAAAGTAACCATATCAACTTTTGGGACCATAATTTCTTTTACTGTTGTATTTCCTAATCTTATAGCCTTGTTTGCTATGGATTCGGCCTCTTTATCAATGATATTTAAATCAACTGCATCTTTAAGAAAATCTGTAACCTCTAAAACAGACTGAGTCTTTATAAAAAAAGGGTTTCTAAAGAATTTTTTAATTTTTGATATGAGTCCCGAAGGAGGGTGGTTGTCTTCGTTTTCTAACTTTTGATTCATCTAGTACGGGTTATTAATGTTAATTTTATTTAAAATATTTATTTCTTTGTTTTCCATGATCGCTGCCATCTCATCATTTTCATGATCATATCCTATTATATGATATACACCATGGGCCAACATGTGAATCATATGATCTTCAAAAAATTTTCCTTCTTCTTTGGCCTCTCTTTCTACATACTCTAAGCTTATTGCAATATCGCCAATATTTTTGGTATGTATTGATGATATATCATCGTTTTGAAAAGAAAGAACGTTAGTTGCACTGTTCTTATTTCTAAATTGATGATTTAGTTTTTTCATTTCTTTATTGTTTACTATTCTAAGGTTGATTTTTTTGTCAGCCAATCCTTCATCATTCAATATCAAAGATACAATGCTTTGAAGCCTATCACGAAGATCTGGCTCTATTGAGATACCCTTATCTAATGTAATTATTAAGCTCACCTATTTATATTAGATTCAAATTTTTTATAAGCATCGATTATTTTTCTAACTAAAGGGTGTCGTATAACATCATGAGAAGAAAACTCTACTATTCCAATGCCGCTTATATCCTTTAAAACATGAATAACATGGTCTAAGCCTGAAGTTATATGTTTTGGCAGATCTATTTGAGTTAAATCGCCGTTTATAACTGCTTGTGAACCATACCCGATTCGAGTTAAAACCATTTTCATCTGCTCAACTGTAGTATTTTGACTTTCATCCATAATAATAAATGCATTATTTAGGGTTCTTCCGCGCAAGTAAGCAAGGGGTGCAACTTCAATAACTTCTTTTTCAATTAACTTGGTTGTCCTTTCTGCACCAAGCATTTCATATAAACCATCATATAAAGGCCTAAGGTAAGGGTCTACTTTTTGTGAAAGATCGCCTGGCAAGAAACCAAGTTTTTCTCCTGCCTCAACTGCTGGTCTGATTAGAATTATTTTTTGAACTTTTTCATTTAAAAGGGCTTCAACAGCAGCAGCCACTGCTAAATATGTTTTACCTGTACCTGCATCGCCAATACCAAAATTTATTTCAAACTTATTGATATTTTTTATATATGATTGTTGGTTGGTGCCTCTTGGTCTAATAATTTTTTTTGGCGTTCTTAATTGAATTTCAGAGTCAATTACATCTTTTTTCTTTGACAAGCTTAAGTTCAAATGTGATTGAATTGTAAGATGGACTGCTTCTTTACTTATTTCAATATTCTTTTTAGTTAAATTATATAGATCTAATATTGCGTCTGAAGCATGCTTGATATCTTTTTCACTTCCAGTAATTTTTACCTCGTCTCCCTTGTGAAATATTTTTACTGAGAAGCTTTTTTCAATTAATTTTAAGTTTCCATTAAGCTCGCCAACAAAAAGAGCAATTCTTTCAGCATTCGACGGTTTTAAGGAAATGTTTTTAAGAGCAGCTTGAGTTTCTTGCATTAATATTTAATTTTTACCTCTTGGGTTATGCAAAGTACCTAATAGAGAATAGGATAATGCCTCAGTAACTTCTATGTCCACCAATTTTCCAATAAACCTAATATTTTCAAGATCAAAATTTATAACTCTATTACATTCTGTTCTGGCCTGAAGCTGCTCTGGACTTCTTTTGGCAAGACCGGTTACTAAGCACCTTTGAATCGAACCAACCATGCTAGTGCTGTGTTGTTTGTGATAATGATTAAGTTGATCTTGAAGAATTTTTAAGCGCTCCTTCTTTTCATCTTGAGGTGTGTTGTCTTCTAGCTTAGATGCTGGAGTGCCAGGTCTTTTTGAATAGATAAAACTGAATGAAGAATCAAATTTAACCTCATTTACTAAACTCATTGTTTGCTGGAAGTCATAATCTGTTTCTCCAGGAAAACCTACAATAAAATCAGAGGAGACACGAAGATCCGGCCTATAACTTTTGATTCTCTCAACAGCATCAAGAAATATATCTATCGTGTAGTTCCTTTTCATTTTTTCAAGAATTCTATTAGAGCCTGATTGAACTGGAAGATGAAGTTGGCTTACGAGCTGGGGGACGTATTGATAAACCTCAATCAAGTCATCGGTCATGTCTAGGGGATGAGAGGTCGTATATCTAATTCTTTCAATGCCATCTATATGACTAATAATCTCAATAAGGTCTGATAGTCTTAAGATTCTATCTTTATAAGGCATTTTATAAGAATTAACGTTCTGACCAATAAAAGTTATTTCTGTTACTCCTTGCTCAGCAAGCCGAGCAACTTCATCAAAAATTTGCTCAGGCTTTCTACTAACTTCGTCACCTCTTGTATATGGCACAACACAAAAAGAACAATATTTAGAGCAGCCTTCCATAATTGCCACATAACTTGAGGGGCCGCTAGTGGAAGGGTTTGGGAGTGAGTCAAACTTTTCTTCAATTGGAAAAGTTATATCTATTGCCTTGATACTCGATTTTGGGTCAATATCCAGCAAATCAGAAACTCTATGTAATGTCTGAGGTCCGTATATAAGATCTACATAAGGCGCTCTTTTTTTTATATTGCTTCCTTCTTGGGTGGCTACACATCCGCCAACACCTATTTTTAAATTGGGATTTTTTTCTTTAAGTTTATTAAGTCTGCCTAATTCAGAATAAACTTTGGATTCTGCTTTGTCTCTTATTGAGCAAGTATTAAGCAATATTATGTCTGCCTCTTGAATATTATTGGTAAGTTCGACTCCCCTTTTTTCTTTTAAAATATCCACAGTCTTATCAGAATCATATTCATTCATTTGACAGCCATAGGTTTTAATATAAAGTTTCGTTCCCATATAATTAAGTATTATGAAAGATAAAAAAGTTTACAAGATAATTTTTATGCAGCTTGGTGAAGTGTATGAGGTGTTTACTAATAAAATTTATCAAAGCGATATGTACGGTTTTGTTGAGGTAGAGGATTATATATTTAATAAAGATAAACAACTAGTTCTTGATCCTACCTCTGAAAAACTTAAAAAGGAGTTTGCTAAGGTTGAGAGAAGTTATATTCCAATAAATGCAATTGTTAGAATAGATGAAGTAAAAGAATCTGGTGAAGCAAAAATTAAAAACACCAAAGGTCAAGTCAGTGCTTTCCCGCTAAATATCCAGCCACTAAATAAAAAAGATTAACTAGCTCTCAGGTAAAAATAGGTTTTTATAAAATTTTAATTCAGCAACAGACTCTTTAATGTCGCCCATCGCCCTATGAGATCCTTCTTTTTCATATACCTGAGCTTCATTCATCCATCTCACAGCAGCCTCTTTGAATGAAGATACGTCTATATGCCTATAATTAAAATAGGATTCCAATCTTGGCATGTACTTTGTTAAAAATCTTCTATCATGCGAAACGGTATTGCCACACATAGGCGACTGTTTGGAGCCAACATATTTAGAGATAAAATCTAGAGTTTCTATCTCTGCCATCTGCTCAGTAATACTGCTTTTTTTAACGGCCTCAATTAGCCCAGAGGAACCATGCTGATTTATGTTCCAATCATCCATCTGATCTAACAGGCTATTTGATTGGCTTATTATTATATTTGGCCCTTCAGCCAAAATATTAAGCTGAGAGTCTGTAATTAATGTTGCTATTTCGATGATTCTTTCTTTTTCTGGATCTAATCCAGTCATCTCTAAATCGATCCAAATAAGATTATCTTTTGATTGTAGGCTCTTCATAACTTTTTATATTTCTTCCTTTAGTGTATTTTGTGCTTTATATGAAAAAAGTTCAAACAGGTTTTGTAATAGAGTTTTACTCTAATGCGTGTTTGGTCCGCACAAAAGATGCAGACATACCATGTATTGCCATTAAAGATATTGTTGTTGGTGATGTTGTAAAAATTGAAATAGTTCAAGACAGTAAAGAAACTAAAGGATTAATCTTATCAAAAGAGAATAGAAAATCAGCACTTCAAAAAAAAGAAGGATTAAAATCAAAAACTATTGCTGCAAATGTCACTTATGTTGGGATAATGGTTACACAAGAACCCAAGACTGCTTCTGAATTTATTGATAAATGGATACTAACAAGTCTTCTTTCAAATATTAGGCCTTTTATAATTAATAATAAGATTGATCTAGAGCCAAATGAGGCATACATAGAAAAATTAAATATTTACAGAGATCTTGATATAAAAATAATATCTATTTCAGCAAAAAATAATATAAATATAAATGAGATCAAAGAATATCTAGAAGGAAAGTGTGTTGTTTTTGTTGGGAATTCGGGCGCCGGCAAGTCAACTCTCACAAATTGTTTGACAGGAAAGAATATTAAAACTAATTCGCTTTCTAATAATCAGGGCGTTCATACAACATCCATATCAACGCTATATGAAGTTAAGAAAAATATTAGAATCATAGACTCTCCTGGAGTTAGAGATCTTCCAATCACTGGCTGGAGAAGAAATCAAATAATTAAAGGTTTCGTTGAGTTACATAGGCTATCTGAGAGATGCAAGTTTAATGATTGCAATCATTCAAATAATGAAGGATGTGCAATATTAAATGCTCTTGGTAATGGTGAAATAAGCAAAAGTAGATACAATAATTTTATTAAATTTCGAGATGCGGAAGAAAGTGAATAAAAAAACTCATTTTGGCTATAAAGAGGTTGATGAAAAAGATAAAAGCACTCATGTTGGCGATTTATTTTCATCTGTTGCTGAAAACTATGACATTATGAATGACGCTATGTCATTAGGCATGCATAGGCTTTGGAAAAAAATTCTTATCGAACTTGCAGCAATATCTGAAAATGATGTGATTTTAGATATTGCTAGTGGAACAGGAGATATAGCAAAACTTATTTCAAAAGAATACCCAAATACAGAAATTTATATGACTGATATCAATATGGATATGTTGTCGCAAGGAAGAGACAGATCAATAAATGAGAGCTTCTATAAAAACTGTCATTTTTGTCAGCTTAGTGGAGAGATTATGCCTTTTGGCGATGAAACGTTTGATGTAATAACAATTGGCTTTGGTCTTAGAAATTTTACTAACAAAGAGAAGGGTTTGGAAGAAATGAGAAGGTGTCTTAAGAAGAGTGGGAGACTTTTAGTATTAGAGTTTTCCAAGCCAATAAATCCTATTTTTTCGCAAATTTATGACTGGTATTCTTTCAATATCCTGCCAAAGCTCGGATCAATTTTAGTAAATGACTCAGAGAGTTATCAATATCTTGCTGAGTCTATACGAATGCATCCAGATCAAGAGCTCCTCAAGTCGATGATTTTAGAATCTGGATTTAAAAAATGTAAATTTTATAACCTTTTAAATGGTGTGGTTTCAATTCATGTTGCTTATGATGAATGATTTATTTGATATTATTAATGCATTTATCAAAGACATTGAAGATGCATCACCAAATTTAAAAAATAATCTAAATGAAATTTACCCAATTAAATTTAAATTAAATTTAAATGGCCATAAAGATATATATTTAATTTTAGAAGAAAATAAAAAAAATATTACTTTTAATGAAATAACGGATGTAGATTTTGAAATAAGAACATCGGTCAAAGAAGCCTTAGATTTTCTTATAAGTAAAAAAATTAATAGAGGTATGCTTTATGGGGATAGTGAAAAAGCAATATTAACAATTAATGCCCTTCTTAAAGCAGAGGTTGATATCGTATTTTTAATTGATAAATACTTTGGAAACACCCCAGCCGCTGTTGCCTATTTTACAAAAGAAAAATTATTCAATCGAAAGCAGTATAATAAAGAAAATGCTCTCCAGTCTAAACTAAGAGGTCTTTCAATTAGACTTGATAGATTAGAAGCCATAAGTAATTTATGAATTTTTTTATAATAATAATTGAAAGCCTAAAAATGTCATTTTTAGGTATTAGGCATGGCATCTTTAGAAATCCTGATGGAAAAAAGATAGCAAAATATTTAGAATCTCTAGGTCCAATTTTCATTAAGTTTGGTCAATTGCTATCTACCAGAACAGACATATTAGATATTAATACGGCTAAAGAACTTCAAGAGCTAACCGATAGTTGCAAGCCGTTCTCAGTTGCAAAATTAAAAAAAATTATAGAAAAAGAGCTTGGCAGTCCAATCAACGAAATGTTTAATGATTTTAATGATACTCCCCTGGCTGCTGCATCTCTCGCTCAGGTACATTCAGCAAAACTACCTAATGGAAAAAATATTGTTATTAAAGTCTTAAGGCCAAACATTGAAAAAGAGGTAAAGAAAAATCTAAGACTTTTAAAGGCTGCAGCAAAAGTTTGTACATATTTCTACTCTGAAAGTCATAGGATTAAACCTGTAGAGGTTGTGAAAGATTATGAAAGTACCATATTGCGTGAATTAGATTTAAGGCTAGAAGCTGCAAATACAAATCTTACTAGAAAAAACTTTGCAAATTCCGAAGAGTTATATATCCCTGAAGTTTATTGGGAAATGACCACTAGCAGAGTTATGGTTCTTGAGGAAATTGATGGAATACCGTGCACAGATATTGAAGAAATAAATAAGCATGGTATTAATAAGAAAAGGTTAGCAGAAAATGGTGTAATGATTTTTTTAAATCAAGTTTTTCGAGATAATTTTTTCCATGCTGACATGCACCCAGGAAATATCTTTGTTTCCAAAAAAAATCCAGACACGCCTGGATACATTGCTATTGATTGTGCTATTACTGGTTCTCTTTCAAATGATGAAAGATATATTCTTGCAAGGATGCTTCAGGCGGTAATTAAACAAAATTACAAATCATTAGCTCAATTATTTATTAGCTCAGAATGGGTAAACCCGAGCTCAAATGTTATTGAGCTAGAAAATACTTTAAGAGCATGTTGTGAGCCAATATTTGAAAAGCCTTTATCTGAAATAGAGTTTGGTAAATTATTGCTTTATCTTTTCCAAAGCACAAGACCATTTGGACTATCGCTTCAACCATCATTAGTGCTTCTTCAAAAAACATTGATACACATTGAGGGCATGGGAAGACAAATTTATCCTGAGTTAGATTTTTGGGGATTAGCTGAACCCTATCTTGATAATTGGCTTTCAGAACAGTTTAGTCCATTAAAAATTAAAGACTTTATTTTAGAAAATAAAGATGAGCTGATGCTAAAAGCATCTGAAATGCCTGGCTTTATTTATGAGGCATTGGATGAGATAAGGGGATACTCTAAAAACAAAAGAATATATGAAGAAAAAATTCATATTATGCAAATGCAGCTGCAAAAAGAAAAATACATCATAAGATTTATTGGAGTAGGTATAATAGTGTTATGTGGCATCTTTTTAATGCTCACTTAGGAGATTGATATGGGCTTTGGTGGAATTAGTATATGGCAGCTATTAGTTATTTTAGTTGTAGTTCTTTTAATTTTTGGAAGCGGCAAACTTAAAACACTTGGCTCTGATTTAGGTGCTAGCCTTAAAGGGTTTAAAAAGGCTGTAAAAGAAGAAGATAAAGATAACGACAAGCCAGAATAACAATTGTTTCAGATTGGTTTTTTAGAAATTGCGATAATCCTAGTTCTAGGACTTATTATTATTGGGCCTTCTCGATTGCCAGAAGTGATAAAGAGCTGGCTAAAGTTTTATAGAAAATTTCAGAATCATCTATCAAAATTTAAAAATGATCTTGAAAAAGATATCGGAACTGATGAGCTAAAAAAAGATGTCTTTAATGAAATGCGAATGGAAGAATTAAAGGGCTTTGAGAAGCACAAAGATGACTAATAAAGAATCTGTAACTAGTCATTTATTAGAATTAAGATCTAGACTCATAAAGGTTTTGTTATGCTTTGGTGTTCTTTCAATAATTGGAATTCCTTTTTCGTCTGACATTTATACATTTGTAGCCTCGCCTCTTTTGGAGATTTTGCCATCTGGAAGTTCAATGATAGCAACTCAAGTAACCTCTCCATTGATGGCCCCATTAAAATTAGTCTTTTTTTCAGCTTTACTTTTTACAATGCCCTATCTTTTTTATGAAATGTGGATGTTTATTTCGCCAGGCTTGTATAAAAAAGAAAGGTCATTTGTAGCGCCACTAATGCTTTCTACGATCTTTTTATTTTTATCTGGAGTGGCATTTGCATATTTTATTGTATGCCCAATAATCTTTAAATTTTTTATAGGGGTTGCTCCTGAGTCTATTTCAGTTATGACAGATATTAGTCAATATATGAACTTTGTAATAAAGCTTATATTTGCATTTGGTATAGCCTTTGAGATTCCAGTTGCGACCTTTCTCTTAATAAGATCTGAAATCGTAAAAAAAGAAACTTTGGTCAATGCCAGGCCATATTTAATAATAATATTCTTTATTTTTGGAATGTTGTTAACTCCACCTGATATTTTTTCACAGCTTTTCTTAGCTATCCCAATGTGGGTATTATTTGAACTTGGACTTATTGTCTCTAAAGATAAAAAATGATGGATTTTAAAGAGTTATCAAAATTCTTCCATAAAAATGGCTATGTTTATATAAAAGATTTTTTTAATCCAAATCTTATGGATGAATGTCATGATGAGATTACAACTCATTTCAAAAAAGATAGTACTTATAAACATGACGTTTCTTTCATAGAAAAATCTAAAACAGACGTGATCCCATGGTTCCCGCAAATTGAAGGGAATAATAAGTTTGATGATCTTGAGATGGATAAAAGGTTGTGTGATCTCACAGAAGAGATTTTAGGCCCAAGATGGAGGTCTCTTTATTGCATGGTCATGTTTAGCAATGTATCTTCAAACGGCCAGGCATGGCATCAAGACTGCTCTCCAGATAACAAAAAAAATTTTAATCTTAATCGACTTGTGTACACAATGGATATTGATGCGTCGACCGGTGGAGAAATATCTTTAATCCCAGGATCACATAAAAAAGGTTTGATCCCTGCAGGATCAGCGACAGAACAAATTCATGATGATATTAAAATAAAGCCTACTAAAGGTTCACTACTTATGCTTCATGGGCACACTTGGCATAGAGTTCATCCGATTTTTAATAAAATAAGAGTCTCTACAAATTTTAGATGTGTTCCCGAGAATACTCCAGATAATGTGACTGATGTAGCTATTTATCGAAATATGTTATTTAGATTTTCTGACGGAAAAATTATTGCTGAAAGAAACTAGATACCTAATCTATTTGTCCAGTCATTGTCATGAGGTCGCTTATGAGTTATGACTTTTTGGATAAGCTCTTCACACGAATCAGAAATTATTAAATCATTAAAGTTAGCTTCTGAAATGAAACCTTCATCTACAGCTTTCTTCATCCAAGATATTAAATGATCGTAATATCCCTCTGTATTTAATAAACCAACTGGCTTATTAATTAATCCAAGTTGGTTGTTAGCCATGATTTCAGCAAGCTCATCTAAAGATCCAACTCCGCCTGGCAAGACAATAAAAGCATCTGATCGCTTCATAAATTCATCTTTACGATCAAGTAATGTTTTAGTAATAATTACCTCTTTAAGTCTTGGATTTGCTAATTCAAGTTTATGCAATGACTCTAAACTAATTCCTTTTACCTCAACTCCATTATCAAGAGCTGTATCTGAAACTATCTTCATTAGGCCAACATTGCCAGCACCAAAGACTATGTTAATTTTTTTGCTGGCAAGGATTTCCGCAATCTTTTTTGCATCTTCGGCATATCTGGGATTCTTGCCCTCATGGGCGCCACAAAAAATTGATATATTTTTCATATTTAAACTAAGTTTTAAAATTAAAAGTAACAGGGCCTTTGTTGATTAATGAAATTTCCATAAAAGCACCAAATTTTCCTTGTTTAACTTTGCCATAAGCCTTTTCAAAGAGACTTACAAATTCATCATACAACAGTTTTGCTTGTTCAGGCTTTGCAGATTTGTGAAAGCTTGGTTTGTTGCCTTTGGCCGTAATGGCAGCAAGTGTATATTGACTTACGATCATTGCGTCTTCATTTATATCCTTCAACGAATAGGTTGAAGGTCCTTTTGGTCCGTCAAGCATTCTAAAATTGATAATCTTAGCAACCATAGCAGCAACCGATTTAATTGAGTCTTCTTTTTCTATACATACCATTATCAATAAACCTGATCCTATTTCAGAAAATATTTTATCCTTTATTAATACTTGAGTTTTTGAAACCCTTTGAACGGTAGCAAGCAAATTTTATTCGTCTTCTAGTTCTTCGGTCCATTGACCCAAGGATGCCAGTCTATTCATTTTTGCTCTATGTGATAAAGCATCTTGAGAAATAAACATGTTTTCAGTTTTTCCCATCCATGCTTTTAGGGCGGATGCTTGAAGGGCTCTTCCATAAGAAAAACTTAATTTCCAATTGAAGCCGCCTATTTTATTCATTGCATCCAAATGCGCAGTTGCTAGTAAATCTGATTGGCCTCCAGAAAGAAAAGTTATTCCTGGAAGCTCTGAAGGTACATTTGCTATCAAGCAATCTAGGGTTCTTCTAGCAACCTCTTCAATATCTGCTTGAGTTTCAGATTTTGATCCAGAAGTTATCATGTTTGGCTTTAATATTGTTCCTTTGATATTTACTCCATTTTCTTGAAGATGTTTAAAAAGTGATTTCAGCGACCTATCGGAGGCATTAAAACACTCTTCAATAGAATGATCTCCATCCATAAGTACCTCTGGCTCAACCATAGGCACCATTCCATTATCTTGAACTAATTTTGCATAATCTGCTAAAGCTTTCATATTTGCATCTATGCATTCATCTGAAGGCATGCCTTCACCAATTTTAATTACCGCTCTCCATTTAGTGAATTTTGCTCCCATTGAAACATATTCTTTTAATCTATCATCTAGACCATCTAAACCAACTGTAATTGTCTCCTCTGTATTACCAATAGGCTGGAGTCCTTTATCAACTTTTATTCCAGGAAGGGCGCCTTGGTCACTAATAATATTTACAAGAGGTGTTCCGTCTTTAGCGTTTTGTCTAATAGTTTCATCAAAAAGTATTACTCCACCTATGTTTCCTTTCATGCCAGATGCTCTGAAAAGCATTTCACGATAATTTCTTCTATTTTCTTCTGTAGACTCAACTCCAATTGAATCAAACCTTTTGCCGCACGTTGGATTGCTTTCGTCAGCAGCAAGAATTCCCTTACCCTCTGAAACTATGTATGAAGCAATTTCTTCTAAAGTATTTAATGACATTCCTCTCTCCTATTTTTTAAATCTTAGCCTTTAAAGCTGCTATAGATGGCAAATCCTTTCCTTCCATGAACTCTAGAAAAGCACCTCCGCCTGTAGAACAATATGATACATCATCTTTATTTATAAATTTATTTATGGCTGTCAAGGTCTCTCCTCCACCTGCTATTGAAAATGCATCTGACTTTGCAATAGCGTTAGATAATTGTTCCGTGCCCCTTGAAAAATATTTATTTTCAAAAACTCCCAAAGGCCCATTCCACAAAATAGTTTTTGATGTAGAAATAATGCTCTCTATTTCTTTGTTTAGAAATTGATCTAAAATCATCTCATTTTCTCTAACTTCAGCGATATTTTTTTCTTGAATATCATCACCCCCAAACGTCTTTGATGTAACAACAGTCTTAGGTAGAATTATTTTGCCATCTTCTAATAAGTCTTTTGCAATATGGACCATTGATTCTTCAAATAAAGAGATTCCCACCTCATGCCCAGCTGCTTTTATGAAAGTATTTGCTATGCCACCACCCACAATAATATGATCAGCCTTAGTATTGATATTCTTAATCAGCTCTAATTTAGTTGAGACCTTTGATCCCCCTATAATTGCTGTATAAGGATTCTTTGATTCATTTAAGGCTTTTGTTAGGGCCTCTATTTCTTTCTCTAATAATATTCCTGCACAGGCTAAATTAGAATGAATAATTGCAGAATGTGTAGATGAATGCTCTCTGTGCGAAGTTCCGAAAGCGTCGAAAACATATATATCTCCTAAGCTACTTAATGCCTGGCCAAGCTCATTAGAATTAGTCTTTTCGCCAGCAAAAAATCTAATATTTTCTAAAATTTGAACATTTGATGAGCAATTAAAAATTTCGGTGCTATCAAGACTATCAACCAAATCAACCTTGCACTCAAGAATTCTTGAAATTTCTTTAACAAGAGGTTTTAGAGAAAATTGTTCTTCAAAACTTCCTTCAGTTGGCCTTCCTAAATGGGTAATTAATAACACCTTTGCATTATTTTTTAGTGCAAATTTAATTGTTGGCATACAGGCAATAATTTTGGTGTTATCAACCACAGTCCCATCTTTAATGGGAACATTCATGTCCACTCTTACAACCAGATTTTTATTTGAAATATTAAGTTCTGATAGCCTATTCATCTACTAACGATTTTGCTATTTCCACAACATTAGAGGTTGTAAAACCAAAATGCTCTAGCAAGATATTAGCAGGAGCTGATTCGCCAAATGTTTCTATGCCCAAGACTTTGTCACTTTTATTTAGAATTTTGTACCAAGAGTTGGGGTGTGATAACTCTATTACAAGTGCAGGTAGATCTTCTTTAATTACAGATGACTGATATTCTTTATTTTGTTGTAAAAATTTATCTAGGCACGGCATAGAAACTATATTAGATATGATGCCATGTTCTTTTTCTAAGCTTGATGCGGCATCAATAGCTAATTGCAACTCACTTCCAGAGGCAATTAAAGTTATGTTTGCATTATCATGATCGTTCAATAAATATCCACCATTTTCAATAGCTTTAATTTGACTGTCGTTTCTTAAAATTGGAGAAGTATTTTGCCTGCTAAATATTAAACATGTTGGGGTATTTTCTGACGTAACAGCATTTTTCCATGCAACTGCAGTCTCAACGAGATCAGCAGGTCGCCAGCTATTTAGGTTTGGAGTAGATCGCAATGTCACTAAATGCTCAACAGGCTGATGTGTTGGACCATCCTCTCCTAAGGCTATAGAATCATGAGTATAGACAAATATATTTGGTAATCCCATTAATGCAGATAATCTGACAGCATTTCTAGCATAATCAGTAAATACCAAGAAGGTTGCTCCATAAGGTTTTATCCCACCATGGAGAACCATTCCATTCATAATCGCAGACATACCAAACTCTCTAACTCCATAATTAATATGATTGCCAGAAGGATTCTCATTCGAGAAGGTTGAGCTAAACTTTGAAAAAGTATTATTGGATGGTGTTAAGTCTGCTGAACCGCCAAGAAGCTCAGGCAATTCTTTTACAAAAAAGTCTAAACATACTTGAGATGCTTTTCTTGTCGCCATTGAGGAATTATCTATGTTGCATTGATCTAAAAAGGCAGTATAAATCTGGTCAAAATTATCAGGCATATTGCCAGATATTCTTCTTAAAAGCTCATCGCATTTCTCGGGATGATCTTTTTTATAAGCCTCTATTTGCTTATTCCAATCATTATTAATTTCTGTACCGCGTTTTGTTGCATTCCAAAAATCATAAACAGATTCTGGTACCTCAAATGGTTTGTAGTTCCATCCTAGGGCTTGTCTGGTTTTTAAAATTTCTTCGTCTCCCAAAGGCGCACCATGTGCGGCCGCTGTTCCTGCTTTAGCTGGAGAGCCATAACCAATAGTTGTCCTACAAAAAATCATAGTAGGTTTTTGTTTCTCATTTTTGGCAGAAATAATAGCTTCATTAATCTCATCAATATTGTGTCCATCAACTTCGATAGTCTGCCATCCATAGCTATCAAATCTTTTTACACTATCATCGGTGAACCAATTCTCTATTTCTCCATCTATCGAAATTCCATTTTGATCATAAAAACAAATAAGTTTCCCTAGGTTATGAGTTCCTGCAAAAGAGCATGCTTCATGAGAAACCCCCTCCATTAAGCAACCGTCACCAAGAAAAGCATAAGTAAAATGATCTATAAGCTCTTCTTGAGGGGCATTAAATTGTGCCGCTAATATTTTTTCGGCTATTGCCATACCAACTGCATTAGCAATGCCTTGTCCTAAAGGCCCGGTAGTGGTCTCTATGCCGTATTGCAAATCATACTCGGGATGGCCTGGTGTTTTGGATTTTAACTTTCGAAAGTCTTTTAAATCTTCTATTGATAAATCATAACCGGTTAAGTGCAACAAGCTATATAAAAGCATTGAGCCATGGCCGTTTGATAAAACAAATCTATCCCTATTAAACCAATATGGATTTAATGGATTATGATTTAAGTGGTTTTTCCATAATGAAGTAGCAATTTCAGCCATTCCCATTGGCATTCCTGGGTGACCAGAATTAGCTTGTTGAACAGCATCAATTGAAAGAAATCTTAAGGCGTTTGTTGGCTCAGAATTTTGCAATTTTTAATTTAGTTAGAGAGTTTTACAAATAATAATATTTATAGATGTCAATTAATAGCTAATTTCTTAATTTTTAATATAATAATAAATTAAATGTGATTTTTTATCTTTTTTGCACCATACCTAGCTGCTAAAAAATCGATTTTTCACAATCTTTTATAAATATTTGGAGAAAAAATGAGCTATATATTTACATCGGAGTCTGTGTCTGGCGGTCATCCAGATAAAGTATGTGATCAAATTTCAGATGCTGTTCTTGACGCATATCTTGCTGAAGACCCAAATAGTAGAGTTGCTTGTGAAACAATGATTAAAAATAACATGGTTTATATTGCTGGAGAGATTACCTCTCTAGGAAGCCCAGATCTTGAGCCAATTGTTAGAAAAACTATAAACGACATTGGTTATAACAATGATGAATATGGTTTTAATGGTGATACTTGTGAATTTACTAACCTTGTATTTGAACAGTCTCCAGATATTTCACAAGGCGTCACTGAGGGTGAGGGTGAGAACTTAGAGCAAGGTGCTGGAGATCAAGGTTTAATGTTTGGCTATGCTTGTAGAGAAACTGAATCTTTAATGCCTCTTCCAATTGATCTATCTCATAAACTTGTTAAAAAACAAGCCGATGTTATGAAGAGTGGTGAAATTTCGTGGCTGAGGCCAGATGCAAAAAGTCAAGTTAGTGTTATTTACTCTGATGATGGAAAAACGATAGAAGGCTTATCTGCAGTTGTATTGTCGACCCAGCATGATGAAAATGTTTCACAAGAAGAAATTAAATCTGAAGTAATGGCTAAAATTATCAGGCCTGTTGTTCCAGAGGAATGGATTCTTGATTCTACAAATATATATATTAATCCAACTGGAAAATTTGTAATAGGAGGTCCTGTAGGTGACTGCGGGCTAACTGGAAGAAAGATTATTGTGGATACTTATGGTGGGATGGCTCGTCATGGTGGAGGAGCTTTTTCAGGCAAAGATCCATCAAAAGTTGATAGATCTGCTGCTTATGCATCAAGGTATGTAGCAAAGAATATTGTTGCTGCTGGTCTTGCAGATTATTGTGAAATACAAGTCTCATATGCGATTGGTGTTGCAAAGCCAACCTCAATTCATGTCGAAACTTTTAATAGCGAAAAAATTTCAAAAGAAGCAATCGTTAAGATAGTGGAAGAGGAGTTTGATCTCAGACCTAAAAGCTTAATCAACATGCTAGATCTTAAAAGGCCAATATATCAGCCAACTGCAGCTTATGGCCATTTTGGAAGAAGTGATATAGATCTATCTTGGGAAAGAACTGATAAAGCAGCAGACATTGCTAAATAAATAAACATATATAAGGAAAAATAAAATGGAAAATGACTACAGGGTTGCAGATATTAGCTTGGCTGAATTTGGCAGAAGAGAAATATCTCTTGCTGAAAACGAAATGCCTGCATTGATGGCATTAAGAGATAAATACAGAGATGAGCAACCTTTAGCTGGAGCAAAGATTATGGGTTGTATTCATATGACAATTCAAACAGCTGTATTAATGGAAACATTGATAGATCTTGGAGCTGAATTGAGATGGTCGTCATGCAATATTTTCTCAACTCAAGATCATGCAGCAGCAGCTATGGCGGCTAAAGGAATACCTACTTTTGCATGGAAAGGCGAAACTGAGGAAGAATTTTTGTGGTGTATCGAGCAAACAATTTGTAAGGATGGTAAACCATGGGATGCAAATATGATTCTTGATGATGGCAGTGATTTAACAGCTATGGTACATGAAAAATTTCCTGAAATGCTTGAAACCATCCATGGTGTTTCCGAGGAAACTACTACTGGCGTTCACAGGCTTAAGGAGATGCTAGAAAAGGGTGAACTAAAAATTCCAGCTATTAATGTTAATGATTCTGTAACTAAAGCAAAAAATGATAACAAATATGGATGCCGACACAGTCTAAATGATGCTCTTAAAAGAGGCACAGATATGTTGCTATCAGGAAAGAAAGGACTGGTTATTGGATATGGTGATGTAGGCAAAGGATCGGCTGCTAGCCTTGCCCAAGAAGGAATGATTGTTAGCGTTGTAGAGTCGGATCCAATTTGTGCTATGCAAGCTTGTATGGATGGTTTTTCTGTTGTTTCTTGTTATAAAGATGGGGTTGTTACAAGAAATCCATCAGATATCAATATGCAAGTCATGGGTAATACTGATTTAGTCGTTACAACAACAGGAAACGTAAATGTATGTGATTCAGCAATGTTAAGCACCCTCAAGAATACTGCTGTTGTTTGTAACATAGGTCACTTTGATAATGAAATTGATACAGCTTTTATGAGAGAAGAATATTTCTGGGATGAAATCAAACCGCAAGTTCATAGAATTTTTAGAGATACAAAGCCTGATGGAACACCAGATCTTTCAAGTAAAAATTATCTTATTTTGCTTTCAGAAGGACGCCTGGTTAATCTTGGTAACGCTACTGGTCATCCAAGTAGAATTATGGATGGTTCATTCGCAAACCAAGTTCTAGCTCAAATTCATTTATATAAGCAAGGTTTTGCAAATATTAATGATGAAGACACAAAAGCAGAGATGATAACTGTTGAAGTACTTCCTAAGAAGCTTGATGAAGAAGTTGCAGCATTGATGGTAGCTGGCTTTGGAGGTGTTATAACCCAATTAACTCAAGATCAAGCTGATTATATTAACGTTCCACAAGAGGGACCGTTTAAAGAAGATAGCTACAAATATTAGTCTCAATCTGTGCAATTATGGGCATAATTGCCCATAATACGCACTATGAATTTAATTAAAATTTTACTAGGCTTATTCTTGCTTACGACTCTTCTAGGGTGCGGAGTAAAAGGTCCTTTGATAAATTTTAACGATACTACGCATATATAATGAGTTCTTTTAAATATAATTCTGGCGAGTTATTTTGTGAAGATGTAAATCTTAAACAAATTGCAAAAGATTTTGGCACTCCTTCATATGTTTATTCAAAAAAAGCTATAGAAGAAAATGCAAAAGCATATGTGAATTCTTTTGATAATCCTAAAAATTTAGCATGCTTTGCTGTTAAATCTCTAAGCAATATATCTATTCTCAAAATAATTAAAGATTTGGGTTGTGGTTTTGATATTGTTTCAGGCGGAGAGCTTCATAGAGTATTATCTATTGGAGCTGAACCTCAAAAAATTATTTTCTCTGGAGTTGGTAAGACAGAAAAAGAAATAGAGCAAGGAATTCAAAATAATATTTTATCTTTTAATGTTGAGTCAGCTTCTGAACTTTATAATATTGAAAGAATAGCTAAGAAATTAAATTCATCTGCGCCAGTTTCTATAAGAATTAATCCAGATATTGACTCTGGGGGACATGACTATATTACTACAGGAAGAAAAGGAGATAAATTTGGCATATCTTCAATTGAAGAGATTTTTGAGTTATGTAAGTATTCATCTATCTCTCAAAATTTAAATTTAGTTGGTCTTGCTTGTCATATCGGGTCACAGATTTTAGATCTTGATGGGTATGTAAAATCTGCAGATAAAATTTTTGAGCTATCTGATCAACTTTCACAGGAAGGTATTGAATTAGATTTTCTTGATCTAGGCGGCGGTCTTGGTGTTACCTATGAGGATGAGGTTCCGCCTGCACCAAAGGAACTTATTTCATCTTTAGAAAAAAAATTTAGTGTGAGAAGAGAAAGATTAATCCTAGAACCAGGTAGGAGCATTTCAGCAAATACTGGAGTTCTTTTAACAAAGGTTGAATACATCAAGGATAACTTTTTAATTGTTGATGCGGCAATGAATGACCTTTTGAGGCCGGCTTTATACAAAGCCACTCACGGTGTCTGCAATCTTAAAGAGAAGAAAGAAGGCATTAAAAATTGGAATATTGTAGGTCCTGTATGTGAATCTTCGGATTTTTTAGCAAAAAACGTTTCAATTGACGCTGTTGAGGGAGATTATATTGCTATTAAGAATGCTGGAGCTTATGGCTTTGTAATGGCATCAAACTATAATTCTAGGCCCAGAGCCTGCGAAGTATTAATAAATAATGATAAGTCATCACTTATTAGAAAGAGAGAAACTTTTGATGATTTGTTGGAGATGGAGATAATCCATGATTAGTTTTGATAAAATGCATGGCAATGGAAATGACTTTGTTGTTATAAATTCTATTAAAAAAGATTTAGTTCTAAGAAAATCTCTTATTAAAAAACTCTCAGACAGAAACCGCGGAATTGGCTTTGATCAATTAATTTTAATCAGTGTCCCCACAAAAGATAATCATGATTTCTCAGTAAAATTCTTTAATGCTGATGGGGGTGAGGCAAGCATGTGTCTTAATGGAATTAGGTCAGCTGCTTCGTATATTTGGAGGCACGATTTTGCTCCTAAAAAATCTATAATAATAAAGACTAAAAATAGATTGGTTATATGTAAGCCAATTGGAAATAAAATAAGAGTTAATATTAAAATTTCTGATGTTTATAAAAATGATAGTCTTTACAAGAAAATATCAGGTCATATATCTCATAACTTTGATTTTGTTGATTCTGGAAATATGCATTTATGCATAAAACAAAGCTCAATTAAGAATGAAGACATGAATGCACTTTATAACAATTTAGCCAGATATATAAAGCCCCTTCAATGCAATCTATCTATCTATAGAGTTTCAAAAGACAAAATAGATATCAGGACATATGAAAATGGAGTTGGTGAAACTCTTTCATGCGGCTCTGCTTCTCTGGCAGTAGCATCACTGTGTATTAAACATAAATGTAGAGTTAAATCTTCAGGAGGTGCCTTAGATTTTAAAAAGAAAAACAATGATACTATGGAGATGATTGGACCAGCTGTATTTGTATTTTCTGGGAGTTTTGATGACTAATAAATTAGATCCAAAGGAAGTTGAACTTTTTTTGCTTGATAACTTAGATTTCTTTGAATCAAGAGAATCTCTTCTCAGCGAAATGAAATTCAAACACTCAAACAGCTCCGCATCCTCATTGTTAGAAAGACAAATAAACAAACTTAGGGATGAGCAAAGTAATTTAATGGATCTTTTATCGTCATTTGTTAATACGGCTCAATTAAATGAAGACTTGTTCAAAAAATCTAAAGAGCTTACCTTATCAATTCTAGGAGCTTCAAACAGAAATCAAATAAAAGATATAGTTCAAAAAAGTTTTACTGAAAACTTTAGAGTAAATAATTGCAAATTAGATTTTTATTCCAACTCAGATATTGGTGAGATTGAAGATAAAACTGGTATGTCTTTTCACAAAGGAGCTGTTCATTGTGGTTCTTTCTCCAAAGAAAAGATGGAATTTTTATTTAAAGATAAAAATGTTGAATCAGTAGCTTTAGCTGTTTTAATTGATAGCAAAGAGATTGGGATACTAATGCTAGGTAGCTATGAAAGAACAAGATATCTTGGTGATGAAGATACAACTTTTATAGAATATATTAGAGATATCTTAGAAAAAAAATTAGAATCAATCGATAGCTTAAATGCCTAGCGAGCAATTCATAGATAAAGATATAAACCTTTACCTGACTTATATATTTGAAGTTAAAAATCTCTCTCAAAATACAACAAGCTCCTACAAAAGAGACCTTCAAAAATTATCAATATTCTTGCATTCGATAAACGTTAAAAATTATAACGAAATTGATGACGGAGTTTGTACTAGCTGGCTTGGCAAACTCTACTCTCTAGAAAATAACCCAAAAACGATACAAAGACATCTTTCTTCTGCAAAGGGATTTTTTAAGTTTTTAAAGAAGAACTCGATAATAGACTCTTCTCCTTTTGATTTAGTAAAAGCTCCAAAATCCCCAAGCTACCTTCCAGAAGTTTTATCACCAGAAGATGTAAGCCAATTATTAAACTTTAAACCTTCAGATGCATTAGAAATTAGAGATTTGGCTATTGTGGAATTAATGTATTCGTCTGGCTTAAGAGTATCTGAAACTGCAAATATTAATCTAGACGACTTTGAAGAAGAAATGTCTTTTCTTAGAGTATTGGGTAAAGGTGCAAAAACTAGGCTTGTGCCGATTGGAAGATATGCAAAAAATGCTATTGATAATTGGATTAATGAAAGGACTAAATATTCTGAAGACACAAATGCGCTTTTTATAAGCTTAAAAGGGAGTAGGCTTAGTGTTCGAAGTATCCAGTTGAGGCTAAAGAGGCTTGCTCTCAAGCAGGGCCTTCCTCCAGTCCATCCTCACATGCTAAGACATAGCTTTGCTACTCATATGCTTGAATCAAGTGGTGATCTCAGAACAATTCAAGAGCTTCTTGGTCATAGCTCCTTATCTACAACTCAAATTTATACAAAGTTAGATTACCAGCATTTGGTAAAAATCTATGATCAAGCTCATCCAAGGGCTAAAAAATGAAAAAAGTTAAACTCATAACTTTTGATCTTGACGATACTCTTTGGGATAACGGCCCCACTATTACAAATGCAGAAATATTCACAAGGAAATGGATTGAAAAAAGGGTGGGAAGGGTTGAGTGGGGCAGTTTTGAGGATTTTCTTAACCTAAGAAAGGATTTAATTAGAGAAGATCCTAGTATTGCTTGGGATATAAGCAAATTAAGAAAAGAGATTTTTAAAAAGAAAATTAACCATTTTGTTACATCTTCTGAAGCTGAGGTTTTGGCAAATGATGCTTTTAATATTTTTATAAACAAAAGACATGAGATTGAATTCTATGATGGTGTGGCTAATGCTTTAAAATCTCTTTCTATGAATTATTCTTTAGGTGTTTTAACAAATGGGAATGCAGATATTTATAGATTTGAGATAGGAAAATATTTTGATTTTTCTATAAGCTCCCTTGAAGCAAAAGATAGCAAGCCAAATAGATCACATTTTGACAAAGCTTTGCAAAAGATAGATGGAATAAGTTTTGTTGAAATGCTTCATATTGGTGATCATCAAATTAATGATATTTTTGCAGCAAATCGACTGGGAATAAAAACTTTATGGTTTAATAATAAAAATACAGAATGGGCTCAAGCTTTTGAAAAGCCTAAAGATTTCTCAGACTGGAATAAACTCCCAGAAATGATTGAAGAGCTATATGAGTAACGATGATTTAACAAAAGCTATATTAAATGTTCTTAAAAAAGAATTAAGGGTTGTGGGTGATATTTTACCAACCGAACTATTAACCACTATAAAAAAAAATATTACGCCTGAGCTAGAGGAGCTCATAGACAAAAATGGCTATGTATCAAAGTCGAAATATGACTCTCTGGAAAGATTAGCTAAACAGCTTGAAAAAAGAATTATTGATTTAGAGAAAAATTTATAGACTAACGATATATTTTGATAGTTCTTTGATATCACTGTCGGATAATGCAGCTGCCTGTGCATACATTAATGCGCTTTGAGGACCTCTCTCTATCTTATTCTTATATTCATTCAAAGAGTTGGCGATATATTCACTCTTCGCATCTTTAAATGATGGGCCAATACCACCCTCTCCCTTTGCGCCATGACATGCTATACATCCACCATATAGCTTACTACCTTTAGATTCTTTAACATCTGATAGACTCACAGCCACCGCTCCACAATCCTGTCCTTCAATACAGATATTTATATCAAGATGAATCCTCTCAACTACAGATTCATCATATTTTTTTCCATTAAATAAAAATATTGCGCATAAGGGCAAAACATATAGATAGTATTTATTTTTCATTTCTTTCCTATGAGTTTGGTCTTTGCAGCTCTACAACATGATCAACAACTTTCAGCATGTCAGCAAAAGAACCTTTTGATTCAATTATATATGTCCCATCTACAACCATCATTGGTACAGCAGTTACTTTGATCTGCCTGGCATATTTAATACCTCTGTTAACTTTTTGCTTTACTGAGAATGAATTAAGATATTGTGATGTGACTTCAGGCGCAACTCCAAACTTAGCTAAAAATTTTTCAATGGCCTTTGGATTTTGTAAAAAATTACCTTCTTTGTGTATTGTTACAAAAACAGCAGAATGGGTAGATGGATCTAATTTTAAAGACTCTATAGTGTAATAAAGTGCGGCATGCAATTGATGAATTCCGCTCCATGTAATAGGCATCTTTGTTAATTTTGTATCTGATCCTTGCTTCTCTTTCCAGCTATTTATTGCTGGTTCAAATGAATAACAGTGTGCGCATCCATACCAAAAAGATTCTGTAACTTCGACTATCCCATCTTTTTTTACAGGCATAGGATTGTCTACCAATCTGTAGTCTTTTCCTAGCTTGTATTCAGCACTAATTGAGAGTGCAAATAATGCTAAGAATGAAAGTTTGGTTATATTTAATATAATATTTTTCATTTATAAATTCCATGTATATAGTTGGCTAAAGCATCTATTTCTTTATCTGATAAATTTTCTGCAATTGATTGCATAACTAAAGCACCCTCACCCTCATTTCTTTCTTTAGATCTGTATGCTTTTAGAGTTGAAGTTAAATAGCCTATTTGCTGCCCCGCTAATGAAGGGTAACCAGCCAAAGCATTACCATCACCATAAACTGAGTGACAAGAAGAACATGCTGGAATTTCTTTTTTCATATCTCCAAATCTATACAACATCTTTCCTAGACTCAACAAATCTTCATCATTTTTTGCTTGTCCAATAGATGCTTTGTTTGAAGCATAAAAAGCTGCTATATCAAGTAAATCATTATCAGACAATGATTTAAGATATGGGGTAACAGTCATCATAAGAGCATTATTTCTTTCTTCGTATTTAAAATGTTTAAGTTGATCATATAAATATTTTTCATTCTGTCCGGCTAGCTTTGGCCAATCAGTATTAATACTGTTACCATCTTGGCCGTGGCATGCTGCACAAGATGCAACAAGTAATGAACCTTTTGATGAGTCTCCAGACTTGAATGTCTCAGGCATATCCTCAGGGCCTGATAGCTTTTCAGCCGCATAAGTATTGAATGCAATGCTGAAGGAAGCAATAAATATCAAAAGTGATTTCATATAACTAAAATTAAGTATGTCTTTGTGATGTGTATTATAAACATAGGTTGGTATGATATAAACGTTTAAATGAAAAACCTTTTTAAAGAATCTGAGTTTATGCTTGGAGTAACAAAGTTTAAAAACCTTCCGGATGATGTGGGTGATGAGATTCTTTTGGCTGGAAGATCTAACGCTGGTAAATCAAGTGCGCTCAATGCCTTAACGGGCAACCCAAAATTAGCGAGAATAAGCAAAACTCCCGGAAGAACCACTGAAATTAATTTTTTTAAAGTTAATGATTCTTTAAAACTTGTTGATCTTCCAGGATATGGGTTTGCTAAATCAAGTTTTCATAAGAGAAAAGATTGGGCCCCACTTTTAGAAGAATACTTCTTAAAAAGAGAGTCGCTTAAAGCAGTTGTTATATTCATGGATATTAGGCATCCGCTTAAGGATAGCGATAGGGACATGATTAATCTATGCAATACCTCGAATGTTCCATTCATACCGGTGCTAACCAAAAGCGACAAAATGTCTAATAATCAAAGAAATAAATCGATTGCAGAAGTAAATCGTCAAATGGAAGGAGTTGAAGCAATAGCGGTCTCATCTAAAGATATTTTAGGTTTTGACAAACTATCAAGGGCGATACTAGAATTTGTTAGTGCTTGAATATCAAAAAAATAATTGTGGCCTAACTATGTCTGAAGGCCTTAAATGTTATTACGACTCATTCCCTGAATCGAAAGAGGTTTTTAAAGATAATCCTGAATCAGGCAATCTTTTGAGGGATCATGATTGCACTCATATAATTTTTGGTCTTGATATATCCATCGATCAAGAAGCTATATTAGATACTTGGGTTCTTTGGGGCTCTTCATTTAAATGGAAGTATCTTTTAGGCTATTCAAAGCTACCTCAAATCAAAGAGCTTCAAAAAAACTTATTCAAAGAATTAGGTATAAAAGGTTTCTTAAAGCTTTACTGGAATACCATAGCAATTAAAAGAAAGGTAATTTTTAGAACCTTTAAAATGAAAAAAAAATGGCCTTTTCAAATGCCAGAAGAATATTTAGATATGAAGATATCTGACTTAAGAGAAATTCATGGCATAAAAGTTCTTTCTTCTGAGGAGCTAAATTACTTTCCAACTCAGTGGTCAGGATCTATAAACAAATAAATTTAATGTGCCTCATTCCAATTATCTCCAATAGCTGCATCTGCTATTAGAGGGATATCAAGCTTTACAGCACCCTCCATCATCTTTTTCATTATGGTTAAGACTTCTTCTCCATCTTTCTTGGGCGCTTCAAAAATTAACTCATCATGAACTTGCATTATCATTTTAACTTCTGGCATTTCTTTTTTTAGAAAAGTGTCAATATCGATCATTGCTTTTTTAATTATGTCCGCAGCAGACCCTTGAAGAGGCGCATTAATAGCTGCTCTTTCAGCAGCTTGTCTTCTTAAACCATTAGCAGCATTAATCTCGTTTAAATATAATCTTCTACCCATTATAGTTTCAACAAACATATCTTCTTTTGCCTGAGCTTTGGTGTTAGTCATATAATCTTTAACACCTGTGTATCTATCAAAATAAGTATCGAGATACTTCTGTGCCTCTGCTCTGGGGATATCTAACTGTCTTGTAAGACCAAATGCTGACATTCCATACATAAGGCCAAAATTTATTGCTTTGGCGCTTCTTCTTTGATCTTGAGTAACATCATCAAGATTGACTCCAAAAACTTCAGCAGCAGTCGCAGAGTGGACATCAAGACCTTTATTAAAAGCGTTGGTCAAATTTTTATCCTTTGAAAGATGGGCCATTATTCTTAATTCAATTTGTGAATAGTCAGCAGATATCAAAATGTTATTTTTATCTGGAATGAATGCCTCTCTTATTCTTCTTCCTTCTGCTGTTTTAATTGGTATGTTTTGAAGATTTGGTTCTGTGGAAGACAGTCTGCCTGTTGAAGTAACAGCTTGTTGATATGAGGTATGTATTCTTTTGCTTGATGGATTTTCTATCCTAATTAAGCTATCTGTATAGGTAGATTTTAATTTAGCAAGAGTTCTATATTTAAGAATGATTTTTGGCAGCTCGTATTCCTCTGAAAGCCTTTGAAGGGTTTCTTCATTGGTTGATGGTTGGCCTTTAGGTGTCTTCTTTAGGACAGGCAGCTTAAGTTTCTCATACAATACCTCTAAGAGCTGCTTTGGAGAATCTAAATTAAACTCTATGCCAGAGATTTTGTATGCTTGCGCGGTTAAGTCTGAAATTTTTTTAGATAATTCTTTAGAGTGTTCTTTAAGTTTATCTTTATCTATTTTTGCACCATTTTGTTCCACTCTAGATAGAACATGTACTAAAGGGTATTCTAACTCTTGTAAAAGTTTTATTTGACTTGGCTTATCCTTAAGCAATTCATCTAACTTATTAAATAATCTTAGTGTTATATCTGCATCTTCAGCTGCATAATTTGATGCTATATCTATTTCTACTTCTGAAAAGCTAATCTGTTTTGAGGCAGTTCCAGCCACATCTCCATATTTAATAGTTTCATAATTTAAATAGTACATAGCGAGTTTATCCATGCCGTGTCTGGTTGCTGTGCTATTTAAAACATAAGACATTAGCATAGTGTCGGCATGAAACTTATCCATAACAATGCCATGTCTTGATAAAATTGGTAAATCAAACTTTAAATTTTGGCCCACAGCTTTCTCTTTATTTCTTTCTATTGCTTTGCCTATTTCATCTATGACTTCTTGAAGGGTTAGTTGTTCTGGACACCCTTCATAATTATGGCCAATTGGTATGTAACAGCCTGAATTTTCTTTTACTGACAGAGATATTCCAACCAAATTTGCTGTTACTGTGTCTAGAGAATCTGTTTCTGTATCGATTGCAAAAACCTTACATTTATCTAATTTTTTAGCCCAATCTTTAAGATCTTTTTTAGTGAAAAGAGTTTTATAGTTATTATTACTATCAACATGACTCTTTTCTTGTAGATCATTTGATGCTTCATTTGTCGCAGGGGATTGCTTAAAAGAATTTTTAGCTATAGGCCTAAACTCTAGGTCAGAAAATAACTCATCAAGTTTTTCTTGATTGGGATTAAGCTCTAATAAACTTTCAAAGCTTGCGCCAATATCAACATCTTCTTTTAAAGAAACTAGCTCTATATTTCTATCAAGCTCATTCAAAGAATTTCTTAAATTTTCTCCAACCACCCCTTTTATTGATTCTGCATTTGATTTAATGCCTTCAAGATTTTTGAACTCCATTAGCCATTTTGCAGCAGTTTTTTGTCCGACTTTGGGCACTCCGGGAATGTTGTCTGATGCATCCCCAACAAGTGCTAGCATGTCTCTGATTTGGTTTGGTTTTACGCCAAACTTTTCAAATACTTTATCCTCATTAAATATTTGATGGGTCATTGTATTCATTATTGTTGTGCTAGGATCTTCAACTAACTGCATTAGATCTTTATCTAGTGATGAAATAACAGCCTTTAAATTCTTATCTTTAGCTGTTCTTACTAATGTTGCAATAACATCATCTGCTTCAACACCTTCTATTTCAATTAAAGGAAATCCAATTGCTTTACAAATATCTTTTAATGGCTTCAGTTGCTCTCTTAAGTCATCTGGCATGGGGGGCCTATTAGACTTATATTCCTTATAAATTTCATTTCTAAATGTCTTTCCTTTTGCATCAAAGACTACGATTATTGGCGACCCCTCACTATCTTTTTTTAAAGTCATCAACATATTGGTGACTCCCTTTATTGCTCCGGTAGGCTGTCCTTTTGAGGTGCTTAATGGTGGCATCGCATGATAAGCACGATAAAGATATGAAGAGCCATCGATTATAAAAATTCTATCTTTCATATTAGTTTTATTGCCTAAGATGTATTATGTGTATGTATTTTTAAAAAATAAATTGGTTTATTTATATGATTAATCATCTCAAAAGCTTTATTAAATCAGTGTATCAAAACTATTTCGAAATAGCCTCTTGTTTGGGCGCATCTGCAATAATTTTATTAGCCATAATAATGGATAATGTTCTTGGGCTTGAAGCATGTCCAATGTGCATAATGACTAGATATATATTTGGGATGGTTGCTGTGATATCTCTAATTGGAATTATTACAGATAAATTTTTCGTTATAAATAAATTGCTTATAGCTTTTTCTTCGATTGCAGGCCTTGCTGTAACAGGAAAGCAAATTTATCTTCAAAATCTGAGCGAAGAGCAAATTTCTAACTTGTCGATGGGTTGCGGCATGCCTCTTAATGTTCAAATAGAGTATTTTGGTTTTTTTGGTGGTATTGCAAATGCATTCAAGGGCGGCCCAACCTGCGCAGAAGTTAATTGGGAGTTTATTTTTAATTTTGCAGAGTGGGGCTTCATTTTTTTTATAGTATTTTTTATGGCCTCAGTTCTAAAAATTATTAAGCCATAAAATTATCTTTTTTGTAATAAAACTACATATTAAATCCTGATGAGAGCTTTTAATTAAGCTTTTTTTATAACGTTTGACTAAAAGTTATGCTTATTATTAAATTCACTACATATATGTAAATATTTTACAGTTATATATAATTATAGAACACAATAGGTATAGAGATAATATGAGGAATATGGATAGCATCAAGGCCCAGCACCTTTCTAGTGAAGAGTTAATAAAAGAAGCTGTTAGAAATAATGAGGGGGTTGTTGCAAGCAATGGAGCATTTTCAACTACGACCGGGGGGAGAACGGGTCGAAGTCCAAATGATAGATTTATTGTTCAAGAACCAACTACAGCTGATCTAATTGACTGGGGTGATATTAATAAGCCTTTTGAATCAAATAAATTTGATCTCCTTTGGAATAAAGTAGAAGCATATTTAACAAAGAAAAATAGATATGTATCACATTTACATGTAGGCTCACACGAAGATCACTATCTACCTATAAAAGTTACAACTGAAACTGCTTGGCATGGGCTGTTTGCAAGATTAATCTTTGTAGTACCAGATCAATACAACCCTTCTAATAAGCAAGAATGGGAAATATTAAGCGCATCTAACTTTGAGTGTATTTCTGAAGAAGATGGCACAAACTCAGAGGGTTGTGTAATTATAAATTTTGCTAAAAGAAGAGTGCTTTTAGCAGGTATGAAATATGCAGGTGAGTTAAAAAAATCTATGTTTTCTGTGCAAAACTTTTTACTACCCGAAAAAGATGTTTTGCCAATGCATTGCTCAGCAAATGTTAATTCAGATGGAAGGGTAGCATTATTTTTTGGTCTATCTGGTACTGGCAAAACCACTCTCTCTGCTGATCCAGGCTGCTCATTGGTTGGTGATGATGAGCATGGCTGGAGCGATGGATCTGTTTTTAATTTTGAGGGCGGCTGTTATGCAAAAACAATAGACCTTTCAGAGAAAAATGAGCCAGTAATTTTTAAGGCAATTAGGCATGGCAGTATTATTGAGAATGTATATTTAGATGATACTAATACTCCAGACTACTACAACACAACTTTGTCTGAGAATGGTCGTTGTTGCTATCCAAGATCACACATAGATAATGCCATAAAAGAAAATGCTGCCGGAGAACCTGAAACGGTTATATTCCTTACTTGTGATCTTGCTGGATTAATACCACCCGTATCAATTCTCTCCAAAGAAGCTGCTGCATATCATTTCCTAAGTGGTTACACCGCAAAAATTGGGTCAACTGAGATAGGATCTAACTCATCTATTGAATCAACTTTTTCAACATGTTTTGGTGCGCCTTTCTTTCCCAGGCCAGCTGGAGTTTATGCTGACCTGTTGATGAAAAGAGTTGAGTCATATAACTCTAAAGTTTTTCTAGTAAATACTGGATGGACTGGAGGCCCATATGGAACGGGCTCAAGATTTTCGATACCCACAACTAGAAGGATAGTAAATGCGATTCAAAATGGTGAATTAGATAATGTTGAGACGCAATATATACCTGGATTAAATCTTAACGTGCCTAAAAATGTTGAGGGAGTAGACCCTGTTTTATTAAACCCAGAGGAAACTTGGCAAAGCCATAAAGAATATCAAATGTATTTAAGTGAGCTGGTTAAAAAATTCCAAGATAACTTTAAAAAATTTGACGTTGGTCATGATATTATCTCCGCTGGGCCAAAATTTTAGAGACACCTGTGGACTTCCACAACCGATTAAATAATCTTAAACAACAATCTTTCTTTACTAAACTTGTTATTGAAAGAGGTGTTGAAAAAGAATCTCTTAGAGTTAATAAACAAGGATTTATTTCTGATGAAAAGCATCCAGAGGGCCTGGGATCATCTTTTACAAACCCCTCTATAACAACTGACTTTGCTGAAGCCTTAATTGAAATCGTTACTCCTGTTTATACAGATTTAGATTTACTTTATAAAAAGCTTGAATCTCTTCATGTATTTATAAATAAAAACTTGGAGAATGGCGAAACTCTTTGGCCATACTCAATGCCTCCTAGAATAAAAAATGAATCTGGGATAAATATTGCAACCTATGGCAAAACTAACATTGGCCAATTAAAGTATATTTATAGAAAAGGTCTCGCAATAAGATATGGTAAAGCAATGCAATGTGTTTCAGGCATTCATTATAATTTCTCATTATCTAATGAGTCTTTAAAAAATCTTTTGGGCACATCCATACAAGAAGACAAAGATAAGGCTTACCTTGGTTTAATAAGAAACTTTAAAAGACTTTTTTGGTTTGTTTTGCTTGAGTTTGGCAACTCTGCAGTGGTTGATAAAACTTTTGTATCTGCAAGACAAAATGATTTAGATGAATTAAATACTACAGATCTATTCAAGAAAAATGCTACATCATTAAGAATGAGTGATGTTGGATATCAAAGCAAAGCCCAAAAAAATCTAGATTTTAAATATAATGATTTAGCCTCCTTTTTAGATGAACTGAAAATGGGTATTATAAAACCCTATTCTGAGTTTCAAGAGCTTGGTTTGCTCGATAAAAATGGTGAGTATCAGCAGATATCTGATGGAATACTGCAAATTGAAAATGAACTTTACGATTGTATTCGACCAAAGCGTGCAGGCAAAAGCGGCATAAGACCATATCAACTCTTAAAAGAGCAAGGCATTCAGTATGTTGAAGTTAGAGGAATTGATTTAAATCCAGATTGTCTTCTAGGAATTACAAAAGATCAAATAAGAATATTAGACTTGCTGTTAATTTATTGCCTCGTAAATGCAAGTCCTGATATGACTGATGATGAAAAATCAATTATTGAAAAAAACGACATAACAACCATTAAATTTGGCAGAGAAGGCTCATCAAAGATTAGCTATCAAAATTCTGAGGTGCCCATTAATCAAGCTAGAGATCATTTAGTTGGTGATTTAATTTTGCTTGCAAATGAAATGAGTGATGCGCGTTATGTTGAAGCGATTGATTCTCTTAAAATTAAAAAGAATACTTTTAATAAAGACAGGTCATTTCATGAAACTGGACTAGAGCATGCAAAAAATAACTCAATAAAATTAAATTCTCTTTCTAATATTGACTTAGATTTGTGCGAAAAAGAGGCTAGTGATTCTTTAATAGAGTTTGATAGAATGAATAAAGATACCGAAATAGGTTTTAAAGAATTTATAAATTCTTACAACGCAAAAATATAAATAGGGATATAAAATGAAAGCATTACAATGTACTGAGCTAGGTGGACCAGAAAAACTTGTAGTTTCCGAGGTTCCGGATCCAATAATTGCTGCTGAGCATGTAATCATTGAAGTTAAGTCAGCTAGTGTTAATTTCCCAGATGTTTTGATGATTCAAGGACTATACCAATTTCAGCCGCCCCTTCCTTTTACACCCGGTGGAGAATCGGCTGGGATTATTACAGAAATTGGAGAGGGAGTAGAGAATTTTAAAGTTGGAGATAAGGTTTTTGCTGCAACTGGTATTGGTGGAATTTCAGAGAAAATATTAGCCCATCAGTCTTCGATAAGGCTTATTCCAAAAGAAATGGACTTTGAAATTGCTGCTGCCTTATCTGTGACTTATGGAACATCGATTTATGCATTAAAACAAAGAGCCAATATCCAACCTGGAGAGACGTTATTGGTTTTAGGTGCGTCTGGAGGGGTTGGACTTGCAACTGTTCAGCTGGGTAAAGCTATGGGAGCGAAAGTAATAGCTGCTGCTTCAACTCAAGAAAAAGTTGATCTATGTCTAGCAAATGGTGCCGACGAAGGATTTGTATACCCATCTGAAAATTTGGATAGAGACCAACAGAAAGAGTTATCAAATAAAATCAAAGAACTTACAGGAGGCATGGGGCCTAATGTGATCTATGATCCAGTTGGCGGCACTTACGCAGAGCCGTGTTTAAGATCTATAGCTTGGGAAGGAAGATACCTTGTTATTGGATTTGCTGCAGGTGCAGATCAAATTCCTAAAATGCCCTTAAATTTAACTTTACTCAAGGGCTGTCAAATTATTGGAGTTTTTTGGGGAGCTTGGACAGGACTCTTCCCCGAAGAGAACCAAAAGAATTTTGATGAATTATTTGAAATGCATAAGGCTGGCAAAATTAATCCTACACCTTCAGATAAATTTACTCTGGAGACTTCTGCAGAGGCAATTGCTCATCTAAAAGATAGAAAAGCAAAAGGTAAAGTTGTAATCAATTTTTAAGCTGTGAGCTAAAACGTAAATAGTTAATTTGTAACAGATTGATAGGTTAAAGATAGCCTCGAAATATCAAAGGGTGGCCTAAAGATTCCAGCAAATTCTCCATCTGGGTTTAATAAAATAATATTATTTACATGATTATCCAGATGGGAATGGTCCATATTATTAGAATGACTAGGCATTACATTATTTACAGAAAGCTGAGTTGCTAGACTTAAAAGCATGGGCCTAGCATTGCTTACGCCCAGAAACTCTCCATCAAAACCTTTTGCATAATTATCTATTATCTCGGGAGTATCTCGTTCGGGATCGATTGATACAAGAACCCATTGCTTATTATCTAATTTATAGTCTTTATCTCTTAAAACTTTTATAAGTTTTGAAAGTTGATACATTGTTGTTGGGCACTCATCGGGACATTTAGTAAAACCAAAATACATAAGCGTCCATTTTCCTATTAAATCCGACTTGGTAAAACTTTTCCCCTGAGCAGAGAAAAATTCAAAATCTGAGATTTCCTTAGGTTTCTGGAATAAAAATAAGCCATTTATAAGCAATTCATCATTAGATAGTGTTCTTGGCGTAGTTAATTTGTTTATAAACAAGCCTAAGATTGTGATCATAAAAATAATGATTATGATTAAATTTTTACTTACTGCTTTCATTAAATTAAGTAATGATCTAATAGCAATGCTATAAAGATTAAGAAAATATAATAGATTGAAAAGTTAAAAGTCTTCATTGCAATAGCGTCATCGTCACTTAAATATAATTTTATAGAGTAATACATGAATATAGAGCTTAATATTATTGCTGAAATTAAATATACAAATCCTGACATTAAAACTATATAAGGCAAAACACTCACTATAAAAAGAATGATGGTATACAAAACAATTTGTAGCTTGGTGAAAGCTACTCCATGTGTTACTGGAAGCATTGGAATTGACTCTTTTGCATATTCATCTTTTCTGTAAATTGCTAAAGCCCAAAAATGTGGAGGGGTCCAGACAAAGATAATTAATACCAGCAAGAGCGCATATGGATCAACTGTGTTTGAAATTGCAGCCCAGCCCAAAAGAGGTGGAGCCGCTCCAGCTAAACCACCAATTACAATATTCTGTGGTGTGGCTCTTTTTAAATAGACCGTATAAACAAATGCATACCCAATTAAAGAAGCTAAAGTTAAAACCATTGTTAAAGTATTTATATAAAAATATAAAATTAAAGCCCCAATAACCCCAATAACAAATGCAAAAGAAGAGGCATGAAAAGCACTTAATTCACCCTGTGGCAGAGGCCTTTGATCAGTTCTTGTCATTGCAGCATCTGCATTTCTATCAATAACTTGATTTATGGCAGCGGCTGATCCAGAACATAAGGCGATGCCAAGCAAAGCAACCATAATAGTTAAAATTGAGCTCACAGAATCCTCAGCTAAAAGCATACCAACCAGAGCACATATCAACATCATATAAACTACATTGGGTTTACACAGCAAATAATAGCTTCTTAGAAGTTTCATTTTTTCCAAGCTAAATAGTTAATTAAAAATACTGTGAGGAGCAGGAGTGCTGCCACTAAATTATGAGCTATTGCTACATAAAGAGGCAGTACATAGACAACATTAATAATGCCAAGACTTATTTGTGTTAGAAGTAAAATCCCAAGCGAAGAAGCTAGAGGTGCTGCATTTGAAAACCACAGTTTAGACATAAGAATTAAAAAAACTAAAGTTACAAGTAATGCAGAAACTCTATGAGAGTAGTGAACTGCAACTCTTGATGGATTGTCTAAGAGACCGTATAAATAATTTGGTCCTACCTCTTGATTTAAGTTAAAACCATTTTTAAAGTCCATGTCTGGGAGATAACTTCCTTGGCATGTAGGAAAATCAGCACATGCCAGAGATGCATAATTTGTACTAGTCCATACACCCAGAAAAATTTGAATAATTAAAACAAACAATGCTACTCCTGCTATTGTTTTTAAATTTGGTATGGCCATCTTGTTTAAGATTTGAAAATTGCCAGCTTTTAAGAAAATTAAAAAGAAAAGAGTAAGAGTGGTAAAGCCCCCAAACAAATGACCTGTAACTATAATTGGTAAAAGCTTTAAGCTAACTGTTAGATAGCCAAAAAGTCCTTGGCAGCATATAAATATAAGAAGTCCAATTGTCCATGCTCTAATATTTTTATTTTCACTTTGCTTAAATGAAAAATATACTAAAACTATTGCCAACAAGCCTAATGCAGCTGCAAAGTACCTATGGACAACTTCTGGAATTGCTTTATTAATATCGTATGGGAACATAGGAAACCTGCTCTCAGCTAAAGCAGTCTCTGCTTCATTGGTTGGGAAAACAATAAAACCATAACAGCCTGGCCAATCAGGACAACCCAAACCAGCATCAACAAGCCTTGTCCATGCGCCAAGAGCTATAACTACAAATGCTAAACATATTCCAAAAAAAGATAAATTTTTTATATCATTCATTAAATCAACACCTTCAGATCTTTTAATATTTTTTTAGGGTCGGTTCCAGGATCAAAATACATCACCGCCCTTCCATACGGATCAATTATAAATATAGGATTTTCTTGAAACATATCTATTGAAGAATTTTTTTGAAGCACATTGATAAGAACTCCATTTTTATCATTTACTAACTCTGTTCTTGGATATTCAGCTATAAGATTATCGATATCATTTTTAATAAGCTGATTTGAAAAGAATGCCACTCTCTTAGCTCTAAATATGTCTCTATTTAAGGCTACATTTAATTGTCTCATGAGATACAAAGATTTGTCTGCCTTGACTGGATCGGTTATGTATACTCCCATGACCCATTTACCATCTTCAAAGTCTATTAATTTATTATCTTCTGAGGTATTGAATTGATCAAAATTAAAATAGCTTTTAAAAAATATGCCATTATTCTTTGTTCCCTCAGGTGAAAAGCCCAAAGAGAAATAAAGAGAAGAAAAAGTCACAACCAATATAGGTGTTAATAATAATATTGCTAAAAAAACTTTATTTTTCATTTTTTCTATACCCCAACCAGATAAACATAAAACATAAAACAAGAAACATTGTGAACCATTGTGCTGAATATCCATAATGTTTTGCTGGCATCATATTTGTTGGAATAATCTTTAGATATTCAAGACTGTTCTTTAGTATTGGATCTGATACCAGAATAAATGATGCTAAAGGATCATTATATTCTTTACTAATAATTTTGAGGCTTTTAGTTTGAGATACTTTCGGCCAATCATCTGACACTAAAATATCTGATAACACAAAACCCAGCTCTGGATCTTCAAGCGTTCCAAAAACTTTTTCTTTAATATTATTTATTTCAATATTCGGAAGGGTCTGTCGAGATGCTTCTCTTGATATCCAGCCCCTGTCAACCAAAATAAAAATATCTGAATTATCTATCTTGAGGGGGGTGAGAACTTTATATCCAGCAACGCCCCTGTTAATAACATTATCAACTAATATTTGCCTTGAGTTATCCCAAGTACCATTTATAAAAACTTTATCCCATTTTTTTGAATCTTCAGAAAAAGCGGATGCTTCTTTCTTTAAATTATTTTCAAACTCTGAAATGATATTTGCTTTTGCTTGCCCTCTTTCAATCTGCCATAAGCCTAAAGCAAAAAATACAGATGCAAAAATAATGAAAAAGATTGTAATGCTCTTTCCTGGTTTAAATTTCTGTGATTTCATATCTAAAATTTGTATTTGCTTTAAAATAATTTAATGATAAAAACTCTAATCTATATCGATGTATTCTTAATAATGGTATCACTTGCTAGCGGTCTTTACTTTTTAATAGTTGATCAAGGTAAAACTGATAGTAAGAGAACAGTTTATAGTCTTGGTTTTAGAGTTACCCTTGCTGTCATACTTGTAATACTTGTAACCATTGGCTTAATCACTGGTGAGCTAGGAAATAGTGTCCCCTGGGAAGGTTCTTAGTTACAGTATATATACGAACAAGAACAACATTACCCAAACCACATCAACAAAGTGCCAATACCAGGAGGCAGCTTCAAAACCAAAATGGTCATGATCTTCAAAGTGACCTGCAAAAACTGATCTGGCTAACATTACTGCCAACATAATTCCACCCATCATTACGTGAAAACCATGGAAACCGGTTAGCATAAAGAATGTTGAGCCGTAAATACCTGAATTAAGTGTTAAGCCGTAATGCGCGTATGCTTCGTAATACTCAGTAGCCTGCAATCCTACAAAGATTAAAGCCAGGCCAACAGTAATACCAAGAAACCTATTAAATTTCTTTCTATTGCCATTTTTTAAACCAACATGAGCAAAATGAACTGTAACGCTTGAGCTTAATAAAACTATAGTGTTCCACAAAGGAAGCCATTCTAAAGCATGTCCCCAGCCTGGCCATGCCATGCTTTTTTCAGCAAGCACATATTCAGCTCCTTTATCAGGAGTTGTAATAAGAGGCCATGCGGATTCGAAACCATCCCACAAATCAAGAGCAGCAACTCCAACACCATTTTCACCCTCTCCGCCAAGCCAGGGCACTGCAAAATTTCTTACATAGAATAAAGCGCCAAAAAAAGCAGCAAAGAACATAACTTCAGAGAAGATAAACCAAGCCATTCCATAAACATACGATGTTTTTAATTGATTACTATCAAGACCTGCTAAATGTTCCTTTATGACTTGTCTGAACCAGAAAAATAAAGTTGTGAATAAAGAGGCAAAACCAGCATATAAAATATAAACAGAATTGCTATCTGCATCGCCGAGGCTATTGATGGTGCTGCTAGCTCCCATTACTAATAAAAATAAAGAGAAAGCCATAAAAATTGGGAATCTACTTTGGTCTGGTACGTAATAGTTTTGTGTACTCATCTTTTAATGCTCCATTTCGTGATGGTCTTTATGATCATGATGAGCAAGAGCCTCATCATCATATTCAGTAATATCAAAAATTGTATAAGAAAGAATAATGTTTTCAATAGCTTCAGGTAACTCGTTTGATACTAGAAGTTTTACTGGCAATAGCGCCTCTTCGCCTGGCGCTAATTCTTGTTGTTCAAAGCAAAAACATTCTAACTTTTTTAAGTGAGCCGCTGCGTTTGATGGAGCTACGCTCGGAACAGCCTGAGCTGTCATTTTTTTATCTGTAGTGTTCTTTACATAAAAAGTTGCGGTGTAATATTTACCTGTTGAAATTGTCATAACTTTTTCAGAGGGCTCAAAAGTCCATGGCATGTTCTCGTTGTTTGTTGAAATAAACTGTAAGCCAAGAGGTCTGCCTTCTTCTATTACAAGCTTGTCAGCATTTTCTGATTGAAATACTTTTCCATTAATTCCAGTTACTTCACAAAAAACATCATATAAAGGCACAAGCGCAAACCCAAAAGCAAACATTAATGGCACTGCAATTACGAGTCGCCTTAAGGTTTTTTTAGCCTCAGAATTCATTAATCAACCTTTGGAGGGGTTGTAAATGTATGATAAGGAGCCGGCGATGCTACCGTCCACTCTAATCCTCTGGCACCTTCCCAAACTTGATCTGTTGCTTTTTTACCACCCATTACTGTTTTGACAACAATAAATAGGAATAGTATTTGAGACACTCCAAATAAAAAGGCTCCAACTGTAGATACCATATTCCAATCAGCGAACTGAAGAGCGTAATCTGGATACCTTCTTGGCATGCCAGCTAAGCCAATAAAATGTTGAGGAAAGAAAGTTACATTAACTCCAATAAACGAAAGCCAGAAATGAAGTTTTCCTAATCTTTCGTCATACATATTTCCACACCATTTTGGAATCCAGTAGTACACAGCAGCCATAATTGAAAAAATAGCTCCAGGTACTAATACGTAATGAAAATGGGCAACAACAAAATACGTATCATGATATTGAAAGTCTGCTGGCGTAATTGCAAGCATTAATCCAGAGAACCCGCCCATGGTAAATAAAACAACAAATGCTATAGCAAATAACATTGGTGTTTCAAAAGTTATTGAACCTTTAAACATTGTAGCGATCCAATTAAAGACTTTAACACCCGTAGGCACCGCGATTAACATCGTAGCCCACATAAAAAATAACTCAGCTGCAAGAGGTAAACCAACTGTAAACATATGATGTGCCCATACTACAAAAGATAGAATGGCAATCGAAAGCATTGCCCAAACCATAGAAGAGTAGCCAAAAAGCTGCTTTCTTGAGAAGGTCTCTATTATATGAGAAACGATTCCAAATGCAGGCAGGATCATTATGTATACTTCTGGATGGCCAAAGAACCAAAAAATATGCTGAAATAAAACAGGATCACCGCCACCCGCTGCATTAAAGAAACTGGTTCCAAAATGAATATCCATAAGCATCATAGTTACAGCTCCTGCGAGAACTGGCATAACAGCGATTAACAAATATGCTGTTATTAACCAAGACCATACAAAAAGTGGCATTTTCATCAAAGTCACGCCAGGGGCTCGCATATTCATGATTGTTACAACAACATTAATTGCTCCCATAATTGATGAGGCTCCCATTATGTGAACTGAGAATATAAAAAATGTTACGCTGGGCGGAGCATAAGTTGTAGACAGTGGTGCATAAAATGTCCAACCAAAATTAGGTGCCCCACCTTCCATAAATAAAGAAGATAAAAGAATAAAAAAAGCAAATGGTAGTATCCAAAAACTTAAATTGTTCATTCTAGGCAGGGCCATATCTGGCGCTCCTATCATCATTGGAACTAACCAGTTTGCTAAACCAACAAAAGCAGGCATAACTCCACCAAAAATCATTATTAGGCCATGCAGTGTAATCATTTGATTATAGAATTCTGGTTCTACTATCTGCATGCCTGGCTGAAATAATTCAGCTCTAATTACCATTGCCATTGCTCCTCCTATTAGGAACATTGCAAAACTAAACCAAAGATATAAAGTTCCTATATCTTTATGGTTTGTTGTGTAAAGCCATCTAGTTAAACCCTTAGCAGGCCCATGATGATGGTCGTCATGATGATTTTCTATTACTGCGCTCATATTTTCTTTCTCTCTTTAATATTAAATCTTTGGTTTTTTGTAATCTACAATATCTTTTGGAACAACGATTTCACCGTCACCATTTTCTTTATTGCCCCATGATTGACGTGTATATGTTATGACGGCTGCCAGCTCTACTTCTGAAAGATAACTAAATGAATTCATTGCGGCTCCTTGAACACCTTCCATAAGAATTTCTATATTTCTTTCTTTATTATTTAAAACTACGTCGCTACCAGCAAGGGCTGGAAATATCCCAGGAATACCCTGACCATTTGTTTGATGGCATGCTACACAATTAACTGCATAAACACTTTCACCTCTTGCAACTAATTCTTCTGCTGTCCAATCTTTAGTTGTTAGCTCGGCCATCTTCATAGCTGCTTCTTTCTTTCCGGAAACCCATTCATCATATTCGTTTTGCTCAACTACCTTAACTACAATAGGCATAAAACCATGATTTTTACCACATAGCTCAGTACATTTGCCTCTATAAATACCCGGCTTATCTACTTTGGTCCAAGCTGTATTAACAAAACCCGGTATAGCATCTTGCTTGATAGCAAAAGCAGGCATCCACCAAGAATGGATAACATCGTTAGCTGTTATTAAAAATCTTACTTTTTTACCTACAGGTATTACCACCATTTCATCAACTTCTTGTAAATAGTTTTCGCCCTTGGGAACAAGGTTGTTGATTTCATCCATATCAGTTGATAGATTGGAGAAAAAGCTTACATCATCTTCTAAATAATTATATTGCCATTTCCACTGATAACCCGTTACCTGAATATTTAGATCTCCAGCCTCATCATCATATATTTTTACCAGTGTTTTAGATGCTGGAATTGCCATAGCTATTAATATTAAAAATGGGATTATTGTCCATGCAATTTCAACTTTATGATTTTCATGAAAAGAAGCTGCAACTGGATTCTTCTTCTTTGTATGTGCATACATCGAATAAAACATAACACCAAAAACCACAACGCCAATTGCTACGCATATCCAAAAGATAAGCATGTGCAGTTCAAAAACTTCATTACTAATATCAGTTACGCCTCTTGTCATATTGAGAGCGAACCAATCTGCCTTCATGGGAGCTGAAAAAATTAGAAGCGCAGACATAATTTTAATCTGCAAATTTTGTAAATATTTAAAAGACATTTCTTTATCCTTTGAGTGGGCTAACAAAAATAAAACTTATTTATATACAATTATAAGATATATTTATAATTAAAACAAAATATAGACTATAAATTTCGGTGCATATGATATCTTTTTGAAGTGTTTTTTACTAGCTTTTAGGATTTTTATAATCTTGAATATTAATTACATTAATTGATTGTTTTTTGTTATTGATTTCCTTGGGTCTTTCCTCTGTAAATTCACACTTAACACAATAAATTAAATTGTTTTCAGCGTTGATGGCTATAGTATCTTTAGCACTACATGATGGGCATGTTGCTCCAGCAATAAACTGAACCATTTTCATTCTGACATGCTCTTAAGGTCTTCTGATACTTTATCTGTTTCTGGATTTACGCCAAACCAAAGTTTAAAAGATTGAGCTGCTTGATTGACCAACATTCCGGTTCCGTCATAAACATTCTTTGAAGACTCTGATGCCCACTCGCAAAAGGGTGTTTTGCCAAGCGAATAATTTAAATCATAAAAAATTGTTTCATTTGTGGTTTTAATCTCTTTTGGAGGATTGAAAGAACCAGTTAGCCCTGCAGAACTTCCATTTATAATAATGTCATATTGTGCCTCTTCATTATTCGAGTATTGAAAACGATGATTGGGGTAGTTCGTACATAACCTTCGTGCTTTTTCTGTAGTTCTATTAAGAATAGTGATTTCTGATGGATTGCTTTGCACTAATCTAAACAATATGCTCTCAACAGCAGCACCAGCTCCAATAATTAAAATACTTTTTCCAGAAACATCTATTCCTTTGTATTTTAAATCTGCCATGAAACCCATCCCGTCTGTGGATTCAAGTAAAAAAATTCTATTATTTTTAGTGACAGTGTTTACAGCATTAATGAACTTTGCTTCTTCTGAGATTTCTCCTTTAATTTTTGCTGCTAGACTTTTAAGAGGCAGGGTTACATTTAAACCTTTAGATGTCTTGTCAGAAAAAAACTCAGCAATAAAGCTCTCAAATTTATCCTCTTCTACTTTATAAGCTTGATAATCTATATTTATGTTGTGCTGTCTTGCAAAGCGAGAATGTATAAATGGTGATAAAGAATGTTCAATAGGATTACCTAAAACACCAAGTCTAATTTTCTTAGACATTCCAATCCTTGTTAATATAATTAAGTAGGCGTTTTTCCATTTTTATATACTCTTTATCTTTTTTATAAGACCACTTTACATCACTTGGCAGGGATGCGAGTATCGACTCGATCCTTCCATTCGACTGAAGACCAAAAGCGGTGCCCCTGTCATAAGTTAAATTAAATTCTGCATACCTTCCTCTTCTAAAAAGTTGAAACTCTTTCTGAGCTTTGGTGTATTTAGTATTTTTTCTTTTGCTAATAATTGCGTTATATGAGTTTTTGTATTGATTAGCTACATCCGAGAGCATAAAAAGAGTTTTATCAAGGCTTAATTTAGAGAGGTTGTCAAAAAAAATGCCGCCAATACCTCTCCTTTCCTTCCTGTGGGGTATATAAAAATACTCATTACAATTTTTTGCAAATTTTTTGTAAAAATTTTTGTTATATGTATCTAAGAGGTCTTTTGCATCATTGTGCCATTGCAAACAGTCTTCTTTATATGGAAAAAAGGGAGTAAGATCATAGCCTCCACCTGCCCACCACTCTTTAACATCACCATTTTTTTCTAATATACAAAATAATCTTATGTTCATATGGCTAGATGGGACGTATGGATTTTTAGGATGTGAAATAACAGAAACACCCATGGCTTGATATCCATTATTTGAAGATTTAATCAGTGAATTTCCTAAGGCTGCTTTTGGCAATCTCTTCCCTTTAATTGAAGAGAAATTTACAGCACAATTATCGAAAAAATTACCTCCATGAATTGTAAAAGTTGTGCCACCTCCACCTTCAGGTCTTTTCCATTTATCAAGAACAAGTCTAGCTTTATTAGAACTTTCTAGATTTTTAAAAGACTCAACAATATCTAAATGAGATTGCCTAAATATCTTCTCTAATTCATTTATCATTTTATTCTCTGATAATAGCTTTGGTAGTCAAATCTATAATTGATGTGGGTTTTATATTATTGCCTAGTTTATCATTATAATGAGCAACATCTTTTTGATTAAAAATCTTAATTATGTCATCGATGTTGTTAAAGTTATTTTCTCCAGAAATATTTGCTGAAGTGGATATAAGAAGACTATCAAAGTTATCAAGTAAGCTAATTATAGGATAGTGATTACTTACTCTCAAAGCGATCTTGCCGCTATCGTTTTTTAAATGTTGAGGAAGTTTTTCATTATATTCTACTAACAAGGTTGTAGGACCAGGCCATACAGAATTGATAAAATTTATATCCTTTTCATCTGGGTTTTTGATATATTTTTTAACACTTTCTAATGATTTTATTAACACTATAAAGCTTTTGTTTCTTGGTCTTTTTTTTAGCTCATATACTCTTAAAAAACTTTTTTCATTTAATGCATCGCAACCAATTCCCCATACACCTTCTGTTGGGTGAAGAAGTATTTTGCCCTCAGCCAACCATGAGGCTGAAGATAAAACATCTAAAGAATTATTATGCAATTAATTAAGAGTTAAGGGCCTTATCCTTTTTAAGAACCTCTTCCCTCATATTGTTTTTATAATCATGAAGTTTTTGCGATAGCTCAGAGTTAGATGTTGCTAAGATTTGAACAGCTAAAATTGCGCTATTTTTAGCACCTGCTTTACCTACTGCAACTGTAGCTACCGGAACTCCAGGAGGCATCATGGCTGTAGAAAGCAATGAATCTATTCCGCCCATTCCACCAGACTCAATTGGAATGCCTATAACAGGTCTCGTGGAGTGAGCTGCAACAGCTCCTGCTAGATGTGCCGCCATCCCAGCAGCAGCTATAAAAACCTTACATCCATTGTTTTCTGAAGTCTTAATAAACTCCATGACCTCATGAGGAGTTCTGTGAGCTGACATTACATTTTTTGTAAAACTTACGCCAAAAGACTCTAAGATAGGAAAAATTGCCTCTACTATAGGCAAATCGGAGTCTGAACCCATTATTATTGCTACATCTGTTGTTGAATTTGTCATAATATTTAAAATTTGTAGTTGTTAAGTATGCAAGTGGATTATAATGCTGGAACCTGTAAAAAAATAGTAATTTTATGGCAGAAAAACTAAAAATTTTAAAATTTCCTGACCCAAGGCTTAGGACAGTTGCAAAAAAAGTAACAAAATTCGACAAAAGTCTAAAAAAACTATCAGAAGATATGCTTTTTACAATGTATGAAGGTAATGGTATTGGACTTGCTGCCTCACAAGTAGATAGACATATAAGACTTATAGTTATGGATCTAAGCGAAGATAGAAATGAGCCGCGTGTATTTATTAATCCTGAATATGAGATCATTGATAATGAATCGTTAGCCTCATTTGAAGAGGGCTGTCTTTCTATTCCAGGGTTTAGTGAGGAAATAATTAGACCGGACAAAATTAGTCTTACGTGGCAAGACTTAGATGGAAAAATCCATAAAGATAACCCAGAAGGACTTCTAACAATATGCATACAACATGAAATGGATCATTTAGAAGGAAAGCTTATGGTTGATTATATAAGCGCCATAAAAAGGGATAGGATTAGAAAGAAACTTTCCAAATAGTATTTATAACAGATTTTAAAAGATTTTAAGAGAAAATAACAGATTTTATGAACATTTTGTTTGCTGGAACTCCGCAACCGTCTGCAAAGATATTAAGAGCCCTTTGCAACGAAGCCTCTCTTAATGTTGTTGGGGTTATTACTAAGCCTGATAAAGCCCAAAAAAGAGGTAATAAAATAGAACGATCTCCTGTTTGTATTGAGGCAATAAGACAAAAACTAAATGTATTTAAACCAGACTGTCTTAATAATCAGGAACTAAGAAAATCAATTGAGGCTTTGAATATTGATTACATTGTTGTTGCAGCTTATGGAAAAATACTTCCTAAGTGGCTTTTAGAATTTCCAAATATAATGCCAATTAATATTCATTATTCGTTATTGCCTAAATACAGAGGGGCTTCGCCAATTCAAAGCAGCTTATTAAATAATGACTCAAAGTCGGGCATAACCTTTATGAAAATGTCAGAAGGTTTAGATGATGGAGACTGCATTGAACAATATGAAATTGATATAGAAAATAATCATAATAAGATCACTCTTGAAAATGACTTATGTGATCTTTCTATATCTAAAATCTTAGGCATATTACATGGAGTTAAAAATCATAAGTACGATCTGATAAAGCAAGATGACAGGGCAGCATCATATTGCAGCAAGATAGAAAAATCAGATTCTTTAGTTAATTTTACCGAAACGGCAAACCAGATATATAACAAGTTTAAAGCATATTATGAATGGCCTGGGGTATCTTTTAAACATAAAAATACTTTAATAAAAATCAAAGATATGTACTTAGCAAATGATAATGACATTGATCTGCTGGGAAAAGAAATTTTTTTATCAAAACATGGTTTGTATATAAAAACAAGCAGTAAAACAATAGTGATTACTTACTTACAATTTCCAAATAAGAATATTATAAGCGCTTCAGATGCATTTAATTCCTATAAAGATTTTTTTAATGGATAATTTAATTTCAGCAGAGGTCTTTTAATTAGACCAAAAGAGGTTTAATTTATCATTTATGAAAATAGTAATTTTGGGTGCTGGAAGAATCGGCGGCAGCCTGGCTAGAAATTTATCAAAAAGTAACTATGAGGTATGCATAGTTGATCAAAATAAAAACAGGTTATCTGGCCTAGATGATAAGCTTGATATTATGACTGTCGAGGGACATGCCTCACATCTTAACACTCTAAAAAAATCAGGTCTTGATCAAGAAACAATAATTATCGCTGTTACATCAAATGATGAGGTAAACATTGTTGCGTGCCAGATAGCTAAAAAAGTTTTTAATGTTAAAAAGACTATTTGTCGTTTTAAAGATGATTCTTATTTTGAACAATTGGATATTTTTGGAGATGGAATAATTGATATACCCTTTAGTCCAGAGGGTGAAGTTACGTCATATTTAAAAGAATTAATAGATCATCCTGGGGCTGGGCAAATAGCAAGTTTTGCAAATGGGAAAGTTAAGCTTGTATGTGTTAAAGCTAAAAAGAAAGGTAAGCTGGTTGGCAGAGAGCTTAAGGGCATAAAAGATGATATGCCAGATGTTGATGCTTTTATCGCATCTATTTATAGAAAAGGCCGCCCTTTTATACCTTCAGGCGATACTGTTATAAAAGAAAACGATGAAATATATTTTATTTCCTCAGAATCTGATATCGGGCCTATAGTTGACGAATTTAGAGATCATGAAGACCAATACTCAAGAATTATGATAGTTGGTGGTGGTAAGGTAGGTTTTTCTTTAGCAAAACACCTTGAGAGGTCCTATAACGTAAAATTAATAGATTCAAATGCTGAAAGGTGTATGACTTTATCTAAAGAGCTAGATAGAACTATAGTACTAAATGGCTCAGCAACAGATGAAGCCCTATTGAAAAGCGAAAATATTTCAAATATTGATATATTTTGTGCCTTAACTAATGATGATGAGACAAATGTCATGTCTTCATTGCTTGCAAAAAAGATGGGAGCCAAGAAAACTATGATTATTCTTAATAATCCATCATATTTAGGCCTTGTGCCAGGATTTATAGATATATATATAGCTCCTTATAGGCTTACTGTTTCGTCTATTCTTCAAGACTTAAGAGAAAGCGATGTGGCTCAAGATGTTATTTTAAAGGTAGCTACTGGTGCTGAAGCCATTGAGGGCATTGTTCATGCAAATGAGTTTACATCGCCGCTATTTGGCAAACCAATTAAAGAAATACCCCTTCCTGAGGGATCTGCAATTGCAGCCATTATAAGGCATGGAGAATTAATTATGCCAAGCTCAACGGTTGAGCTTACATTAAACGATCATTTAATTATTTTCCTCTCAGACAAGAACAAAATTGGTGAAATAGAGGTCCTTTTTAAATAAAAAATGAACTTTAAGCCCTTATTAAACCTATTTAGTATCTTGGTGATGTTTTTTAGCTTGTCTTTTGTGCTGCCAATAATAATATCTTTGATATATAAAGACTCAGCTTTGAATATATTTATTATTACTTTTATAAGTATTTTTACTCTTGGTTTAATTGGTTGGTTTATTTCTAAAAATGCTGAAGATGATTTGAGTCATAAAGATGGTTTTATAATAATTACATTTTTTTGGCTCGTGCTTTCTGTTGCCGGCTCTGTGCCATTTATTTTGATTGGAATGCCTTTAATTGATGCTTTTTTTGAGTCAATGTCAGGTATTACTACGACTGGCGCGACAGTAATTTCTAATTTAGGTGCGCTTCCTGAATCTATTTTGTTTTACAGACAACTGCTTCAGTGGATGGGGGGTATGGGATTAATTGTTCTTGCAATAGCAGTAATGCCACTTTTGGGAATTGGTGGAGGGCAGCTTTATAAAACAGAGATTCCAGGCGCAATGAATGATCAAAAGCTAACACCAAGAATAAAAGAAACAGCCCGCGCATTATGGTTAATATATTTATTATTAACTGTTTTATGTGCAATTTTCTATTATTTTGCTGGAATGTCATGGTTTGACGCTATTTCGCATAGTCTTAGCACGGTTTCCATTGGGGGTTTCTCAACACATAATGAGAGCATTGGTTACTTTAATAATGGCCTTGTAGAGGCTGTTTGCATAACATTTATGCTACTTTCTGCTCTCAGCTTTACGCTGCATTATTTTGCTTTTTATATGAAAAAGCCATTCAAGTATTTTCAAGATCCTGAATTAAAGTTTTTTATTTCAATACTCTTGGTTATTTTCTCTATTTCGGTGATGGTTAACCTGTTTTCATCAAGCAGTGAAGCAAGTATAAGAGAGCTGCTGTTTCATACTGTATCTATAGTTACAACTACTGGTTTTGCTATTGGTGATACATCTCAATGGAATCCATCAATTGGATTTCTTTTGCTAATTGGTGCATTTATTGGGGCTTGCTCAGGATCAGTTGGTGGAGGAATTAAATCCTGGAGAGTATTAATCATGATTAATTATGCATATATTAATTTACAAAAAATGATACACCCCAATGCTGTAATATCTCTTAAAATCGGAACTAAACACGTTGAAAATGATGTTGCATCATCTGTTTGGGGATTTTTTTCTATATATGTAATATCTTTTATTATTTTATTGTTAGGGTTGGTTGTAACTGGCTTAGATTTTGAATCATCTTTTTCTGCTATAGGAGCATGTTTAAATAATCTTGGTCCTGGTCTTGGGGAGGTTTCACAAACCTATGAATCGCTTTCGCCTGCAGGTAAAGGCATTCTTTCTTTTGCAATGATTCTTGGAAGATTGGAAATATTTACACTACTTGTTTTGTTTACTCCGGTGTTCTGGAGGGGGTAATTAAATATCGCCATATGGGTCTATGCCTGATGGCGATCTTCTGAATCTTTTGTATTCCCAAGAATAATCTTTTAGGTTTATTTTAATTAATTCTTCTATGCTTTGATTTAATGATAGTTTGTGCTCACTATCGCTATAAATATTATTTTTACTTGGTCTTATTGTAATACCTAGATAGTTATTCTGAAATGAATTTATGCACATATATATAGCTGGCTTTCTAGTTTTGTAGACCATAGATGCTGCTAGTGTTGTTGTATATGCTTCTATATTAAATAATTTAATGTACTCACCCATGCCTCTTTGTGGTACCTGGTCTGCTGCTAAGCAAATGACTTTATTATCTTTGAAAGCTTTAAAAATTTTACGAACGCCGTACATATCTGTTTCATAAACTTCATTATTATTTTGTTCTCTTTGTTTTCTTACAAATTTATCTAATGATTTAATTTTTACTTTTTTATATATGGTTGTTGTGGTTGTGGTTGCGTTAATCCATTTCAATAACATATCGACACTTCTGTTATGAATGGCAATAATTGCTAACCCGTTAGCTTGATTAATTTCTTGTCTAAATAAAAAATTGTTTTCAACCCTGAATATTTTTTTTCCTGATAAATGAATTGGTCGCGACCAAGATTGTAATGTTTCGTAAACACTAATTATTGTTTCTTCAAAGCTTTGGGTGGCTAATATTTTTCTATCGCCCTCTAACATTCGTGGAAAAGATATTTCCAGATTTCGAAGAGTAAGCTTATAGATTTTAGAAATCGTATGCAGACTAAATCTGGTATATGTATTTACAGCAGATCTAACCAAAGATATGGGTATTAATGTGATTAAGTAAAATAAAGGCTTCATAGTGATTACTTATTCTATGTTTGTTATATAATCTTAATTGATTTTAGCAATTAAATATTAATTAATTACAAATAATAAAAGTAAACATTTGTTGCTTTTAAGTTGTTGGAGACTGCTGTGACTGCAAAAAACATGGATCATCTTGTATCTTTATGCAAAAGAAGGGGTTTTATCTTCCAGTCAGGTGAAATATATGGCGGAATGCAGGGTATGTATGACTATGGCCCCTTAGGTGTTGAGTTAAAAAATAACCTGAAGCACTCATGGTGGAAATCCATGATATATGAGAATGATAATATAGAGGGCTTGGATGCTTCTATACTATCAAATCCAATAGTTCTTAAGTATTCTGGTCATGAAGATACCTTTTCAGATCCTATGGTTGATTGTCGGTCGTGTAATGCCAGATCAAGAGATGACCAACTAGATGGTGGAAAATGTCCAGAATGTGGCTCATCAGATCTGACTGAGCCAAGACCTTTTAATTTAATGTTTAAAACTAATGTAGGGCCTATCGATGACGGCTCCTCTTTTGCTTACCTAAGACCAGAAACAGCGCAACAAATATTTACAAACTTTAAAAATGTTGTTGACTCATCATCCAAATCTTTACCTTTTGGTATAGCTCAGATTGGCAAGGCCTTTAGAAATGAAATTACGCCAAGAAATTTTATATTTAGGGTTAGAGAGTTTGAGCAAATGGAGCTTGAGTTTTTTGTGGAGCCTGGTTCAGACGAAGAGTGGCACAAAAAATGGGTTCAGAAGAGACTTGATTGGTGGGAAGAGCAAGGAATACCTGCGGATAGTATCGAACTGTATAACGTGCCAGATGAAGAGCTCGCACATTACTCTAAAGGAACTGTTGATATTATGTATAAGTTTCCACATGGGCTTGAGGAACTTGAAGGAGTTGCTAATAGAACAGATTTTGATTTGGGCTCTCATACAAAAAATCAAGATGAGCTTAATATATCTGCAAATGTCATGAAAAATAAGTCATCAAACACAAGACTTGCCATTCAGAATATTGAAACTAAAGAGTGGGTCGTCCCTTATGTTATAGAGCCCTCTGCTGGGGTTGATAGGGGCGTTCTTGCAATAATGAATGAAGCATATAATGTAGAAGATTTAGGAGAAGGCAAGGAAAGAACTGTTTTAAAACTTAAACCACATCTTTCACCTGTGAAGGCTGCTGTAATACCCCTGAAAAAAAATAATGAAGAATTGGTAAAGATTGCTTCTGATTTAAAATCAAAGCTACAAAAGCTTAACCTTGGAAGAATTATATTAGAAAACACTGGAAACATAGGAAAGGGTTATAGAAGGCACGATGAAATAGGAACACCTTTATGCATAACCATAGACTTTGATAGTATAGAGGATAATACAGCAACTGTTAGGGATCGTGACAGCATGAACCAAGAAAGAATATTAATTGAGAAACTGCCAGAGTATCTTACACAAATTATTAATGGATAATATATGCCTTTAATTGGCAGCATTGTTTTCAATACTTTTTTTTATATAAGTCTTATTCCATTAACGCTGATAATAGTATCTTTATATTTTTTTATATCAACTAAAAATCTTCAATATATTGGATCTTTATGGATCAAAATAGTTTTAAAGGCTTTACGCATATTTTGTAGAGTAAGGTGGAGGGTGGAGGGGATTGAAAATATTCCAAAAGGTCCCTGCATAGTTGTATCAAATCATCAAGGTCAATGGGAGTCTTTATTTTTACAAACATTATTTATACCATCTACAACTATAATTAAAAAAGAATTACTTTACATACCGCTTTTTGGGTGGGCATTAAGATGCATGAAACCGATAACATTGAATAGATTAAATAAAATAAGTAGCTTAAAAAAGGTCATAAAAAAGGGTGTTTTAAACCTTGAAAATGGTTTTTCAATCATACTTTTTCCTGAGGGAACCAGAAATAGTCCAGAAAAAGGCATACAACCCTTTGCTGCTAGCTGCGGCCTTTTGTCGGTAAGAAGCGGGCTTCCTTTATTGCCAATATGTCATAACTCTGGAAAATATTGGAAGAATAAAAAATTTATTAAGTCTTCAGGTGAGGTTATATTAAAAATTGGTAATCCTATATCAGGAAATGACCCAAAAATAATTACTGAGCAAGCTTTTAACTGGACCAAAGAAACATATCAACAAATGGGCTAAATATCTAAATCGGTAACTGATAAAGCGTTTGCATCAATAAACTCTCTTCGCGGTTCAACATCGTCGCCCATAAGGATTTCAAATGATTCATTTGCGTCTCTAACATCATTGATATTTACCCTCATCATTCTTCTATGCTCAGGGTTCATTGTTGTTGTCCAAAGCTGTTCTGGATTCATTTCCCCCAAACCCTTATATCTTTGAACCTCAAGACCCCTATTGCCTGCTTTTGAAAGATCTTTAATTGCTGTATCTTTTTGTTCTTCGTCTGATGCATAAATAAACTCTTTGCCTTTGGTGATCTTATACAGGGGTGGTAAGGCTATATAAATATGTCCTCTATCTACAATTTCAAACATCTGTCTATAAAAAAATGTTAAAAGAAGGGTTCTTATGTGTGATCCATCAACATCAGCATCCGTCATGATAATGATTCTATGGTATCTCAGTTTATCAATATCAAACTCTTCGCCTATTCCGCAACCAAGAGCCTTGATCAGGGTACCAACCTCTTGTGAGCCAAGCACTTTGTCAATTCTAGCCTTTTCAACATTAATAATTTTGCCTTTGAGAGGAAGAATTGCTTGATTCTTGCGATTTCTGCCTTGTTTTGCAGAGCCTCCAGCAGAATCACCCTCAACGATATATATTTCAGATAGGGTTGGGTCTTTCTCTTGGCAGTCTGCTAATTTTCCAGGAAGACCTGCTATTTCTAGAACCCCTTTTCTTCTGGTCATCTCTCTAGCTTTTCTTGCAGCTTCTCTTGCAAGAGCTGCTTCAGCAACTTTGCCATAGATTGCCATTGCATCTTTTGGGTTTTCTAATAAATACTCATTAAAATATTTACTAAAAACAGTGCTGACAACGCTTTCAACCTCTGATGAAACTAATTTTTCTTTAGTTTGTGATGAGAATTTAGGGTCGGGAACTTTAACTGAAATAATGGCTGTTATACCTTCACGAACATCTTCCCCCAAAAGATCGGTTGGTGTTTTCTTGGCATTTTCTTTTTTTATGAAAGCCTTTAATACCCTTGTAAGACTTCCTCTAAAACCTGCTAAATGGGTTCCTCCGTCTTTTTGTGGAATATTGTTTGTATAACACAGCACAGTTTCAGAATAGGAGTCTGTCCATTGCAGGGCTATTTCAACCCCAACTTCATTTTCAGTTGCTGAACATTCAAATATTTCTGAAACTTGTTGTTTGCGCCCCCTAAGATAGGTTACATAACTTGAGAGGCCGCCAGTGTTTTTAAACTTCTTAGATTTGCCAGTTCTATCGTCGAGCACATTAATCGAGACCCCCGCGTTAAGAAATGATAACTCTTGTATTCTTTTATAAATCCTTTCAATTTCAAAATTGATAGAAGTAAAAATAGAATCAGAAGGATAGAATGTTATTTCCGTTCCAGTTTCTTTGGAGTCCTTAACTTTTTTTAACTTAGCCTTGGGTTTGCCTTGAATATATTCTTGGAAATACTCCCCGCCATCTCTACAAACCTTAAGTAGAAGCTTGTCAGAAAGAGCATTAACAACAGACACGCCAACACCATGCAGACCGCCTGAAACTTTATAACTGTTGTCGTCAAATTTTCCGCCAGAATGTAGGGTGGTAAGAATTAGTTCTGCGGCAGATATACCTTCTTTTTTATGAACATCTACAGGTATTCCCCTTCCGTTATCCTTTACAGTTACTGATCCATCTTTATTTACTATTACATTTATGTCCGAACAATGTCCCGCCATAGCCTCATCAATACAATTGTCCAAAACCTCGAAAACCATATGATGAAGTCCAGACCCATCATCTGTATCTCCAATGTACATCCCTGGTCTTTTTTTAACTGCTTCTAAGCCTTTAAGAACTTGAATATTTGAGGAATCGTAGGTCTTTTCTTCTGCTTTTTTTGGCATATTTCCTATCTTAATTGTTCCACGTGGAACTTTTTGAATTCTTTATATTTGTCCTTTATTTTACTACTAAAATGATCATCTATACAGGAAAAAATTATTTGATTATTCAAGAAATCTAAAAGGTTTATAAATACATTAAAAGTATTGTCATCTAGCTCTGATTTAATATCGTCAACTATAAGTGTTGCGTTGATATTATAGATTTTTCGAAGCACTTCATGCTGAGCGCAACACCAGAGAATAGATAGAATTTTTTGCTCACCTCTCGAAAGAATTTGTTTGGCATCATTTTCACCAATAAAAATTTTTACGTCTGCTTTGTGAGGACCTTCTGTGGTAGTTTTTCTTATCAGATCTTTTTGTTCGTTTTCTACAAGAACATCGTATAGCTCTTTACGCGAATCCCATCCTGAAAAAAACTCTATTCTAATCTTATCTAGGTATTCTGTGGTGGTGCAGGTGTCTAAGATTGAAAGTATGTTTTTAAATTCTAAAAAAGATTTATTAAAAAAGTTTGCCCTTTTTTTGTCTAAGCTCTTTGCTTCTTGTGAAACTTTTTTGTTCCAGGCATCAATATATTTAATGTCTCTATTTTTTAATAAGCTATTTCTTTGTTTAAGGCATCTATAAAAACCAAACCATGTTTTGGAAAAGCTTTCATCTGAAACAAAAAGCGATCTATCTATTATTTTTCTTCTAAAGTCCGGGGATGCGTTAGCAAAAGAAAATGTGTTGTTGTGGATTGCAGTTGATGGAAACTCTTTTATAAGGCTGCTTGTTGTTGTTTTGGTATTGTTTATCTTGATAGATATTGGTTTAGATATTTCTTTAGATAAAGATAGTGTAAACCCTCTATTAGAGTCATAGCCATTGATGCTAAAAAAGTTTTTTTCAAAAGCAATTAAAGATTGAATGTTTGAGCTTTTAAAAGATCTTCCGCTTGAGCACATATAAATAGCCTCAAGAATGGTGGTCTTGCCCGACCCATTGTTGCCATAGAAAAAATTGATCCCCGGTGAAAGGTTTATGGTAGACGAATTAAAGCATCTAAAATTATGCAGCTTTAACTCGGTAATCATTTTAGCTTAAAGAATTAATTTGTTGGGCAATATCAAACCTATAATAGGAGCGGCATTACCACATACTTGTAACTTTCAGATCCAGGATTTGTTATTAAGCAGCTTTTGTCAGGGCCAAAAAAATGAATTTCTACGAGCTCGCCCTCAATAGATGAAAGTATTTCTTGTATATAATTTACATTGAATGCTATATCTATATTGTCTCCACCATATGAGCATTCAACAGACTCTTCGCCCTGTTCTTTTTCTGGGTTATTTGCTGAAATATTTATAGAGTTATCAGAGGTTACAAGCCTAACACCTCTAAACTTTTCACTTGAGAGAACGCTTACCCTGCTTAAACTTTCAGAAAGACTTTTTTTGTTAATTGATAGTGTTGAGCTTTCTCCTGTGGGAATTACTTGCTCATAATCTGGGAATTTACCCTCAATCAGCTTGCTTGAAAATGTTGTGCCTGCAACATTTACGTTAATAGAGTTTTGACTAAGTTGAAGAAGAATGTTTTCAGTGCTATCACTTACAAGCTTTCCTATTTCATTAATTGATTTTCTTGGAACGATGCCTGTTATTTGGTCAGACACTCCCTCATTTAAACTGAGGGTGGCCATTGCCAATCTGTGGGCGTCGGTTGCAACACTTGTAATTTTTGTGTCTTCTACAGATAAAAATAAGCCGTTTAAATAGTGCCTCCAATCCTGATTCCCCATTGCGAATGAGGTCTTCGAAATTAAGGATTTTAGGTTTTGGGCAGTAATGTTTACAGCGTTTCCTCCCTCCTCTTTTTCAAACACGGGGAAATCTTCACTTGGCAATGTTGCCAAGTTGTATTTGCCTGAGCTTGTTTCTATTTTAAGGTTATCGCCATCTAAAAAGAAATGAATCTCGGAGTCATCCTTAAAAAGCCTGCAAAGCTCGCTTAATTTTTTTGCCGGGGCTGTTATTTTGCCTCCACTTTTATAGTTTAAGATTGTTGAGATGGTTGAAATTTCTGACTCTAAATCTGTTGCTGTTAACTTTAAGGATGATTCATCGACCTCAAAAAGAACGTTTGCAAGAATTGGCAATGTTTGTCTTTTTTCAACAACACCAAGTGTGGAGTTAAGAGATTTGACTATCTCTTCTTTTGTAATATAAAAATCCATTATTAGTTTGTAAGTGCTCTTGTGAGGTTTCTATAATCTTCTTCATGAGAAGAGCTTTCTTTTCTGAGTTCTGCTATTTTTTTACAAGCATGAAGGACTGTTGTGTGGTCTCTTCCATTAAAGGCTTCCCCGATTTCTGGCAAACTATGTCTTGTAAGCTCTTTTGTAAGAGCCATTGCTAACTGTCTTGGCCTGGTAATGGACCTGCTTCTTCTTTTAGACAAAAGATCTGAAAGTTTAATATTGTAGTACTCTGCTACAGTTTTTTGAATATTTTCAATACTAACCATTTTTGCTGATATTACAAAGAGGTCTTTTAGAGCATCTTTTACTAGGGCGAGGTCTATTTTTTGGTTTGTAAATCTTGCATTTGCAACAACTCTTTTGAGGGCTCCCTCTAGCTCCCTAATATTAGAGCGAATCCTCTGAGCAATATATATCGCACAATCATTTGGCATTTCTACACCCATAGATGATGCTTTTTGAAGAAGAACAGCGGCCCTGGTTTCGAGCTCTGGAGGGTCTATTATTACCGGAAGGCCCCAGCCAAGCCTTGATTTAAGTCTTTCTTCTAGGCCGTCTATTTCTTTTGGGTATTTGTCACAAGTTAGGATCATCTGGTTGTTTCTGTCCAATAAAGCGTTAAATGTATGGAAAAACTCTTCTTGGGACTGCTCTTTGCCTGCAAAAAACTGAATATCGTCAATTAAAAGCGCGTCAGCGTTTCTATAAAACGATTTAAATTCGTTCATGGCACCAAGCTGAAGGGCTTTTACCATGTCCGAGACAAATTTTTCTGAATGAACATAAACAATTCTTTTTCCGGGTTCATTTTTTAATATTTGGTTACCAACCGCGTGCATTAAATGAGTTTTGCCTAAACCAACCCCCCCATAAATAAACAAAGGGTTGTAATCTCCTTTTGGGTTAGATGCAACCTGTTTAGACGCTGCTAATGCCAAATGATTTGACTTTCCCTCTACAAAGGTTTCAAAAACATATGAGGGAACAAGCTTGGTATCTTCGGACTTTGTTTTATTTTTATATTTATCGACAAATGTTTCTTTTGTATGAGCTTTGAAAACAAGACTTATGTCTTTTTTTGATTGGGCCCTAACCATATCCATAATTTCATTGGATAGATTGGTCTCTACATAATTTAGTATAAAGTCATTAGGGGCAACTAACTCAAGAATATTTTTGTTCAAATTTCCTTTTAAGGGCCTGATCCAGGTGTTAAAATCATCCTGTGAAAGAGTGTTTTCTAGCCTTTCTGAGCATTTATTCCAAAATTCCAAACTTAAGTCCTCCTAAATAGACACCTAGTCTATTAAAAAACTCACAAGATATCTACAGAATAACTTGATGAATTTTCTGTGGATATCTTGTATATAAATAAATATTTAATGTTTTCATAATTTAATATGAAATCTTTTAATATATAAGCTATAATGCGCCACTATTTTTTAGGTGGTTAATTATGAAAAGAACGTTTCAACCAAGTACACTGAAGAGAAGCCGAACCCATGGCTTTAAAGCAAGAATGGCTACAAAGGCTGGAAGAGCTATACTGTCTAATAGAAGAAAAAAGGGCCGCAAGGTTCTATCAGCATAGAGCTTGTCTCAACCCAGGCTGCCAAGGCACTTTCATACATCAACAAACCTAAGGCTTTTTTATTTACCGACAGAGCCTTCGGCTCTTAGAATATCTGTTTCAAAAAAATTTTTTAAGCTTGCTGTTGTTCGCAACAAAATTAAAAGGCAGATTAAGGATATTTTTAAAAAAAATAATTTATTGGGGAGCGGGGTTTTTGTTGTTCTTGTTTACAAACCCTTTGCTGAATTAAAATACTCCGAGGCTTCTGTTGAGATTGTTAAGGCTGTAGAATCTCTTTATCAAAAAGGAACATTAATAGAATGAATATTAGAAAGGTTTATCTTGGGTTGGTTGCTGTGTTGTCTGTGGCTCTTTTTTATGAGTGGACGTCTGACAACAAATCCTCCTCAATTAGCAAGCATCTTGAGCTTGCCGGTATTGAGATGGCAAAGCCAAAAGTTTCTGAGGATGGTGCATATGTTTACCTTGAGAATGATTTATTAAGGCTTAAAATTTCTATTCAAACCGGCAGCGTGCTTGAGTCTAGACTAAAACAGTATGGTGTTGAAAATGTCGAGGGCTCTATGGGTGTGAGGGTTTTTGGATCTTCAGACATTGGTTCTTTTAAATACTATCTTAGAACAGGTTTTACCGGGCAGGCTGTCAAATATGTTCTTGATAGTTATGGTGATAATTTTGTTTTGTTAAAGAGTGGGGATGGGAGCTTTGCAAAAGAGTTTAGTTTCTCGCCAAATGCCTATGAGGTCCTTATTAAAGATAGTTCAAGTGTTGGTGTTGAGGGTAAGGCTTTTGCATCTCTATATAGAACAGAGGGAAGATCGTTAGACTTAAAAACAGGATTTATTGAGGGCGGTATGATGAATAACAGCTCCTATCAAGGAGTTGCTATTAGCAGCGACCAAGACCCCTATGAAACAACAAGGTTGAGAGCATTAGATAAGCCCACCTCTGTTCTTTCTAGGTCTGGTTGGATTTCTTTTATTCAAAAGTATTTTTTTGCAGCTTTGATAGGCTCTAATGAGTATGTATATAATTATTTTACCTCTCCAGCCGAGTCAGGTGTTTACCGAATGGGTTATACGGTTGAAAAGGGTGAGGCTACAAACCTGGTTTACTCTCACTCTCACAGGGTTTTTATTGGCCCAAAAATAAGAAAAGACCTTGCTGAAAGAGCAGAAAATTTAGAGCTTTCGATTGATATGGGTTGGTTTTGGTTTATATCCCAACCAATGGTTTGGTTTTTAGATCTAATTAATGAGTATGTTAATAGCTGGGCTCTGTCAATAATAATTTTTACTTTGATCTTGAAGCTGGCCCTGTTCCCAATTACCGCAAAGGGTTTCGTTTCTATGGCGGGTATGCGAAAAGTTGGCCCAATGATGAAAGATATACAAGACAGGTATAAGAACGACAGACAAAAGGCAAGCGCAGAGGTTATGGCTTTGTATAAAAGAGAGAAGGTTAACCCTTTGGGCGGTTGTTTACCGGTGCTGGCCCAGATGCCCTTTTTTATTGGCTTCTTTTTCGCTCTTCGGGAAATGGTTGAGTTACGTCATGCTTCTTTCTTTTGGATTTCTGATTTATCCATCCCAGACCCTTTGTTTATTCTTCCGGTTTTGTTTGGCTTGGTTATGGTTTCAACCCAAAGGCTTAGTCCCGCTCCGCCAACATCTGACCCAACACAAGCTCAAGTAATGAAATATATGCCTGTTATTTTTTCTATTTTCTTTGTTATTTTTCCTGCTGGCCTTTGTTTGTACTCTGTTATTAATTCTGGTGTTTCTCTTGCTCAACAGCGCTACCTTTACAAAAAAACAGGCGTACTGAGCCCTACAAGCGCTGGTGGTGAGTAAGTTTTATGTCGGTTGTTTTCGCCCTTGCTACACCTCCGGCAAAGTCTGCAATATGTGTTTTTAGGGTTTCTGGCCATGGTTGTCTTGATAAAATAAAACAGATAACTGGTTGCGAACTAAAAAGAGCGAGAACTTTTTATTTGAGGTCCTTTTTAGACGCCGGCGGTGGTGTTATTGATAATGTTGGGATTGTTTTTTTTAAGGGTCCGAATAGTTATACGGGCGAGGATTCTTTTGAGGTATATGCTCATGGAAGCCTTGGCGTTATGTCGCTTATTGTTGATGTTTTTAAGGGCCTGGGTTTTGATGAGGCGCCTCCGGGAGAGTTTACAAAGAGAGCTTTTTTAAATAATAAAATTAGTTTAAACGAAGCTGAGGCTGTTGTGGATATTATAGATAGTTCAAGCCGAGAGAGCGTGTATTTGTCTTCAAAGTCTTTGTCTGGAACTTTTACTGATTTGGTTGTTGGTTTTTCAAAAAAAATAGATTTCTTGCGAATGGGTGTTGAAGGAGAAATAGATTTCTCAGATGAGGGTGAGGATTTTTTAGACGGTGCTTTGGTTGGTGGTCTAAAAAAAATTGTAGTTGATTTCTCTTTGTTTGTTGATGGTTGTGTTAGTAAAAAACATTACTCTAGTAAAAACAAGGTTCTTTTTGTGGGTCCTGTTAATTCAGGAAAGTCTTCAGTTTTTAATAGGCTTTTAGGTTTTGAAAGGGCGCTGGTTTCAAGCGTTGCCGGAACAACGCGTGATCTAGTCGAGTCTGAGTTGTTTTATAGCGATGCCTCTTTTTCTTTATTGGACTCAGCGGGTATAAGAGAGACGGATGATTTAATAGAGTCGCGAGGCATAAGTATTGCTTTGGAACAGATAGAGGGCGCTGATGTTGTTGTTGGTATTTTCGACAGTTTTGATAAAATTGTTTTAAATAAGTTTTCAAAACTTACAAAAGGGAAAAAATATTTAACCGTATATAACAAGTTAGATTTAGGCCCTCCAAATCAAGAGGTTTTTGATTGTTTGGTTTCTGCAAAAACCGGAGAGGGTTTTGGCGAGTTAAAAAATAAGCTTGCTAGTTTTTTTAAGGTTTTTGATAGGGGTGATTATTCTTTTTTGGTTAGAGATCGTCATATATCTCTGTTCAACTCGTCTCTTAAATGTTTAAAAGATGCTCTATTAAAAATTGAGGAAGGTGGTGGTTTGGAACTGGTGGCAGAAGACCTAAGGTTGGCAAGAGGTTTTTTGGATGAGGTTGTTGGTGTTAAAACTTCAGACTCTTTGCTTGGAGATATTTTTAGTAATTTTTGTATTGGTAAGTAAGCTGTTATTAATCTGTGTTTAATTTTTTACATAATTTTTTATCAACAGGTTTTTGTATTGAGTTTTCTGGTTCCTTTAACAGGGTTAAACATGTTTTATTGTTGCTTGTTTGGGCTTTGTTTAAATAGCTTTCATGCTGTTACCCACAGAAAACGCTTATCCTAATAGAAATAACAATAAGTATATAATATAGATATTATTGGTTTTAATAAGTATATGGATAAGTTTGATGTCATAGTTGTTGGGGGTGGTCATGCCGGTGTTGAGGCAGCCCATGCTGTTAGTAGAGCGGGCATGGTTTGCGCCCTCATAACTTTTGATAAAACAAAAATTGGCCAGATGTCTTGCAATCCAGCAATTGGCGGTTTGGGAAAGTCACATATTGTTAGAGAGATAGACGCTATGGGAGGGATTATGCCCCTTGCAACCGACATGTCTGGAATTCAATACAGAACACTCAACACAAGAAAGGGTGACGCCGTCCAAGCCCTAAGAGTTCAGTGTGACAGAAAGCTTTACAAAGAAGCTATTCAAAAAATAATAAAACAAACAGATATTTATTTAATCGAAGCCGAAGTAACCGACCTAATAATTGATAAAAGTTTTGTAAAGGGTGTTATTGCAAACGGTAAAGAGGTGAAAGCAAAAAAAACAATTTTAACTACAGGGACTTTTTTGAATGGCTTAATGTATACAGGATCAGAAGTAACTAAGGGTGGAAGAGTGGGGGACGACTCCGCCATACCGCTATCAAAAAAACTTTATGATTTAAAACTCCCAATGGGGAGGCTAAAAACCGGAACTCCTGCAAGAATAACAATGTCAAGCCTAAACCTTTCTGTTATGGAGGAACAACCCGGTGAGAAACCAACACCATTTATGTCTTTAACAAACCAGGCACAAGAACACCAAAAACAAATGCCTTGCTATATTACCAGAACCAACAAAAACACTCACAAAATAATATCTGAAAACACACACCTTTCAGCCATGTATTCAGGGAACATTTCTGGAATTGGCCCAAGGTATTGCCCATCTATAGAAGACAAGGTTTTTAAGTTTTCATCCAAAGACAGCCATCAAATATTTATAGAGCCAGAGGGGATAGGTATAGACCTAATATACCCAAACGGCATTTCAACCAGCCTTCCAAAAAAAGCCCAAAAAGAATTCATCAGATCAATAGAGGGGATGGAGAACGCAGAAATAACAGAGTATGGTTACGCAGTTGAATACGATTTTATAGACCCAAGAACCAACAAAAAAACTCTTGAAACAACGTTTTTAAAAGATTTTTATTTAGCTGGACAGATAAACGGAACAACCGGATACGAAGAAGCAGCAGCTCAAGGGCTAGTTGCTGGAATAAACGCCACGCTTTCAATACAAAACAAAGACCCTTTTATACTAAACAGAGACGAGGCCTATATTGGGGTTCTGATAGACGACCTAACAACACATGGCATAACAGAACCATACAGAATGTTTACCAGCAGAGCAGAACATAGGCTTTTGTTATCCCAAAACAATGCAGAGCAAAGGCTTTTAACAAAGGCCTACAACCTAAACCTTATAAAAAAAGAAAGATATCAAAACTATCTAAAGAGGGAAGAAGCATATAAAAACTTTGTAAAAAACACCCTAGAAAAAACCAAAATAAAAACGTTTTTAAATAAAAACAACGAGACAGTAACACTTGAAGAAAAAAGAAGTCTGTCCTCAATATTAACAAGGCCGGATGTGGAAGAAAACAAACTCATAAAAATTCAAGAAGATGAAAAAGTTTTTTTTAAAAGAGCCTCAGTGGAAATCAAGTACAAAGGCTATATAGATAAACAGTTAAGAGAAATTAACAAAAACAAAAAACAAAACAACAAAAAAATTCCAAGCTCAATAGATTATAAAAACATAAGCGGACTATCTAACGAGGTTGTTGAGAAACTAACCCAGTCAAACCCAGAAACAATTGGTTCAGCCGCAAAAATAGAGGGAGTTACACCAGCGGCAATAAACCTAATTCTAATCAATATAAAAAAATTAGAGCTACAAAAAATAAATGCATAAAAATCTTTCAGTAACTGAAAAAGAAAAAATAAAGATTTACATCAACGAAGCTTTGGTTTTTAACAAAAAACACAATATTTTTACCAGAGCCAACAAAGATGAGGTTTTTGAAAAAGACATCTTAGACTGCATACCACTAATAGAAAAAATTAACCCAAAATCAAAAATTCTTGACCTAGGTTCTGGGGGAGGTTTTCCAGGAATTGTGTTAGCAATTCTTAGGCCTGATTGCGAAATTCATTTGCTAGAAAAAAGCCAAAAGAAATGCTATTTTTTAAACAAAATCAAAGATGTTTTAGGCCTGCCCAACATCAAGGTTTTAAAACACACAATTACAAAATCCAACAAACTTGAAAGCTATTCAATAATAACAGCCAGAGCATTCTCATCAACCGAAAAAATCTTAAGCCTTACAGAAAAAAACCTAAAAAAGGATGGTAAATACCTTCTCTTAAAAGGCCGCATTGAAAAAATAGAAAAAGAAATGACAGCAATAAACACAAATAATTATAAGTATGAAATAATCGAACTAGATAATAAAAAATATAAAAGACACATAGTGATGATTAAAAAAAATGAATAAGGTTATAGCAATAGCCAATCAAAAAGGGGGTGTTGGCAAAACAACCACAGCGGTCAATCTCGCATCAAGCCTCTCTGCAACAAAAAGA
>Ga0129345_1000002_pt1 | contig 73249 bp, 55 predicted proteins | sample CPBDNA_FD_94425 | JGI IMG/M metagenome (GOLD analysis project Ga0129345, IMG submission 94425) | Freshwater to marine salinity gradient microbial communities from Chesapeake Bay, USA - CPBay_Sum_20_0.8_DNA | ecosystem: Environmental > Aquatic > Marine > Coastal | place: USA: Chesapeake Bay...
GATAACAGCTTTTTGGTCAACTCCTTAAACCAGAAGCAGACTCGTGAATTATCCAGCTTTGTTACCTCGGTTAATGTTAATTACAATGTAGATAGTCCTCCAGCCACAGCAGATATCACTCTTAGGACTCCTCAACATCTGGTTGACGGCGTTAATGAGTCTTTGATTAAAGATGGCGAACTAGAGATCAAGGAGATGTCTGAGGTTCGGATTTTTATGAAGAACAGGTTCCCTTTCAAGGGATCGGGGTTCTTCGGGAGTGATAAGGGAGTCTACGGCTATTCTCATGTTTTCTGGGGATTGGTGACTCGAATCGTTCGGACAACCAATAACTCTGAAAATTCAGTAACTCTCAATTGCAGTGATATGACTTGGTGGTTAAGTAAATCCCGAACAGCGTTTCTACCTTCTCTTTATAATGTGGCTATCAATAAGTCAGATCGAAATTTAGGAGCTCACAAATCTATCTTTGGGAATCAGAACCCTTTCGAGATAGTTTATCAAGTTATGAATGTCTACCCGGAAGATCTTCAGTCAAACCTGAACCAATTTCAGTTGGCCAATAACGGTGCTCAGGACCTATCCAATCAGAGTCAGCGTGATATCCAGGAGAAGTGGAAGCAACGATTCGAGAAAATAATTAGAAATCTCAGGATATTCGGTTTGAATGGTAATCGTATTAAGACGGACAATACCAACTTTATTAAAAACGAGGCCTCTCAGTCTCGCTTGGAGAAGTTGAGGAGAGCTTACCCAGGTAAGGTTATCTCTTCTAATATAGATTTGAATACTGGGGACAATATTCTTAAATCAAATATCAAGGATGCCTTGGACGAGAGTTTACTAAATGACTTTTTACCTTATAAGGAGATAACGGTTCCGGCCCATTTCGAAACTTCATTTAGGTCTAGACTAGAGATAGTCCAGGAGTTGGCGAAGTCTATTGGGTTTGAGTTTTTTCAGGATACTAACGGTGAGATTCTTTTTAAACCGCCTTTTTACAACATGCACGTTAATGAGTATGAGAACCCTATTTATGTTCTTCGTGATCTTGACATACAAGAAGCAGATTACTCCTCCGACGCTAATGAAGTAGTGACTGAGATCAAGGTTTCTGGAAAGTTCGCTAATGAGGTTCCCTCAGGCTCGAATGCTAGCAGTATCATCTTTGGACTGTACCGAAGTGCGGAGTTGGCGGCTATTTATGGTATCCAAGAAGAGGAAGTTCAGGCAGACTTTTGTCGAACTTCGAAGCAGTGTCTTAATTTTGCTATAAGTGAGTTAGATAGAATCAATGCTCGAAGGTTTACATCCTCAATAACTATAGAGGGTCGTCCTGAACTTAGAATAGGACGGCCAATCTTCATAGCTTCCAAGAATGAGTTTTATTACATTCGCGGGCTATCTCATTCCTTCTCGAATGGAAGTTTTAAAACTACTCTGGAACTTGACACTCGAAGAAGGCCCTTCTTCCGCCCTAATAGTATAGTCAATGAGGCGAATATACTAGAGAACGTTAGAGCTGGGGAATCCATTACTGAGCAGAAGGGGGCGGAGAATCCAAATAATCCAGAGTTGAAGACAATTGTTGCCGGGGGAGAGATTACGTATTCTTCTGGTTCTATTTTACATATTCAGGCCGATGAGACTAAAGTCACTCGTCACGCTTCCGATCAATTTGGTTACGAGTTGATTGGCGGATTTGCTTACGGTAAGAATCAGACAATTTCGTCAACGGGCAAGATTGTGCCCCGAGGATCAAGTAAACAGGCGAATGATATTACTTTTCTTCAAGTAGGTCAGGAAGGTGTGGCTTCGATTGAGAGGCAGGACGGTCATCCTGATTTACGGGATGAAGAATTTAATGTTCAGTTTAACAACTTATTTCAATCATTGTTTAATCTGGGTCGAGATACCTTAACGCAAAGGGCCCAAACTTTGATTAAGGAACTTCTAAAGAAATAATGCCGATTTATAAAAGTACAGATGTAAAACAAAAATCACCGATCGAGGGATACAATACCAGTAATAGTGCAGCTTACTTCTATTTAAGAGCAGGTAAGGTAGACTACTACGACCCCGTCATGAAGACGGTCGACATCTTCTGGTTGGACAACAAGCTCCCTGAAACCGGCCTTTCTGTGGCCAATATGGTTTCTAGCGGTAGTGTGGCTTCAGGTATGCCCCCTTGCCGTGGGGATGTTCTATTATTCTCCGCCCAGCGTCTCAATTTCGGTCGAGGTAAGTACACTGCGGTGGGCTATATGGCCTCGGCGGGCGTTCCGAACAGATTCGGAGGGTTCGTTTGGGATTCTACTCTAGGTAAGTACGTCTTGGGGTCAAATCGGAATCCAGAGTCGGGAGAATTCTACGTAAGTACCTGTGATAACGCGGAAATGATGCTTCATAGCGATGTTGTTCTCAACACGGCTTCCTACACCAAGCTGGAGATGTTAGCTTCTCAGGATATTATTTTCGGAGCTTCCCGAGCGATAAATTATTCAGGATCGGGATTCCACATGAACGTGGGTATGAACTCCATACCCGTAGCTTTCTTTGAGGGAACAGACGATCTCTCGATTAAATCCATCGCGAAAAACGAGATTGATCCTAGTGAGGGAACCAGCAACTCTGAGTTTAATATTAAACCTGTGGTTCTTGAAGACGGAAAGTACCTTTATTCTGCGACTCCAGATGATAGTAAGGATAATATTGATAATGGAGGCAAGCCCTTCGTCGAGTTCGATATGTTTTTGCAGGAGAACGCCGAGCCTATCCCTACGACTCTAGGGTCGACGGATCTTTTGAATAAGAAGTTCCTTCAACCTACGGATGACTCAGGAACTAACGAGGATCTAGGCCACAAGCTTAGGGTAGGTTTTGGAACTAAGATTGGGAAGGACCCGGATAAAAAGAAGACCTACGGACGGCCTGTTAAGCGTAATGTCTTTAAATCTGAGCAGTCTATGACTCTGGAGACTGACGAGGATAAGAAAGAGGAGCCGGTCAAGGAAAAGAAGAAGCATATCTTTACCACGGCTTTCTGGATCAACCTTTATAAGAAGGGCAAGGAGCTGGCCTTTCTTGAGTTAGATAAGTCAGGAACTCTTAAATTTCTATTAGATGGTGAGAAGCCTGAAGACGATTCTGAAGAGACCAGGGTCATGAACTCTATTGAAGGTAGGATTAATGGCCGTGTTAAAATCAGTTTCGGTCAACAGAAGCAGAAGTCCGGAGCGTCTTCTGGATCTGACACTACCGAAGGTAATGAGCCTAACTTTGACAGTAATAAGGTCGAAGAGGTTCAGAGCGATTCCTTTTTCTCCAGATTTGAATCTGGGTGTAATATGTACGCCGGTGCCGACGGTAGTGATACTTCCAAAGGAGGCTTCTTTCTGGACTGCGGGACAGACAGTGCTTCGGCGAATGCTAAGTTCAATGTAACCGGAGAGTGGCATCGAGAAGTTAAGAAGAAGGAATTGGTTAAAATTCATGAGAGATCCTTCGCTACTTACGAGAAGGAATACATTCGCTCAGGTAACAGTTATGCAGTGAATAAAGCCACCAATGCTTACGGTATTCAAGGTAACCCAGTAAACATAGTCTCAGCTAATGAAACGGGTTTGATTCGCCTTGGTATCGGAGACAAAGCTTCTATTAATGAGGATTCGGGTGCAATAGAGAATGCTACGGAGATTATTAAGGGGGCTTTAGGCGGTTCGGACTACACCATAGACTTCGGCCAGTTGAACGTTGTTTTTAAAACTTCAGGAAATGTTACTTTTGATGCGGGGTTGGTTAAAGTAGGTAAAGGAGCCACGCTAGGGGTTGGTGCGATGGGTTCAAGAAGTATAGTTCAGAACCACTCGACCGCGATATTGAGAACCGAGCTCTCTAATCTATTGAAGGTTGAGAGGGGTGGATCTAAGGGAGGCTTCGTTTATCCGAGGTAAGGAATAATTATATGGCTACTACCGACCAAAGTTTTATCAATGCGTTTCAAGAGATAGCAACTTCTGAGAAAGTTGAGACTATAAATACAAGATACATCGACCCAGTCCAGGAAGCTGAAACTATAGCATCCCTTGAGCAAGAAGTTCAGGATCTCCTAGACTCAATAACTGAGTTAGACTCGGAGACCGATATATACAACTTGGCCATTAGTTCTGTGGTTAAGGGTATTAATGATTATCTAGAGTCAAAGCTCGCTGAGCTCAAAGCGGACGATGCAGACGCTGGGAGATTCCTTGTATATGGCCTCACTAACGGAGGCTTTCTAGGTGGCGGAGGCGGCCTAGGTGGCGGAGGTTTCTTCGTTCCCGGAACTGCGGTTCCTCCCTCATACGTTCCCGATTACGACCCGGAGGCTCCAGATGTGGAAGTCCGGGATGGTCGGGTTCTTATCCCCTATCAGATCCATTATTCTTATTTGAATAGCGACCCAACCTCCGGGAGGTCTCCTGGGATCGACCCAGATATAAATCCTGATGGTAGTCCTACCAACCAAGCTCCGGCAGATCCTACTATTCGAGGAGCCGCTCTATACACGGTAAACACTGACGGTTATACTCGAAGCTACCCTGGTAATAGACTTCCGACCTCAGATCCTTTATACGAGTTCTTTGAGATAGGCATCGAGATCTATTATTATCAGCCGTACTCCCGATTGGTTGGGACTACTTACGTCCTAGACCACATAAAGATCGAGGTTCTGAATACCTCCAATGACCCAGAGCTTGCTTCAAAGGTAGCTGAGGCTGTGGCCATCTACGACCTTTTCGAAAATTCCGCTTTTGGCGGGGAAGAGGTCATTGGTTCTTATGCGGAGTCTGTTCAGAATCTCTCTCAGGTTCAGGGCATTCGTGATCAGATAGCGAGGCTTCAATTCAGAAACCAAGTTCTACGAGACATGGTGGAGGGATAATCCATGAGCTTGAAGAAGGTAAGAGAGGTTTTAAGAGTAATTAAACAAATCGGAGGGGCCTCAAATGTTAGGGACCCCGAGCCTCTTAATAAATCTCAGGAAAAGTTTCAGAAGATCGAAGAAGACGGGACCTCCAAGGTCAGGCTTCCCGATAATGTTCCTATCCCTGGATCTTCTCCCAATTCATTTAATTCTTCCAAGAGAGTTTCCGAGTCTTTAGGAAACTTCGGCTCGTTCTCCGATGATGATCGTGAAAGCGATGTTATTGAGCGAAAACCTCGAGCCTCCGTGTTCGTAGGAAATCTTTCATCTTTCTGCCACAAGGACGACATTGATTACCTACTGAGCTTCGTAAATAAGTTCTCTTCCGATCTCAATAGTGATTTGATAACTCACATAGAGAAGGAGCTGAAAAGGATCGAAAAGCTTCTAAAAAGGTGCTTCGCTATCGAGGCCAAGATGCTGGAAAACCATAAGACCAGTGCCCAGACTCTCAAACAGATATTTGAGGCGGTCAAAGCTGGAGCTTCTGGTGGTTCGGGTATTTATTATGGAGGCGATCGGGATTCAGATGGGGTGACAACTACGGAAGCTCTTCGTAAGTACATGCCGGAGGAGACTGGATTTGAGACAGATCTCACCACTAGGGCTGTCGAAGAAGCTAAGCTTCCGTATAAACCGGTAATCAACAGGATTAACGAATGTCAGTACACTGGGATGTCTTTGATTAAAAGGTATTATCTTTTAAATGACTTGAAATCGTCTCTTGAAGACAAGGATAAGCTTTCAACAGCCACGGAATCCTTGGAGTACGTGAAGAGTAATTTGAAGATATTTAAGAACGTAAAGAGTGACTAATAGATGAGCTACGATTTCAGATTAAGGAATGCTTGTGATCATAGGGTTGTTCAAGAAAGAGTCTTTTTAGAGTCGGACAGCCAAAGAATCCTAATCCCTCGTTTCGTCAGCAATTCTCGTGTTTTTAAGCTTTATATCAACGGTGAGTTGATTGATCCTCTCGATGATGAGTTCGGTTATGTTGTAAGAGTCCGAACAGAAATTGGAGAGACTATCGACACTGGGACAGATACCCTGGTCCATATCAAAGATAACGAATACAAGCTTCGTGAAGATGATGTTCTCAATGAAACTTTGGTTTTTAGAGATCTTTTGGATCTTAATACGGTTTACGATCCCTCTAACTTTGAAGTTTATACGGACGTGGATTATAAGACGGTAGTTCGGGTTTTACCGACCTCGACCATAACAGAGAACTCTTGGGTCCATATGACTTATGACTATGCGGCCAAATTTGTGGAGAGCTCTAACTATGAACAGTTCGAGGTAGTCTTCGATCAAGCGATCATCAGCGATTCTTTTGTATTTGAGGTAACCTACACCACAGATACCTTCAATTGTAGAAAGTGTAATGGTCTTGATTACCATAACGATTTAGCTTTAGACACTGTAGGAAACTACCTAACTGTAGAAGGAACAGACAAGCTTCTTCAGGATGCTTACATCTTTACGTTCACCCGAAAAGGGTCCGATCCCTTTTATCCTCGATTAGGTACTTTTCTACTCGATTTTATTGGAACCCGTTTTACCGAGTCTAAAGAAGTTCAGATGCAGGTTGATGTTCGAGATACTTTACTTCTACTCCAAAAGCTTCAAAGAGATCAGGCTAAGGTTCAGTTTATTTCAGATCCAGAGACTTTTGAAAGTTTCCAAAAAGTTAGAGTCGAGCAGGATGAAACCGACTTGACTAGATTTAATATCCGAGTAAGAATTAATTCCCGATCCGTGGATGATTTAGAAGTTTCTAGCGAAATTCGATTTTTTAGAGTGAGTTAAAATGACCAACTTAAGAAGACCATTAATAGTTGAACCCTTTTCTCCAGAAACGGAGAACGCGACTTCTTTGAATTTCGCTACGAATCTTAATACAGTCGAGATTGTAGCTAAGATTTCAGTAGATACTATGCAGGTCAGGCTGGTTCTCCCGAGTACGGTAGCTTCCGAGCCTCTAAATATCACTTCTACAGTAGAGTGGTTTAAGTTAGACGGTACGACTCTAGTACCCGCTCCTTTCGGTCCCGATACTGGAGAGGTTAATTTCCCTCTTCAGGAAGAGTTCTACATTAAATTTGATCTGGCCCTGGTCTCTAACAGCCTAAACGTCGCCACTCTGCGAGTACATGACGGGAACTACGATTATGATCAGGCCGCGAATGTTCCACCAAATGATTCTATTACTACCGAAGAAGTAGTTCTTCAGATCAATCAAAACTCCTCGGCTTTTTTAGGAGTCTCGGTAGCTCCTCCTACGGTACTATTCACTGACTACAAAACAGATACCGTGAGGGTTAATTGGGAAGATGTTAATAATGTAGATGCCCGCCCATTGGGGTCTGGTTACAAAATCTACTATACCATGGAGCAGACTAATCGGACAGGCTCTTATAAGCTGGTCAACGATGACCCGATCTCTTCCTTTAGTCTAGGGGACGTTGATAAGACCATCCTGTCAGATACGATTACTCGTAGCGTTGGTCGGGAAGAGGTAGATCAAGAAGGGACTGGAACCACGTCGGAATTCACTTTCGCAGAAGAGCCTGCTTACGTGGATGAGTATTACCTCAGAAATGTGGTCGATGGTCTGACTCCTTCTTCTACTTTTACAGCAACTTTAGCCGGAAGCACTGCCTCTTTCGCAGGAACTTCTGTTTTAGAGAAGGTCGGTGCTAAGGCAGAATCCAACGGTCAGATAAACACTGTTGTAAGCTGGGTAGCCGGGGTATCTGTAACTTTCGCAGACCCTTGGGTTGTAACTGGATCTCAAACAGTCAACGTGGTAGGAGGCCGTCTGAAGGAGTTAAGCGAGATCGCCGTTCGGGACGCAGCCCAGTCAGACTTAAATACTGCGAATATGGCTCTGATCAATTTTCAACATCAGCCGACGTTCGCTACTTCGGTTTCTTTAGGATCAGATACGGTCGATTTCTCAGTGTTGAGTTTATCTACTGAACTTTTTCAGTCGGTAGGATTAGTAGTCCAGTTCACTGATGGTTCCAACATTCAAAACCTTTCCGTGGTTTCCTGGATTGAGGATGTTTCGGTTTCCTTCTCAGGGACCTTTGCATTCAACCATAATCAGATGGACCCCCTTCCTTCAGTATTTAGTCAGGATGACTGCGAGGCTTACATCAAGTATTTGGATGAGAGGCTATTAGATCCGTCTGGGTTCGGTTTAACCGCACTCGATATTCAGCAGATGACTTTTGATGCTAATGTTGTCGTGAACAAGTACAAGGGTCTAACCCAGTTTTACACTTACCAAGGCGTAGACGAAGTGGTTTCCCGCCATATCGAGACAGCGAGCATCGTGGTTACTAACTATCCCCAGTTCCTCGGATCTTATACTTACAATGTGGTAGATTCAGTGTTTGAGGTAGACCTCTATTACACGCTTCGCCAGTCCATCCAGGGAACTTCCCCTAATTTTAGTCCTTACTATTTCTATTACGTTAAGACCTACATCACTCCTGCGGAGTTGGACGATAACGAAGGCCTGTACTTAACCCAACAGGCCTTTGAGGTATTCCCTATCTACAACGAGACTTTCTTTAGGGAGATCACTACCGAAGTTGAAACCATAACTCGAAAAGATGAGCTTACCAGACTTCTCAGGTTGGATGTTACCAGTGATGACCTGACCTCTCCGGATGTTCTCTCTACCGATCTCCTGATCTTTTTCCAGATCAGTTTTTTACACAAGGATACAGCTAGAAGGCTTTTGGTTGAAAGTGCTGTCTCTAAGGAGACATTCGCTTCGATCTTAGATTCAGATTTAACCGAGACTCGTCCCGAAACACCGACTGAGGTAGACATTCAGAAAACGGTAATTGAAGCCATCTCTTCTGTTGAGCCCGATCTAGACTTAAAGCCCGGGTCAGTTGTTAGAACTGTTTTCATTAATCCATTCTCCACCGCTGTTGAGAATCTCTCTTACAGAGAGTACTTTCGTGAGATATCACAGAGTTTTGTGACTCTTCTAGAGTTCGACGAGGTGGACTCTAACGGCGACTCGCTTGCAGTTGAGTCGTCTGAGAACAAGCTTAGGTTAAGGGATGCTTATGGGTTGGATAATTCAACCGCTTCCAATCAGCTAATACAGGACTTCATTGATTCAAAGTTTGATCTTCTGGCTAATAACTTTGGAGTTCTTAGAACTACCGGAACCACAGCCTCAGGAGAGGTTACATTCTCCCTGTCTAGTTTACCTGACGATAACGCTCTTATCGCTCCTTTAGGAACTGTGGTCTCTACGATCTCACCGGCGGTAGAGTTCTCGACTCTGATAGAGATTCGTAAGAGTGATTTCACTACGGTCAAGAACGCAGATGGATTCTTCACCGCGAATGCGTTCATCCAATCTTTAGAGCCAGGAGCTATTAATCTGGTTCCGGCCAATTCGATATCGATTGTAAACGGAGCTACGGTTGGGGATCTCAGGGTCACTAACTCTGAGGCCACTTACGGCGGTACAGATGTTCAGAATAACTTAGAGTTGGTGGAGACTGTTCGTAAAAAGATTCTTTCAGTAGACACTGGAACAGTAAACGGGTATCTCCAGAAAATGGCTGAGATGGGTACTGTTGAGAGGGCTAGGATCGTTAAGTCCGGTAACGAGTTTATGAGACGAGACTTCGATTTCTCTTTAAACCGAAAAGGTTACAACGCAGTCGATGTTTATGTGAAGGGACTTTATCCTACTTCTCATACTCAAACCTCAGGATTCTATTATCGAGATCGACTAAGCTTGGCAGCCGATTTCGACCACACAATAATCGTTGACCCTTTTGATGAAGGGACTCAGCTTCCTACCACAGTCACGGTCTCAGGAAATCAGATTTTAACCTCAGACACTTCTTTGATGGAGACTGTTGGGGTTTATGTTTTAGTGGCTGGTCAGTATAATCGAGTAGTCGGGTGGTCCTCTAACGTATCCGTAACATTTGAAGATGCTTGGGCAGTTACTGGAACTCAGAATGCGTCAGTGGTTGAGAGTTACCATGTGATTGATCTGACTCTTAACAACTCCACAGAGACGGCCAAGTACCTGGACGTTTATACTGTTCATAGTATGAAATCTAATTACATTGAGGCAAACAAGATCGCTTTGGGGTTCACGACAGAGTTCGTGGATACTACCAATGTAGTTATTCGGGATAACTTCAGGATTTTTATACCGATCTCCGGGGATCAGAACCTGATTAACAATAATATTCCGAATAATTCTACAGTTATTCTTGATGTTACTTTCCGAAAGGACTTCACGGTTCCCTGGGAGAAGAAGCCATTTATCTCTGTATCCAGTATTGTGGACTCCGCCGGAACTAATCTGGTAGAGAATCTAAACTACTCTACGTACAATAATTCAGTGGCTCTAATGGAACGAGGCTCCTTAATCGAGGACTCAGGTTTAAACATCTTCACTTCTCCGAGCCCGGAAGTTTTAGAGTTCGAGTTTGATTCAGACGATGCCGAGAATGCCCGCATCGTAGAGTTAGATGATTGCTGGTTCACTTCGGCTCCTTACCTGGATGCAGTTTCGGCTTCAGATAAGTTCTACCTATCGCAGGACAGTTCATCTCCTTTTACCGTGGTGATTAAGGGCGGTTACTTTTACATAAACATCGCTCGGCCTTTAGATCAGGTTATCGCCACAGTAGGTTCGAGCTATATCGTTGAGGATGATAGTTACACCGTTTTCTACGGTCCAGATTACTCTCTTTCAAAGGTTATTCGAGCCAGCTATAATACGGATATTTTTATAGACGAGATCAAGTACGCTTACTACCCGATCGTTGAGTTTGAATCCCCAGACACTCCTCTCTCCCAGGTGGAGCATGGTAGTTCGTTTACAACGGCCCATTACAACCTTTATAAGACTAATGACAAAGGCGTGATGATTCGTCTTCTGGATACGAATTTCGATACGATAGGTTCATCCTCCGCGACTTTGAAGGTTACTTACTACAATAACCTTCCTATTGCAGAAGCCTCCAATTTCAATACTCCGTCGGCAGCTACCGAAGCCTCGGACTACAATGTGACTTTGGTTTTGGATGAGTCTTATACTCTTTCAAAGAGAGGAATCGATGTTTCTTCCATCGTGGTACGTCCGACGAATGAACTAGAGGTGGATCTCGAGCCCTATGTGATCGTTCAGGATTATTTACTTAGGGAAGTTGATGATCGTGTTGAAATCTCAAAAACTCCGAATGGTAACATTGGGCCCGGTCAGTCTGTGGATATCGAATATTATTACTCGAATGAGGTCTCAGCCACCTTTAACTACGATCTGCAGGTCAATCAGATCAGCTCTGATCTGGAGCTTTTCGCCCATGCGGGTTCGAATTACTTAGTGAAGAAACTTCAACCGCTTCTGGTCAATATCAAAGCGATCATCTTCTTGTACAACATTAACAATCAGAATTCGATTGATTCTCAAATTCGAAGAGATATCGTAACTTATGTAGATCGTTTAGAGGTTGGTGATGATTTGTTTGAATCAGACATTATCGGGCTCATTGAAAACGTTTCTGGAGTCCGTAACGTAAGAGTTAAGCTCGCGGGACTTTCTATCGAAGAAGGTGAAGTTTCTTACGTAGAGACTATTCCCAGAGATAGATTCAGCCTGTTTGAGTCAGGACCGGTAGATGTCTACTACTCACCAGCCACTTCTATCGATTCCCAAGGTAATACAGTTTCTCTTTTGAATAATATTCCTTTAGATGGAGGCGGTACTCCAGATAAGGAGAGATCAGTCTACATTGACGGGGCGTACTACGAATTGGCTAGCTCTCCTTACGAGGTTAGTCAGAGAAGGGGATTGGCTTATATATCCTCTTCTGGTAGCGTCTATGTCTCGTTCATCGATCCTACTAAGGATGATGTCATCATCGAGGTCACTTATCAGGTTGCTTCTAGTTCGGTTGCGGCGGATATCACGGTATTCCCTTTCCAGTTCATTCAGATTAATCGAATGGAATTTACCTACGTAGAGGCTTAATGGCGGATCTATCCTTACTCGATAAGTTATTTTCATACGAGGAACTTCTAGATGCTGAGAAAGTCTGGAGGGATTTCTTCAAGTCCCAGTTATCTTCTTTGTACGATGATAATGTAATACATTCCACGCAGTACTCGATCATCATTCGGGCCTTTTCCAGGATTTTAGGTGGATTAGATCTTCTGTTTGAACGATCTTACGAGAATATGTCCTTAGAGGATGTTCTTACTGATTTTCTTTACACCAATTTTGGGTTTCTTTTAGAAGAGCGGCCTAACGATTTCTCCCGTGAGGAGTACCGGACTTTTCTAGTTAATCTGGTGGATATTCTTTTTAAGGGTCTTACAATCTCCGTAGCCAAGAATGATGTTGCGGCTCAGTTTGATTCCACCAGTATCGCAGTGGAGTTTGCTCAAAAGTTGAGAAACACTTCTCTTGGTGTGTCTGGTATGGATCAGGAAAATTCAAATCTGGATGTGGATGTCCCTACTTTAGGTCTGATCTTAGATGGGGATTCAGAGGCGGCTTTTTTCCAGTCTTCTAAAGAGAACAATGATGTTTATGTTGTTTCTCGGTTAGGGGAAGATTCCTCTTTCCACGCTACCGAGCTTTCCATGGTGGCCGGTATCGTAGACCTGCTGAGCTCTGCAATCGCTCCTCCCCAGGTTCGTCTCGTGGTTAATTCGCAGGTGAGTTCTTTCAACACAGATACTTCCGATCCTCTGTCTCCTTACGTCGGATCGCAGACGGAGTTATTGGAGACCTTCCAGTCAATCACCAATTTCCAGATTATTGACACTCATATCCGTTATGTTCCTGAATTTGTGGTTAAGTTGGATACGGAATATGTGGTTCCAGGAGACACCTACGATACTTCCAGAATAAATGAGCCCACAATCACAATCTCACCTGAATACGTGTTCTTAGTGGATGACTTCTATAATGTAACCACAGTTACAGCCGAGAATCCTCCAAGGGTGGACGAAACCGCGAGTGTTGTGCCAGTATGTGCTTATTATGGTTCAATCACCTATGGAAGCTTCTACTACGAGTGTGCAGGGCCCTTTTCACAGTACACTTCACCGTTCTCTTTCGGCACGATGACTTTCGGTGAGTTTTTGGGGGAACTGGTTCAGCCTCAGTCTGTGGTTTCCGACGAGTTGGAAATCGGAAACTTCATCATTGCTTAGGTGTAGTTAATTCTCCAAAGAACGGTAATCTTAGTGGTTGCGTTCTTGGTGATCTTAGGATCGAGTACGATCCTGGCCACCATCCGCTCATCTTCTGTCAAGAGTGCGAACTCGCCGATATCATTACCATTGGCCTCGGTTTCTAGAAGATCGAGTTGATACTGAGAGGTGAAAAGGTCAGTTTTCAGTTTATTGGTTAAGGCTTTAACCGTCCCACCAATAGTAGCGTTGAGGTCTGTTAGAACTCCGTTAGTAGGCGTTCCTGGGTCAGGATTATTATCAGTTCCTGCTTTGTACTTACTAATGACAGAGTTTGCGTCTCCGGCCACCATCCCGGCTAAGGAATTAGGGAAAATCGGAGACAGGGTGTTATTTAATTCTATCCTCTCAACGAGGTCTCCAGAATTAAAAATAAGTACTGTTGCTCTTCCGTAATGATTCTTAGACATTCTATCCTCTTAGGTAAATTCGAGGTCCCATTCTACACCGAACTGAGTCAAATCTGTATACGTAATATTGGGGATTATGAGAATTCTGCTCACCATTTTATTGTTTGAGGTGAAGAGGCCCATCTCCTTATATGTACCTTGGGGACCTTCTTGAGGAAGCATCTCTAATTGGACTCTGGCTATATTGTTCGCGGTTATGAACTGGATTCCGGTGATGTTCTTTTGGAACACGGGATTAGCTAGATCTCCTTGGTTATGTCCGGGAGGTGGGGTATCGAGAGTTCCGACTTTGAAATACGCTATATCAAAGTTAGAGTCTTCAACTCCAATACCAGCCAAAGCTTCTTTCATCTTGAAGGTAATTAGATTTTCTTTTCTGATGACCTGGATAAGCTTTCCGTTTTCGTAGACTTTTATCTTAGGATATCCTCGACAAGATTTGATGAAATATTCCTCATCAAAAGTGTTTTTAATCGGTGAACTCATTCTTTACTCGCTGCAATTATCTTTTAATTTTCCTGGTTATAGTGAGCTGATTCTCTCTAAAAAATAGAAATTAAATCGGCTTACTATTATAATAGCAAAATTAAGCAAAAACTATTTATTTTGCTGGGAAGAATGAACTATGCCTACGTTTAAAGGAAACATTACAGAGATAAATTGGCTCATCCAAGGAGAAACCGGTTCCGGTAACACTCTCGCGGATACCAGTCCAAGTTACCCTAATGGAAATCTCAATAGACCTCTGGTAGAGCTTTGGGAGAATACAGTAAACCTCGACGATAGAGTTACTGTTCTTGAAGGGATATCCGGTGGTAGTATCTCGACCGACTTCGTTCAGTCTGGAACTTCTACGATATCTACGACTAGCACTCCTGAGACATATATTGTTTTCGGGAGCAACCTGAGTCAGATTAATCAGCCTCTGGCTTCGGCCATCTCAAGCGTAAGTGCTAATGTTAACTCTACTATCAGTTCAGCTATAGCCAGCGAAACAGCAAACATCACTCCCACAGCCACTACTTCGAAGTATAACGCTTTACTGGGGACAGACTCATGTTCGATTACAGTGACGGGTACAGAGTGTTGGGCGAATGTTGTCGCAGCGAGTTCGGACACGGTATTGGGCGGTAACGATGTTACCCAAACTTTTGTGGCTGGTGCGGACAATTGTATAGTTAATGCTTCGAATCATGCCGTTCTTTTGGCCTCCCAGAGAGTCCAACTCGACGGCCTGGATCATGTTGTGGCCGGAGGTTACGCATCTTCTGGATCAGCGTTATCATCCAATCGGAAATGGCAACTGAACAGTAAGACAGGTGATATTCTAGCTTCTGGTGTGATTACGGGTAGTAGTTCTTTTTCCGATTTTGCGGAGTACTTCGAATCCGGTAGTGGTGAGGCTATCCCGACAGGGTTCATAGTAGCTCTCGATGGAGAGAACATTCGTAAGGCGAATTCAGCGGATACGGACCTTCTCGGGGTTATTTCAGAAACACCAGCTATGGTTCTAGGATCTCAGGAATTCGTATGGCAAGGACGTACTCTACGAAATGAGTTCGGGGGACTAACTAATGAAGAGAACCCCGATTATGATGGGAGTATCCCGTATAAGCCTCGTAAAGAAAGACCCGAGTGGAACATCGTAGGACTGCTTGGTCAGATATACGTTCGTTGTGATGAAACAGTTAAGCCTGGGGATTATATCTGGGCTAATGATTATGGAATAGCCACTGCTGCAGCTTCAGGGTCTTGGAGGGTCATGAAGATGACTACTCCTTATGACGAGGCAAAAGGTTATGGAGTAGCTCTGGTCTTTGTTCGTTGAGGATTTTGTGAGTAGTATTAAAGGTTTTACATATATTTCAACTGGAGATCCATTTGATCCTGACATGATCAAGGTTCTTGGGCATAATGATTCCGTTCCCCTCGGAGAGAAGAGGGTAATGGCTGCTTTCGCTAAAGGCGATAAGACAGTATTTTACAAGTACTTAGCCATAGGTTCAGGAAATACTACTGATTTTAAAGATCCTGTAGCTCCTCCTACCAATCAGTACATTATCGATAACTATTTCTCCGTCGCAGGGGGTCCCGAGAATAGATTGTTTACAGAGTTTTATCGTGTACCTCTATTCAGGTCGACATTCATCGATTCTTTAGGGAATCCGACGAATGATATTACCGATGAGATTCTTTTGATTTGGCAAATTCCTAATGACGAGGCTACCGGTGTTTGGAGAGAGTTAGCTATTTTTGGAGGAACAGCCGACGAGGAATTAAATTCTGGAATCATGGTGCATTATCAAACCATCGCGGATTTCTCCAAGACTCCGTTTGCTTTCGCAGAGAAGCTTTTGAATTTCCACTGGGTACTTAAGTTTTAGGTAGGTCTTAAATGTCGCAAGTAAAAATAGTAGTTACTCCTTATGACAAGGTATCTTTTAAGCCAGTTAAGACCCTTCTAAGTTCTGAGGTGAATGAGCTTCAGGATATTCGAAAATTGGAGGATATCCGTACTCGTCAATTCGCTTCCGGGGATGGTCCTAACGGGGAAAGTTTCCGAGTAGGGATAGTTGATGACGAGAACCTGAAGATCAGCCGAGGGTTCTTTGTTCATTTAGGGGAGACTCTCTATCTAGATGACGATGTAGTCCTCCCTTATGACATCAACCTTATTGATCAGGGAGAGCAGTACCGTGTAGTCTGTCGTTGGAGAGACGTTCCGATTGATTCTAGTCAAGACTCGGCGATTTTAGACACCAGGGTGGGTCCGACTTCAGAAAGAGTAGCTAAAGAGCTCACCTTTTGCCTAGAGCGTGCGGATACGCTCTACAGGGTCGAAGAGAATCTGGTTCTTTTAGCAGATGCCAACTTTACGGGATCAGTCACATCACCGAATCCTTTAACTACCACTGATCTATTGGATCGAAGGTATGATCACTCTCAGCACTATGTTTCAGGTGGTCTTAATGTTGATGATTTCGACATCGTAGGTACAGACGCTAGGATCGTATTAACTTCAGGTTCTTTGTTCTACCTTCAGGAGTTTGTTCAAGTACAGGACACAGCGGATCTGACTTTTTTAGTTCCTCTTCCGTCGGGCACTACAGGAACTTCTGAATCAAGAGTATTGCTCTATTACACAATTGAAGAGACTGCACCCGATCAATTTACTGCTATACCAAACTACGTGGCTATGACAGATGAAGCCACTCTCAATGAGATCCCTCTCAGGCTTTATGAGGTAACTCTAACAGCCTCTGGTGTAGTTCCGGAGAGTATTAATGATGTCCGGGCCTTTGAGCCTGTTCTTCGTAAAGTCACTTCTTCTAGAGGTGCTCAATCGACTCTAGCGGATTTCTATGCTCTGAAGCCTCGTCCTCAGACAGTTCCTTCTTTGAGGGTGACCATTAATCAAGGGTGGTACTACCTTAAAGGTGAGTATTACTACTTGAGCGAGCAGTTTCAAGTACATGATCCTGTCTTCACCGCAGGAAATGTACGTAGAGACTCTGTGGTAATAACACCAGATAATGTTTTGACTTTGTATCAAGGAGCAGAAACATTAGCCACTCCTAATCCTCCGGAGTCTACTTCCATACCGGACGGGTCTTTACGAATTTATGATGTGGTAATCGAACAGCCCACGACCCAGATCGTTTACCCGGACGACCCCGCCAACATCGCTCCGGGAGAGATCCAAGACCGCCGTCCTATCATTACAGCGTTGGATGCCGCTACTGATATTTCTGTGGACAATACCGGATTTTCCGGAGTCGGTAGTGGGGGGCTTTCCAACACTACCGAGAAGAGTCTTCAAGGCTATCTAGAAGAAATAGACGGTAAGTTTGTTTCTGTGGATAATGATGTGGCTAGTTTAGGGATCGTTCCTCAGGATTCAGCACCAGATATTGTAAATTTTGATGGAACCAGTAAAAGTTTAGAGATTGGCCATGACCCTTACACGGGGATAAATAATGACAACACCACCAAGGTGGGTATCTCTGTAATCAAAGATCCTTTGAACTCCAACCGTGTTCTGATCCAAAATACTTGGGATGAGGACATGAGGTTGATTACCTCCCCGGTAGTCCTGGATTCTAGTTATCATACACATGCAGGCATTGGAGATCTTGAAAAAGGTGCCGAGATTAATTTCCGAGAAACTTTGATGGATTTCTCTGATCAGAACTTTACCAGAGCTTCTGAGTTTGTTCTCACGGATGCTTCGGCTTCTAAGTTTATTCGGATAGCTGCGGCAGGCTCTGTTCCAGCTCATTTTGCTTTAAGGCTAGATCCGTCGGGCGGTATTGAATTCGGGGTAGATGGTTACAAGATCGATGCATCTGGGTTTCAAGCTCAGTTTGATACTACTCGAGCGATTAGGACAGATGCTAATGGTGCCGGGGTTTACATCAATGCGATCACCTCTGGATTAGAGTTCATCGATGATGGAACGCTTACTAATCACAGTTACCTAGCTCTGAAAATCGCAGATGAGTTTACAATTGTCGGCGGGGCTCTGACTTTGAACCTATCCTCTACTGGTGGCTTGCTTGTAGACGGTGCTAATGAGCTCAGAGCAAACACCGACTGGCCTATTCACGTTAATGGAACAAATCAGATAGCTTTACGTTACCAGGATGTAGCCCCAACCCCTACTAATGAGTCTTACTTAGAGGCTCGAGCTGATTCAGGAACACCTTCCGAGTTTTATCTTGGTTTGAAGGTGGCTCCTCTTAGAGGTCTCGGAGCTTTTAACGATGGGAGCAAGAATTTACTATCCATGCTTATAGAGGCTCCTTTTAGCTTTAGCGGGTCGGGCGGTCTTCAATTGGACTTGAATTCCACTTATTTCAGTATTAACGGCTCAGATCAATTGGATTTTGATCCTTCTGGATTAGCGGATGGCCAAAGTATCATTGAGAACTTAGGTACTCTCAGTGTGAACGTTGATACAAACTATTCTTTGACTATAGATCCTACCAACGGTCTTCGGGTAGTTGTAAACGCTACCGGGGGTCTTGAGGATACCGGATCGGGTCTGCAGGCTAACCTTGAGCCGACCAACCCTTCACTAGAGATCAAAGGTGGGGGAGAGCTTGGGGCTCGTATAGACGCTGACGGTGGTTTGGAAGTTAATGCAGACGGTATTAGGATCGCGGGTTACGCTGATTCTAATTCAGTAGCCAGTGGCTACGTAGCTGGAGGGTCTTACTCCACTTCGGGACCTAACGAGAACCTAAATCCATCGGTAGCGGTTTATTCCTACAACGATAAGAGTTTCAGCTACTTGGCCGATCCAGCCGATCCTGGTTACATCTACGGAGTGCTCTTCGGGATTGATACAAAGGCTTACCAGATGGGCGGGGAAGACGTGAGTAACACAGCACAGTCTTCCAATAATGAGTACGACTTCGGTACTGATACTTGGTCGGCTTCCACAGCGTTATCAGATCCAGTTACTCGGGCAATAGGTGTGGGGTTAGACACTTCCTTTGGGTGTCTGTTCGGAGGAGAGTTTGACTTGGGCAATGACCCGGTTCTCACTTTTGACGGTTCTACATTTAATACCGCCGCTACTGATTTAACTGCTATTAATGGAGACATCTCAGCTACTCGTGCTTCGATGGCTGGTGAGCTCTCGGATACCGATGTAGTCTGTTTTGGAGGCGGTATTGAATCTGCAACATACCAGAACGAAGTATTCACCATTGAATTCGCAGCGAATAAATTAAGTGTTGTCGGGGTAACTACCCTTGCGACGACTTTAACAAGTTCCGCAGGATTCTCAACTGCATTTTCTCTAGCTACCGATTTTATGAATTTCGCTGGAGGCAAGGATGGTGCAGTGACTTATTATCGTTCTCATGATAAAGTAGATATCTCAACTCCGACTACAACTGCGGCAATGCCGATACCGGTGACGGGTATTGCGGATCTTTCTTCTGCGGTAATTAATGGAGAGGGTGTGCTGTTCGCAGGAACCACCATCGACGGTGATGCTCTTGGCGACGTTTTAATTTATAATGAAAATGATGATACTTGGAGAACGGAGACCAAGATGCTGGTAGCTCTGAAAGGAACTTCGGCATTCTCGAGATAAAATGAATTGTGAGACCACGGAGATTATTCAAAGCGTAAAGAAGGATTGTGAAGAGTACTTAGATCAGACATTAGATCATCTTCCAAATCTTCATTCTGAGTTCCAGATCGATAATTTTGTTCTGGCCAAAGACGCTTATACCGGATTCGGTATGTACAAGAAGGCCCAGCGAGAACTATCCCGCCGGGTCTCAGTTCTTCAAGACCTTTTCATTAATCTAGAGATGGCTCAGGCCGAGTTAGAGGTTCTGCAGGAGGAACTGGAAGACGGTGGACTAACCCCCGCTCGTGAAAAACTCAAGCAGGTCGAAATTAAAAAAGCTGATCTTAAGGTTTCTAGAATTAAATCAAATATCAAGGATGTACACAAAGAGTACAAAGCTGTTCTCAGGAGTTACAAACCTCTTCATCTAGAGTTCAAAGATGCTGACCTGGAAGAAGAGGAATTGAAGTATTGGTTTGAGCACTATAAGGTAAAGGTTCTTAGGGCCCTTCGCTATAAGGGTCTTATGGAAGCCGAAGCGGTTATGGATGGGTTGGATGATGTCTTTAGGGAGCGGCTCATAATAGAGGTTAGGTCTTTTCTGAGTAGAACTCTACCAGAAGAGCAGTTCGTTAAAGCTAAGAAATTATTGGAGTCTAGAAATGCCTAATACACAAAGAATTATGTTTAGTCCTGTGAAGAGAAGGTCTGTATCTCTTAGTCCTAACCCGACTGGAGATTCTTATCATGGAAGGCTACTTCACACTGGTTTAATCAGTCAGGTGGACTCTTCAACCCAGTTTACTGCTCTAAACTCGAACATTCCCGGAAATGTTCCTCCTGGTGTGGATCTTTCGACCCCATTGGCAAGTAATCCTCCCCATATAAATCCGAAAGGGTTAACCTATGTTCTTCGAGTTGTGTCGGAGACGGGGGTAGCTAACGATCAGTACCATTTCCTAACCTCAGCCGTGAATTCAGGATCGAACACGATTGTTCAGGTCAATACAGCCTCGTTCACTTCAGCCATCGAAGGATCTCGTTTCGATATCCTGATGCCTATTGATGATGGTGTTCGCTACCAGGGGGAGGTTTCCTCTTACGTAGGTACAGATATTATCTGTCTGGGCGGGAATAACGTAAGTGAGTTAGGTCAGGTTCTCACAGATTCTACTTTTGATGTGATTGTTATGCGGGCAGATCAGACTTATGAAAGAAAACTGGTTACTGGATTGGCTTTCACAAATAATACTTCTGCTGTCACGATCACCGTGGACTCTGCTTTCACTACGATCACTCCTTCATCGGGAGATCTAGTGATCATTAAATCCACGCTCTGGTCCAGTTTCTGTAATCCTAACCCAGATGCGGATTCTGCTTTATCTACTTCTTTCTTCGATACAGGAAACGCAGCTTTTGTTCAGAGCCCGATGTTTGACTACGAGATGACTCACTCAACCGGTGAGTTTCAATGGTTTGGGAATACGATTTTTGGAGTAAGTGATGCTGGAGAGGTGTCTGTCGGGGCTTACAATGGTGGGAACCTCAATGATGACAAGGGTGACTATTCTACTTCTCTTCCTAATATTCCTTATGCGGTTAATCTGAAGGTCGGCGGTACAGCCCTCGGTTCAGTTAATTTCATAACCGAGGAGCAGGCCGAGATCCTGACTTCAGGATCTCAAGATGCGACCTCACTTCATAATCACGACAGTCGTTACTATTTGAAGTCGGAGACCTATAACCAGTCTGAGTTTAATGCAGGTACTTCTGCGAATCCAGGAACCGGTGTACTAGATCCCAGGTATTACACTAAGACAGAGGTGTACACTAAGACAGAGGCTTCGAATCTTTTCTTAACCAAGAGTGCTAATCTTTCCGATTTGGGTAATACTGCCACAGCCAGAAACAACTTGAGTGTCTATTCCAAGACGGAGATTGATAACCAGATAAAAGAGATTCCAATCTTTTTATATACTTTTTTAAATGTTGCATACACGAATTCACAAGCAACTCGAGACAGGTTACAGCTAGTTCACCCAGCTTCTTTATACAAGGAGGGGCAAAAGGCTATTGTAAGGCTCCATTTTCAATATGGTATGGCTATTGGTGCAGGCCTTCTGCTAGACTTCGGTCATTACTTTTGGGTACAGGGCGGTGTCTGGAGGATTGATACAGTAACTATGGAAGCGGCGATGCCGGGTTACGTTAACCAGTTAAATTTTGTCTGATATGGATATTAGAACTTTTGAAATATTTCCAGGAGTCGCGGTACACGAGAACTTTGTTCCCAATGTTTCGGACATTGTCCAGTATCTTTTCGATAATGAACAGAGCCTGAACTTTATTGCCCGCACGGGTAAGTACAAAGTGAAAACGGTGGGAGTAGAGTCTAAGGTCAGCTCTCTTCTCAAAGACGACATTCCTGCAGAGCTTAAGGAGATGATTTTTGCGGGCCTTCCCGAGAGGCACCGCCTCTTTCATCATGATATTCAGATTCAGAGATATACTAGGGGAGGTTCTATAACGATTCATAAAGAGGCCTCTTCTTATAGCGAACTACATTTATTTAATTTGTATTCTGATCCTGAAGCCGGGGACGGCCTAACAGTCTATGATAGAGATTCAGACCAGTGGCATTTCATTGAAGATCGTCCGGGCAATTTTATTGAGTTCGGCACAGATATTTATCATTGTATTAAGGAAATTAAATCTGATTTACGGTATTCTATGGTGGTTGGATTTTAAAGGGACTTGTTATGTTTGCTATTTTTGATAAGAGAGATGGAAGTTTTTTAGCTTGTTTAGAGGAACTACACGAACACCATAATGAGCAGAATTACCTCATTAAGAAGCTTCCTGAGGATTTCGATGCGGAAGATTCAGTCTATGTCGGTGATTTTTACAAGGGGAAGATCATTGATAAGTCAGAGAATCCTAACGTCTTGCGAGAGGAGCATCTTAAGTTCTCTACGACTATTCAGATTCAAGAAGAGTATTCGCTTCATAAGCAGTTAAACATCATAATTGAGCAGTTGGATGCTTTAGATAATTCAATTAAAACCGATGATTTCAAGAAGATGTCTAAGTACCTTAAAGCAGCTCGAAATGAGTACAAGACCCGTAGGAAGGGTTATGTGGAGAGTCAGGATACCATCTTCATTAATGAGGTCGGCGAGGAGGAAGGCACCCACAGATCTGCGGACGATGCTCTCACTCGTGAAGAACTGAAGAAGGCTTTCGATTCCTCGGAGGATTACGTAGTCTCCTACAAGGCCTCTCCGAACGTCCCCATCAAACTCAAGCCTAAAGAAGTCAAAAAGATTAAATTAAACGAGCCTGTGAAGAGTAAATGACATTACTAGACGATCTTAGAACAGGTCGGAAGGATGTCAGCTCGCTCCAGATTCCTCATCTGAAAGAAGGGATCAGCCTTTTCGACTACCAAAAAATTGCCGTAGCGGCCTTCCTTTCCCACAGGAAACTAATTCTGTATGATCAGATGGGGTTTGGGAAGACTTGCATGTCTTTCGCTTCTTATGTGATTCTTAAGCAGAAGATCCCCGATCTTAAATTGATTTATGCCACGGTTAAGTCGGGTATCTACCAAGCAGAGACAGAATTTAATACCTTCTTTGATGGATTTAAGACCATAGTAGTTCGGTCCGATGGTTGGACTAAGCTTCGCCGGGAGAAGATCTACATGAAGGGCGAGCATGATTGCTATTTCATGGGACACCGCAGGATGGTTCTAGATGCCAAGTGGATCGCAAAGTGCCTCAGCCCCTGCGTGATCGTGCTGGACGAGTCTAATTATTTCAAAGGACTGGATTCAAAGGCTCATAAAGTCGCGGCCCAACTTCGTGACATCGTTCCTTATATGTGGCAGCTTACAGCAGATCCCATCGAGAATAGTATTAAGGATGCCTATGGGTTGATGGATCTGGTAGATACTACTCTTTACGGTGATTTCGAGCAATTTAAGCAGGAATTCTGCATCGTTAAGAAAACTCGGATACCTAAGCCCGCAAAATGGAAATCTCCTGGGTTTATGGAGATTGACTCGGTTGTGGCTTATAAGAACAAAGATGAATTTAGAAGACGATTTGATCTGGCCGCCCTCGGACGTACTCGAAAAGATGTTCAGAATGAGCTCCCGGATCTTAAGGTTCGTAATCTTGAAGTTGAGCTTCCTCGAAAAGATAAAAAGATCTACGATGAGATCGAGGAAGGTTTGCTTTCTAATCTTCGTGGTTACGAGAAGTTGAAGGATCACTCTTCCAGTGAGGGTGCTTATCTCGAGAACATGATTCGTTGTCAGCAGATTTTAGGGTGTCCTACTGAAGTAATGGGGACTCTGGTCCAAAGCCTCAACGATGTTCGAGAGAGATCTCAGGAGCTTACAGTGAAGAAGCTCCAGCAATTACAAGAAGATTCCGAAGAGGACTATATTCCTAATGAATATGATTTCAGGTTCGCGGAGCACTGGGACGATCGATTCAAGTACATTTCATCTCTTCTAGCGAATTACACCATGGAGACCACAGCCAAGTGTGAGGAGATCAAGCGTCTTCTTCAGGACGAGCTTCCTGGAGAGAAGGTGATCATATTCAGTTCCTTTCTTAAGGTTATCGATTACCTCGAACCGCGTTTAGATGACTGGAAGCCGCTGAGAATTACGGGGGCCGAGAATGCCCAGGTTCGTGAAAAGAATCGTCGGCAGTTTGTGGAGTCTGAGGATCGTAATGTTCTTTTGGTAACTACAGCCGCTCTTCGAGGATTGAACCTGCAGCGAGCTTCTTGTATTATTTGTCACGATATACCGATGACCTGGGGCAAGCTTCGTCAGTTAGTAGGTAGAATCATTCGAACCGGGTCTCTTCATGAGATGGTGAATCTTATTATCTTGATTGCCAAGGGAACTATTGATCAAACTATTCATAAGAAATTGTACTCTACCCAGCAAGATGTTGAGCGTATTCTGGGAGATTTAGATAAGGATAAAATTGTGACAGGCGAAATGGTTCGGTCTCATCGCTTTTAATTGTATCGAATTCGAGTAATATAGGCTCTATGAAAGTTAACATTCCCGGTTTCACTCAAAAAGAATCCTGTAAGACCTGTCCAGGAGAAATTAGAAAGAAGGTCAACGGTAAGGTTTCCACCAAGTACTGTTATTGTCTTGGGATGGAGATAGCTTATCGGATGCTCGGCGATAGTCTTTATCCTCATTTTGATCCCAGTTCTGAGAAGATTAAAGCGGTTTTAGCCAGTGATGGTTTTCAATCGAAGAAGCTTTTTATTAAAGAGACCAAGAAGGATAATTTCAAGAAGGTCATGGCGACCTATGTTTTCCGTCATAGGCTTAAAAAGTTCATGATAACGGACTCTTATCGGATCATGGAGGCCTATCTAGGGTTAGATGAGGAGTACAAGACCTATCGTCAGATGATAGACTCCAACGATATGATTGTGATACGCATGGGCGAGACTGAGCGGGATGTGAATCGTTTCGATGAGACTTTCAAACAGTTCTTGGTCTTAGCCGAGCTTAAAGAAGATTTGGTTCTTTGGCTGGTTTCTTCCCGTGGACCGCAAGATAAGTTCTATAAGAATTTTTATTCTTTACACTCCCAACCGTTTTTCTCGAACCCAATGCATTTCAAAGGAGCCCAATTATGAGGATGGAGGAGCTCCAAATATTAAGAGGAGTGATTCGATTAGACACCGAGGCATCCTCGGATGAGCTTTTAGGGAATTACACTCAGTTGATGGCCAAGAAGTTAGCTTTTTCTCCTGAGGTCGCCGATGTTCTCAACTTCGTTAGTGAGTACTATAAGTCTACTTCCGGGTTTCCTCAATACCGGGAGGTCGAGGATCACTTTAGGACTAAGAATAATTTCAATCTAGTTCGGAATTTGGAAACACTGAAAAAAGTTCAGAGACCGGACGAGCAGCAGTTTACTTACAATCTAAAAAAGTATGCTCAGGATTATGAAACGGATCTGGTTCGTAAGGCTATGGAAGAGACCCTGAACTATATTTCTGAGAATAGGCCTAAGATCTCGATCAATGAGTCTCTGGCTGAGCAAGCTCTGAGCAAACTTAATGATCAGGTAGCCTCTCTGTACTCGAGGTCCCATGGGAATGTTTTCACTTCGGGGAATGTCGCGGATTATTACGCTAATTTTAAACTGAAGATGGAGGAATCCATGTATGATAATCAGTCCCAGGTAATACCTTCTGGAGTCTCAATTATAGACCAACACATCAGTGGAATAGCCAAAGGTAATCTCGCTTTTTTGATCGGGTACGCAGGGTCCTTTAAGACCGGAGCCTGTATGAACTGGTGTATGGAGGCCATTCGCCTTGGGTACAACGTTCTTTATGTATCAATGGAGAATTCCGCTATCGAACTCACTAACCAGATTCTTTCCTGCCACGCATCGGATGCAGATTTGTTTGGACACCTCGGTATTCCTACACCGTCGCACACGGATATCGGCGATGGTAATGTAACGGAGGCTCAGCAGGAATTGATTGATACTGCTTACCAGGATTATATGATTAGACAGCAGAATGGGGAGTACGGTCAGTTTTTTGTCCATCAGCCGGAAGTAGCCGAGGTTACTCTTTCTTATGTTCGGAATATTACTAACTTCTTCAACGCGAAGTGCGGTAATGAGTTGGACATGCTGGTAATCGATGCTCCTTACTTGATGACTCCAGAACTCTACAAGTCAGATTTTAGAGCAGCTCTGAACCAGATCATCAGGTCTCTTAAGTTGTTCGCACAGTCTTTCAATAAGGGGGAAGGGTTGGCAGTCCTCTGTCCACACCAGATTAATCGTGATGGGCACGACCGGGCGTTAAAGAACAAGGATTTTATCTACGACCATAAGTGTATTGCAGATTTGAACGAGATTGAGAAGTCGGCGGATCTCGCAATGACTGTTTTTTCTGATAACGAGGATCTACGAGTTACGAACCAGGTTCTCGTTCAGTTTTTGAAGTCCCGTCACCATGGGGTCCCGAAGTACCAGAATTTCCCTATCTACGCAAACCTAGCGACTCGTCGTTGGGGAAACTTGAACCTGGATAGTTCTGGTAATTACGAGGACCAGTTCGACTTCTCCCTCGAGGAGACATTTTTGGGAGAAGGTTAATGGCTACTCTCAGACAAAGAATACAAAGAGTAGCTAAGAATCTTTCCATGATGGATGCTTACCCTTATATTACCGGGAAGAGTATCCATGTCCTTGACAACCGGCCTAAGCAAGTCAAGTGTTATATCCATGGTTCGGATCGTAAGCCCTCAGCTCGTATCTTTACCGATGGTAAGATGTACTGCTTCACATGCCATGAGATGTTCGATTCATACTCGTTTAGTATGAAGTTCAGGAATATTCCTTTCAATGATTACCGAGCTGCGGATGAGCTTTTACAAGAGCTTGAGTCCAGGTTCAACCTCTTGTCCATTCCATTGGAAGAGGTTAAGGAAGACAAGAACGAATCTTGGGATAAAGTGGTCTCTTCGAACAAGAAGGAAGTCGAAGCCCAGGTCAAGGCCAGTTTGGATGAGGACAAACGATCTTTCATTAATAAGTGGGTCGATGTCAACGAAAAAGCGATTAACTGTTCTGACGAATGTAAACGGCAGAAAATATATGAGGGCCTGGATAAAGCCCTTGCTTATTCATCGGATCAGAAAGACTACTACGGTGGGTGGGATTTTCTGTTCAAATTAGAGAATTTACTTTGGGAAAATGAGAATTGAGCTTGTATTCAAAAAAGGAAAATCATGCGATTGGCTCCCCGGATTTTTACATTATATTCATGAGACTCGAGTAGGTTTATACAATCTAGGGTTCTCAGGTGTTGAAGTTCGTCATGATCTTGATTTCTTTCATCAGAAGTATGTGTTCTCTTGTCCAGACGGTCAGGAGATTTCTTCGAACATTGTTTCGAAGTTTTTGGCGTTCTTCCACAAGCCATCCTTTCGTGGAGTCAAAGATCATTCTCTTCAGATAAACCAGAGGTTTTTCCGGGAGAAGATGTACTCTTTCATTACTCTCCAAGGGTTTTTAGACTCCCAGGTCTATTCCAAAATCGGCCTCCGAAGTAAGTTCAATCAATACTCATTCGATTGGTTTCAAAAGTACACCCACCAATTGCTAGATGCTTTCTATTCTTGGTACTTTGTTAGGGAAAACTATTGCATCACTGTTCGCGGAGCTTCGGATAAAGTTGCAGATGAGATCTATCGTTCTGTAGACACAATGTTCACCGCTAGAACTTTCACTCATAGGGATTGCCTTCCCTATTTTGATGAGGATTCCCTAGAAGTTCCAGACTTCGATTCCAAGTTTATGGACTTTTTGGGAACCTTGATTCCGCCCATGCAAGAGGGCTTCGATCGTAGGGCTGAGAAAAGCTCTGTGTTTCATCAAGGAAAGCTTACCGTTTTTAGTAAGCACTTCAAGATATGGTGGCTTTGTGTTCCTAAGTCAAATAAGAATTTGACTACTTTACTTTTTTTAAAATATTTCATTTTGAGGAAGATTAAATCCCTCCTGAAGTCAGAGTTCGATCTTTTGAAGTTGGGGGAGTACCTCAAAGTTTACGTACAGGACAACGTTTGTTTTTTTTATTTTTTCAAACCTCTAGAATTGATGGAAGAAGTGAAAACCCCAGGAACTATGGGAGATTTTCTCAAGGTCCCAGACATCAGTCTAAATTCATTAGATGTCAAGGCCTTGTTTTCTAAGTTCAAACGAGGTAATTCTTTAGATCAGATGCATACAAAAACTTTCATCGAGAGCTCTTTTTGCTCAGTGGAAGATCTTGGGTATTTGTCTTTAGTAGCTCCAGAGTTTTCCATTCAAAATCTTCTGGACATTAAGCCTAAGCAGGCTAAGGAACTTAACGTCGAAGGACTGAGATTCTTCGAGATAAAGGGATAGTATGATTATTAATGTTCGGGATGTCCTAAAACCAGAAGTAATGCCGGGTAGGGGAGATTTTTTAAAAGAAGTCGCGAGAGAGGAAATGGTAGAGCCTTGGATGGATGAGATGACCTTCCTGCTTCTCAACGACATGGACGAGATAGTAGATTATTTTGAATCAGCGTTATCCACGGCGGAGTACATCGCAATCGACTCGGAAACTACAGGACTTAACGTGCGGACTGCGGAGATCGTAGGTCTTTCTTTTTCTTACAGGGATAAGGAGTGTGCTTACATTCCTTTGAATCATAATTTTGGGCTGAACGCTCCCTACGGTCGATTTATGGATTTTTTCAGGTCGATCATACCCAAGACCAAGTGGGTTTTTTACAACGCTAAGTACGATGCTGAGGTTTTTCATTTTAATGGAATCCATATGAAGGCTGGTGAGAATTTCGAAGATGCGATGCTCGCCGTCTGCCTCCATGACTCTAATGATGCCCAGGGTAAAGGACTGAAGACGGCTTCTAAAATTTATCTTCAGCGTAAGATGATTGAGTTTAAGAACGTGGCTGGGGTCGAGGGCGTAGATGACGACGATATGGTCGGGGAAGGATTTAAGAACGCGAAGTTGGAGGAAGCTTGTTTATACGCAGCTTCAGATGCTCTTAATACTCGTGATCTGTACGAGATGTTCAAATACGTAAAGGAAGAGCAGAAGATCATCTATGAAATGGAGACTGAGCTTATCGATGTGGTTCGTGAGATGGAGCGGAACGGTGTTGCTATCGATGTTCCTTATTTCAAAACGTTGGAGCGGAGAATTAGTTCAAAGATGGAGAGGATTAAGCAAGAGGTTTATAGCAAATGTAATGTGGAGTACGGAGCGTTTAATATAGACTCGGGCCCTCAGGTTGGTCGTGTTTTCTTCGAGGATCTTGGAATCGAGAACCCCTTCAAGACAGATAAGGGTAAGTACAAAACTGACGAGAAAACCATGCTAAAGCTCGCAGAAACCTCGGGTAATGATGTTCTTCTCAGTTATCGGGACTATAAGAAGGTCCAGAAGTTGATGAGCAATTACGTAACTCCCTACATCCAAGATCTAGATCTAAAGATTGGATATGTGGCATTCAAGCAATTCTCTATCTCCACGGGTAGATTCGGAGGAGGAGGGGGAAAAGCTCTTTCCCACTACCTGCCTGGAGTTAATCCTCAGAATATCCCGGCCATTCGTCCTAAGAAGGGTCAGAAGGTTCGGAAGATAAAGGTAGCTCGTCAGGAAGACATGCCCGAGGATCATTACTGTTACGAGTACATCTTCGACGGCAAGGACGGCATCTATTGTACAAGAACAGATTGTTCGGGATGTCCATTTGAATCAACGTGCGAGAACGAGCTCTTAGAAGATATTGAGATTGATACTTCTCCAAACATCCGCCGAGGTTTCATTGCTCGTGATCCGGATAACTACATTTTTACTATCGATTTCTCGGGAGTGGAATTGAGGATGGCCGCCAACCTCTCTAAGGAGCCGAAGTGGATTGATTCGTTCATAAACGGAGACGGGGATCTTCACATGCTTTCGGCCATGAACATTTTTAAGAAGCCTGCGAAGCAGATCTCCAAAGCGGAGCGATCCTTGGGCAAGACGGTTAATTTTCTCGCCCTCTACGGAGGTGGTCCTTTTGGTTTGAGTCAACAGGCCAAGATACCGGAGGATGAAGCAGCCAGGGTTTTAAAGAATTATTGGGAAGGTATCCCAATGGTGGACGATCTTCGTAAACAGGTTTGGAAGGAAGCTGAGACTCGTCATGCGGCATTCACTAAACTAGGTCGGAAGCGTCCTATGCCCGCCTTTAAATTAGATCCCCAGAGGGCAGAGACTCGTGAAGAGCAAAAGGATATTCGAAAGGCTCAAAGTGCTGCTAAGCGGGAGGCGTTTTCTCATAAGATTCAAGGATCTTCTGCGGATCTTATGAAGATGGCCATGCTTCGTTGCAGCCGTAGGATTAAGAAGAATGGGTGGGAAGATAAACTTATGATCCTTCTTACTGTACACGACGAATTGGTTTTTGAGTGCCATAAGGACATTATTTTTGACGCGATGCGTGAGATGTCAGAGTGTATGCAAGTACCGTTCCCCGATTTTGAAGTTCCTTTTATCACTGATATCGAATTTTCAGATCACGTTAAATCTAATTGGGGGATGACCACAGAATGTCGTATTTATGACGATGGTAATGTTTACCCCACTAAGCTCATGAAACAAGCAGCCGACGCTAAGATGACAGTACCGGAGTATCTCCACTCGACTGGTGGAGAAGTCCGACCCCCGGTTACCCCAGGTTACTCTGATAAGGTGGTCAGCTACTCAGGAGATGTTACCGAGGAGAGTAAGGAAGTAGTTGAGGTTGAACCTGAGAAGGAGTTTCCTTTTTACCAAAAGACAGATGCTGAGATCTTAAAGTTTATCAAAGAGAACTCGATCAAGGTTGATGTCCTTGCCGAAGAGGTTCAAAAAGTCAAGACCTTCGCTAAGCAGGTTGTAGAGATGAAGCAATCCGAATCTCATCACATAATCGATGGAAGTAAGCAGGTCGAGAGATTTTTCACGGGAACCCTAGGCGAAGTAGCTTTGGAAAAATTACTAGGCGTTCGCTTTGTGGATTGGTCTGTGGGGGACTCTAAGGACTTCAATGCTCCGGATTTGAAAATTCTTGGTTTGGACGCTGGAGTCAAGACCGTGGAGATTGGTAAGTTTCCCCTGATATTTAAGGAACCGAAGTATCCCGAGATCTTTATGTTTAGAGAGGGAATCAACGCTGTGTATATTCTAGGGGTGGCTTCCGTGGAGGTCCTTAAACAGTACCAGGAAGACTGTTTAGTCCTTTCACCCGAACTTCGATCCAGGGGAACCAAGTCCGGCTTCTATGGGTTGGATAAACTTAAATCCTTTTCCTCATTCGATGAGTTAAAGGAGGTTCTTAACTTCTCTCCAGAAGAGTCAGAGAATGCGGAGGATTCGGCTCCTAAGATCGTGGGTAAGGAGCCCAAGAGTGTTCTCCCCGGACATAAGACTACGGAGTTTCCGAATATTAAGCTTAACCTGGATGGTAAGGAAGACCAGACCTTCGACTTTAAGAATACTCCGTTGACTCGAAGGTTAGCCCGCCAGCTTGAAGATATTTTTGAGACTATTCCAGGAGTGTCCGATGTTTTTCTGGATTTTTCCACGGATAGTCGAGAGTTGGTGCTTCATCGTCCTAAGGTTAATCTTTCGAAGTTTCGCATTAAGTACTCGACTTTTTTCTCTAAGTGATTGGAATTATAAAAGTCCGTGGGTAAGCTCACGGGTTTTTTTTCTTTAATAAAAGGGAGGTAATGAACCCCTTTTGTTCTACGGAAAATACTATATTCGGAAGGATCTGATGAAAGACCTAAATACTAAAAATCTTCGTAAAACTGTAATTGCAAACGTAGTAGATCAAGTTATGGGTAGAGACTTCTCTACTTTCTTGAAATTGAAGCCAGATTCTCAGTTAGAGGTTTTGTCCAAATTAGTTTCTGAATATGGCCAGGATCAACGAGTTCTTGTCAAAAGAGCGGCTCTTTCGCAAATTAAATCAATGATTGGTGTGGTCGCTGCTTCTAGAGAAGAGGATGCCGCCGACCAGGGACGATTTCGGGAACGAGACGTTGATGTTCTTAATGATGTTTTTTCTTCAGAAGTCAGGGGTTTGGCCTCTCGAGCGATCTTGGACCAGAACAAGGCCCTCGCTGAGCAGCTTGATAACAAGTGGGGTTTAGGATTCTTTTCCGAGTTGGGTACAGATACCATTAAGGAGATCGTCGCTAAGTTTAAGGATTTTTGGACAAAGACCAACTTCAATAAGCAGAAGAAAACTTCCCGTGTTTTTGACGAGAAGTTTGAGACTTTCCGAGAAGCGGTTTCCGATTATAAGGACTTAGAGGACGAGTTTAAGGAAGCTGCGGCGAAGAGGGCCCAGATGGTTAAGGATCTTCAGACTTTTACCCAAGATCCTGAGGTTAAGCAGGAGGCTTACGATACTTTCGATGTTTATGAAAATAAAGACCTTATTCTGAAGGAGTTGAATACGTTTATCGATCGTCTGGGTAGATTTGGTATTAAGTCTCTTCTAGACTCCAAGCAATTCGCGGCGTTTGTCGACTTTTACCAAGATGATCTTCCTGGTATTGGGGCGGCACTTTTCAAAGCCAGTTCCATTTTCGATAAAAATAAGGACTTTTTGAATGATACTAAGGTCAAGGTTTATGACGAAGATCGTCAAGAGGCCGTAGAGTCCTCTCTATCGAAGATACTTTCTGAGAACTTTAATCGTGATATTTATTTACTCACTCTCGACGAAAACATCAGAGAGCTTGAAGAGTATAAATCGGAGTTGAAGGACGAGGAGCCTACAGAAAGAAATCTTAAAGAACTTCGTAAAGTTGAGAAGTCCATAGAAAGTTTTAGAGCACGTCAGGAAGATCTTGAAGAGTCTAGAAGTTGGATTGTGGACGGATTAGAGAATCTGGATATTTATGGGATGATCAAGGGAGATCTTCAGAAATTCCGAAAAAAAGCAACCGAGGAGTTTTTGGCGAAAAGAAAAGAAATTGAAGATCGTGAGCGTGTAGACTCAGATGGTAATAAACTTCCCAGGATGGCCCCTCCTAAGTTGACCTCTCAGGACAAAAGAGAGATCGAAAAGGCAACAGAAAAATATCGAAGAAAATTATTAGAAAAGGCTCGCCAAGAGGCTACGGAGAAAGGTCTAGGTTTTCCAGAAGCAGTTCGGAAGGATCTAGGTGTCTTGAGAGAGAGCGTCAACCATATTCAAGAAACGTTATTCGACTTTAAGAGTTATATTGAGAAATCTCGTAATAACGCCATAGATTCTCTACAGGAGATTACCAGAGGTGAGGTAGATTGGGATTCGGTTAATGCGGTCGAAGACTATGAGAGAATTCAGAATATGCTGACGAGGCGAGAGAGTACCATTCGAAAGCGTTTAGATTTTTTTGGTTATAGCGACTACCGAATCTTTATTGACCGTAGCACGGGGTACACGGCTATAACCCTGGACGGTAAAACTGTTCCAGTTCGTGATCTTATGAAAAGCATCACTAAGTCCGACCTTCTGGATAGGTACGAAAGAGGTTCGAACTCTCCCAAAGAAAGTTTCAATGCGGATTATGATTCCACTCTTAGTGATTTGGTTTCTGAGGTTGGAGACGTTCTAGATAAGCAGGTAGAGAAAGAAGATCTTGAGGCTATGAAGTCGAAGTTTACTGAGCTCATCTCGGGGCAGAATGAGAAAGGTGAGTTGGACGAGGATTCTTCTCGTAGGGCCTTTGAATTTATGACAGACTTGAGCTCATCTCTTGCTCTCTTCGACAAAAAGGTTCAGTTGGAGGAAGCCCTGGAGCTTTCCAATAACGGCGAGAAGTCAGGTTTGGATGTTAACATAAAAGCCTTGGCTCCTGCGATCTTCAGAAAAGACAAAGCTCCTAAGAACCCAATGCTCCCCGATTTAGACGAGACCACTTACCAAGCTTTCATGGCCAAGGTTTTTGGAATTAATGTAGACAAGCCCTTAGAGGATCTTTCTGATGAAGAAGTCCAGGCTATGTCCTTTGATCCGGTTCTTTTAAAGAAGATTTCTGACTCGGAGTCCTTTCGAGACGTTAGTAGTATGGTAACTAAGGCTCCTGGAATTCTGAAAGACCTAGAGTCTGCTGAGGAGTCTCAAATTTATCGTGAGATCCTTTCAGATGTCACTAAATCTATTAAAGCTATGGATGATGTGCGTCTAGATACCGTCGGAGGTTCCTCAGGGGGTGAGGGGAGCTCTCCCTCCGATCTCGTTCAAGATTCCATTGAAATTTTAAAAAGTGCTATTGCAGGTCTTCCTACCCAGGTATTTACTACAGAGGGTATGGAGGGTTCTAGCGTTTTCCAATCACTTAACCAAGAAGCTCTTACGTTTTTAGCAGAATCTGTAATAGATTTCCCTCAGTTCTTTAATCCAGAGACAGTGCGGGTGTTTAAAGACGATGCCGCTGCTGTCAAAGCTGCACGAGATGCTCTAGCAGCTAATTCCAAGGCTATTCGCGATCTGGAAGAGTCTAAGGGTAACAGTAAAAAATCGCATAAAAAATTAGCAGAGCCGGAACCTACCAGTTCTTTGGAAGAGTTGAGAGCAAAAACGCCTAAATTAGAGAAGGACCTGAAGGATAAGAAGAGGGTTCTTGAACAAAAACTGAAGAGTATTAATATTTTAGACTCTTTGGATTTAGGTGCTCAGGGGGCCGGGGACGCTTCTACGGTTAGGGTCTTCAGCAACATGGTAGAGAAGCTGCAGAAGGTGGTTTCCAATTCACTTCAAATGAAGGTTTTGGAAGAGTTGGCCGTGCTGAATAGGGATAAAATTGAGGAAAGAGCAGGACAGCTTCTTTTGATCGCCGATGCGGTTAAGACTCAAGCACAGGATTCCGACATTGCGGCCAAGTGGGCTAAGAAGCTTAAAACAGAGAAAGGCGATTCTGTTTTGGCTATGGTCAAAGAAGCTCTAGAGTACTTTAATCCGGATTCTTCCAAAGGAGATTTCGCTAAATATCTTCAGAAGTCCTCAGTCAATAATAAAGGAGAAGCGTCTCTTCCTTCGGTGTTTGCTCTAACATCCGAAGGTAAGGCTGTAGCAGGATCGGAAAGCATAAGTAAGCTTGCTGTGAGTGCTCTTATGTCTGATGTTTTCGATGAGTCCATGAGAGACCAAGATAAGGCTGCTAAGGTTTATGATGAGATTGGTTCTTGGCAAGTCAATGCAGTCGATCCTGAAAAGGCTAAGCTTCTTAAAGATTTTCGAAGCAGTCTTGAGGATAATTTTATCAAAGAGAATAGTAGTGATTGGAGGGCTCACGAGGCTGCCAAGAAAGAAAAGTTCAAGGCTGAGAGAAAGTTGGCGAAGTCTAGTGCTGGTTTAAGTGAGCTTCGTAGGAAGCTTAAGAAGTACGCTGATCTTTTAGAGAAGGGGCCCAAGGATCAAGAGACTCTGGAGAAGAAGATTAAACGTCTCAGTAACGAGAAAGCCATGCTTAAGCGTATCGATAAGCAGAAGAATTCTATGGTTGAGCTAGAGGCACAATTTAAGGAACTGCACGCGAAGTGTGGTCCTTTAGTAGAAGCGGAGAGAGCTCATTCTACGGCCAAGAGAGAGTACGGTGAATTAGGTTCTATTCCTTCCGTGTCCTTGAGTAATGAGGATAGGAAGAACATTGAAGAGCGTAAGGCCGAGCTACGCCAGATAATGGAGGAGAACTTTACTAAGATCAAGGAGTCCAAGGAACGTGGAGATTGTTCCATAGACGAATTTAACAAGGTTTCCTCAGATTATTTTTCAAAGAAAGAAAAGCTCGAAAAATTAGAAGCAGAGTATGCTACTCGTGAGGATGCTCTTCAAAGAGCAGAATCTCAGCTTCGAAAGCTTAAATCTAGTATGGGAGCGGCTCCCGGACGCTTAAGTAAGCTGAGGGATGCGTTTGATAAAGATAACCCCGATTCTAAACTCAGCAAACACTATCAACTCATAGATGAGAGAAATAAGGCTCGTGAGGATTATGCATCAACTTACGGGGTGATAGCTAAAGGAATGGCGGATATTGATTCCAAAGTAGAAGAGAAAAGACAATCCTTGTTTAAGGATAGAATTGCTGAGTCAGGTGTTCTCTCTTCCATACAGAATGACTTGAACGATGAATCTCTAATTGCGGATAAAATTGATGAATTGGGATTATCTTCAATTCTAGAGCCGGTCTTAGACAAGGTTCCGACGGATCTTCTAAATGTCGGCGATAGGTTCAAATTTGAAGAAGAGAATACGGGCGTTTTGAACCCGCATCCAGACGGAGGTACTATTCTATCTCCAGAGGCCTCGTCAATACTAGGGGATCTGGTAGCTTCGAAGTTCACGACATCTCTACCAGAGAGCTCTTCTGTTCGTAGGTTTTTTGAGGATTCAATGCTGTCTTCTTCTAACTTGGATAAGTTGGATCTAGGAAAGTATGTACGGCAAACTGTCTCCAACACTGCTGTGGACTTTGCTAGAAAGGCTCAGAGAGATAAGGGTATGTCAACCAGTCTGGTTGATCGTCTTTCGGGAAATAAGAGAGGCGAGACCGCACTTATTATGGAGTTGGCTTCTGGTGAGGACGTGGAGGAGACTTTAATAAGTCAAGAGCAGGTCACTGAGGGTAAAGATCAAGCCGAGGGTATCACTGGTCAAGATGTTCTTCAGGATATTGAGAATCAGGATCAAGACCAAGAACGTGAGGATATGCTGCGGAAGCGTACCCCCGATAAGAAAGATGAAAGCGACCTGGGAGACAGTCGTGTTGAACAGATGGTCAATGGTTTTCGTGTGGAGATGGATAGAGTTTTACCAATTCTGGCTAATGAGACGCTTTTCCTTGATAAGGGTGAGAAATTGAAAAAAGATCTAGAGAAGTTCAATATGCCTCAGTTACAGAAGGCTTTTGGGTTCACTGATCAATCTCAGAAAAATTATGAAGAAATCTTGGCGACCAAGAGAGCTCTTTATGACCAACTAGGCAGGAACGGTTTTGTCAACTTATTCAAGAACGGGGCTAGGTTGGAGCGAGTTATAGGTAGAGGCCCATTCAAGGAGATGTCCGAAGAGATCTTTTCTTCTAAAGAAGCGTATGCTAAGACTTCACCGGTTTATATCTTGATGAAGTACTTTATTCTTCCTTATGTCGATATCTGGATGTCCGGAGCGAGTGATCCTCAGGCTGTTCTTAAAGATAAAATCATGAAAGAAGTTGAGTCTGGGATTTTGAGCCTTTCAATGCAAAAGTCGTTTGATGAGTTTATGCAAGATCTTTCGAATAACAAAAGTTCTCAGGAGAGGGCGAAGGCCATCTTTGAAGAAGCCAACGAAGAGCTTTTAAAGTCTATTATAAATCCTAAAGAAATGAATAATTTTGTGGTCGGTAGGGTATTCAACAAAACGGATTTCTTAGCAGCACTATCGGTGTTCAATATGCCATACATGAAGGCCCTGGTTCCTAAGGACGGTAAACTTTACTTTATTCCCGAGACGGACACCAGGGAACAATTTTTGTCCGCGAATCCTGAAAAAGCTAAAGAGATGTTAGACTCATTAGGTTCCGACCCATCGGGTAAGTTTTATGCGAATAAATCCGCTCCAGTCATCTATGAGCTGGATTTCACTAAGGGTATTAAGTTAAAAGAGACTAATCCTCTGTTTAAGGCCGCGATTTCTAAGGTTCGTGCAAACACAGTCGAAGATTTCATGAAGGCCCTTGATCCCGTATTCCAGGATTACTTCAAGGAGATCTACCAGAAAAATGTCGATAGGTTTGATAGGTCCTTTAATGTTAAAAAAGTTCTAAGTTTTGTAAAAGACTGGGAATCTCCCGATCAGAAAAAGAAAAGAAAGAAGCAAGAGGCTATCCTTCAACGTAATCTAGATATCCAAAAGATGATGGCTTTCGAGAAAATGCGTCAGATCGCTCCCAGTTCTTATGCAGCTAAAGCGAGTGAGTATGAAAAGCTTATGAAAAAGCTTAAGGTTTCTTCATATGAAGAGCTTTTAGAAAAGTTTGATTCAGATTTCGTGAAAAACAAAGATAAAGCTGCGGTTAAAAAATTGAATGACTTCAAGACGATACGAGCTACTTTAGGCAGTGAGTGGGGCGAAGGCCTTACTGGTAAATCACGTATAATGAATATCTCCAGAAAGATCGATAAGCATTACCGTGAGCTTATGGAAGAGTATGATAATCTTATGTTCTCCCTCATGGACGGGGAGGATCGGGGAGACTTACGTACCGTTAAGAAAGAGTTCGAGGAATTAAAAGCCCGTGTGGACTCTAAGAAGTTTCTCAAGGACACTCAGCTTTTTAAGAAAATTTATGAAAGCACAGGTCAATCTAAGAAGACTGACTTCGGTCTTAAGGACGCTTTAAAGTTCTCTGAGTACTTAAATTCCGGTTATCTCGGTAATCCGAAAGTTCTAGAAAAGTTCGGCTCATCTCTGAAGCCTGAAGATTCGAAGCAGTTTTTCAGGAGAGTGGGTCTTTTCTTTGCGACAATTAATAAGATCCAGGCGGACCCTAAGTTGAGGGACAAGCTTAGTTCAAAAATTAATAACAAGCTGAAGGGATTGGATTCCAGCCTCAATTCAAATCAAGATAAGGTAGATAGTCTGAGACTTTACTCAGAGTTTGATTTTGATTGGGATACTTATACAAAATCTCTTCGTGATTCCAAAAACCTCAAAGATCAGTACGATCGCTTTATAGAGATGTTGAAGGACCCGAAGGCTATGGCTTCCTTTTTGGAAGTTTCCGAAGCTTCTAAAGAAAAGATCCATCAGTTCTTGTATGGTCTTATGGACCCTGAAAGTACAAAAAATGAGATAGATGCGTATAACAGTCGTAAGGATAAGTTCGATGTTAATGTTTCTTCAGACGAAGTACAGGAGATCATGGACGCGGCTAAGTCGGGGAATCTGAGAGACAAGTTCAAGGATTTCTTCGATCTTCTTGATAGTGATCCTGAATTTAAGAGTTTTTTGTATAGATTGTCCGGCGGTTTGATGAAGGCCGCTTCTCAGTTATTGTCCAAGAAAGCTCTATTAGCCTCATTACAAGAAGACTTGATCGATGCTAAAGAATCAGGAGATGCCGATTCCGAGGCTAATGCTCAATCCCTGGTGGACAGTCAGAGAGATGAGGTCTCCAAGGCTAATGCACGTTTGGGGGCTATTAAAGAGAGAGTTTTGGCGTTGTTGAAGTCCAAGAGCGTAAAAGGTAATCATAAGGGCTTGTTGGCTTTCTTGATTTCGGATATGGATCAGATTCAAGAACAAGCTGCCGCTTATAAGGATCGATCCGATAAATTATCTTCCAATGCCAACCGGTTCAGAATGGATCTTGATAGGTACAAGATGGACTATGAAGAAGAGCGTTCTAAGTTTACTCGAGAGTTCGAGGACATTCCGGAGGATCAGGCCCGTACTGAGATTGAGTTGCAAGGAGATGCTGCGGCTCAAAAGGCTATGCGTGATGAGTTTAACCTTGCCCAGTCGGAGGTTATAAAGTTAGGCAACCAGAAGAAGAGTTTCCTGAACCAAGCCGGACCGCTCATGGATCTCTTGGAAGGCGGCGGGTCTAATGAAGCCATTAATAAGCACCGAGAAAAGTTTATGGATCAGTATAGAGGCCTTATTTTGAACTTGGATCGTTACGTTAAGGACCCGAAGACTAAGGCTGTTTTGGAGAAGCATCTCTATAACCCTGTGTTTGAGAGCTTCAATAAGGTGGCTCCTAAGGTTAAAAAGGTTCTTCAAATGTTCACTATTAAGAGCATGGAAAAGATCGCGGACTCCCTTCTATCAGATGACAAGGGCCTTAACGAGAAGGCTGCTGGGAACTTAAACTCTTTAGCGGATATTTTCGAAAAAGCTGATAAGTTTGGACCGATCTATGATCGAGAGCTTCAAAAGTACTTAGAGAATCCAGATCCTTCCAAGAATGGTGAGATAAAGAGTATTTTCGCTCTTCCAATGACTTTTGATCTAAGCACTCTACGCGATGTAAGAGGCTCGGATCTGATCCGCCAGAATTTTACAGCGAAGGCAGACAAGTTCGTAGCTAAATTGGCAGAAAAAGCAATACCTGTTTTTAATGCAAAACGCAATGAAGCCCTCGAGCAAGCCAAGTTCACACTGTTTAAGAACAATAAAGACATTCGTCCTTTCGACAAGTTGGAGAGCCTTCAGAAGGGATTAATTAATGAACTTTACTCTTTGAATAAAAAGAAACGTGAGCATGAGGGCGAGTACTTGGAGCTCTACAATGCCCAGAAGTCTTCCGATGATCGAATAGAGGAAGGTGGATTTATGGGAGAGCTTCGAAAAAAGTTATCCGATATTTCATCTCAGATAGCTCGCAAGGAGGAAGAACTGTCTAAAGTTCGAGCGGAAATGAACCAGTACGAGGAAGCCGCAGATCTATCACTCAAAGGGGAGTTAGAGAACTTGGAGAGTGCTATAAGACCTTTCATCGGATCGACTTTTGGGAGATCCCTTTTTAAACTGGGTAAAGTTGGGGATCTCAAGAATCTTGACGAATTGGCTTCGTTTAAGTCCAAGGTTATTCCTAAGATTAACAATGCGATTAACGCCGGTAAGTGGGCTTCCGCGTATGCTCTGTATAAGGATAATCTGGATAACCTTAAGAATTATCCAGATAGTTATAAATCTTTGCGTAGAAAGTTTAAGAAGTACGCTAAAGACATCCAGCTTCGGTTTGATTTTCAGGTACAGGGTTCGGACTCTTTAGAAGGATTGCAAGAAGAACTTCAGACTCTTCTAGATAAGAGAATGAAGATTGAGAAGAAGCGAAGTGCTGCTATCAGGAAGTTGGAGTCTGAGCAGGCTCGCGACGCTAAACGAAGAGTGACTATGAACGAGAGGATTGAATCTCTTAATCAGAAGATCCAAGAATCTAAAAATCCAGATTCTCAGGTAAATCTTAACAGAAAGACCAGAATCCAGGAAATCGAGAACAGCTTAGCTCGTATGGACACGAGCAGTGATCGAGCTGTTGAGGAATTCGAGAAGATCGAGAAGTTCTTCGAACCCATCAATAATGGTGTCAAAAAACTTGTGGCAAAGATTAAAGAGCATAAGAAAAAGTTCGACAATGGCCATAACTCTTTGAATGCTCTTTATGCCGAAATCCACGCTAATGAGGACCTTCTACGAACGTTCGCGGACGGTCCGACTCTGTTTAAGATGGGTTTAATCAATCGCCCTGGTCCAAGGGGTGGTAGGATTAAGAGTCCTACGGCTAAGGGACTAGAAGCACAGATTAAGCGTGAGAATAAAATAGAAAGATTATTACGGCGGTTCAGTACCGCTATCGAGGAAGATATTTCGATTACTTCTTCTCTCAAAGATTTAGATTTATTGAAAAGATTATTAGTTAAGGAATTAACGAACCTACTTGAGGATGAGAGACTATCGGATTTGTTAGTTTAATTCTTGAAATTATAAACGGCTTTCGTTATCCTAAATACCAGGAGTATTATGATGGCGAAAGATGCAAGAAAAGCGGCTAGTTCTGTCAATTTAATTTCGGTTGATAGCACTGTCATTCCCTTTTCCACATCTGTCCAGCGAAACGGTCTGGGCAGATCCAATGTCACTACTCGTGTAGGTAAAGAGGGCCAAGTTGTTGATGGCCGGACGGGTGAGATTATGGAAGACAAAAAATCAACCTCTACTTTAGACGCAAGCTCCGAAGGAAGTTCCCCTTTAGATTCAGATTCTTTTTCCATGCAAGGAGATCTTCTGAGTAATATGGGAATGTCCTCGGCTAACCCAGGAGTAGCTCGTAATGTTCCTGCGTCCCCGGCGTATGGTGCGGCTTCCTCTGCAGCGGCTCGAGATGCTATGTATCAAAGAGCCCAGGGGAGCCTAGCGGCTCCCGCAGGTGCCAATCAAGGTCGTTATATGTACGGGGTTCATAATTCCGAGCAGTTAGAATCCCAGAGGAATTCTTATAACTTAGGATCGGGTGAAGTCCAAAGCTCCGCTACGGACTTTGATCCCTTCGTATTCAAAGATCGTTTATTGAAGTTCTTTAAGGCTCGCCAGAAGATGTTACGAGCTGCCCAGGAAAAGGGTGAAGAAGAGTTGGAGAAGTGTCTTAAGTCTAAGTACAAGTCGTATTTCACAGCCCCCAGGGTAAAGGTAGACTTCGATCAACTGCTGTTTGTGATCACCGACTTACTGGAGTTTGGTGACTTAGATGATTGCCCAGCTTTCGATAATCTTCTGGATATCAAAGGCGTTCCACCAGATTACGAAGAGCAGAGAATGCGGTTCGAGGAACAGCAGAAAATGGCCATGGAGGCTAACCGCCATCGAGTGGCCGAGCAGCAACGACTTATGGATGTAGAATCAGCTAAGCATTTCATTCCAGATCGAGCTATGCGTTATAGTGCGGAAGAGGGCGAAGATAGCAGACCTCTTACTCCAGAAGATCTAGCAGGTCCGGAGCCGGAAGACGGCGAGGAGATCAACCTCACTGTAAGAACAGGAACGCCTACCGACGGCAAAATTACACCTAATTCACGCCCTGTTCAGGACTCAGGGGGATCTACTAACTTTGACGCTTACTTCGGAACTTCTTCGGAAGATCTTCCGAATTATCAGAGAGTTCGTCGTACAGGTTCTACTAAAGTTCTTTCTGCGGATGAGTTGGTAGCTGGACTGACCGCTAAGAAGGAAGGAGTCGAAGAGCATTCTATCGATATCCTGAAGGCGGAAGAGTTCGAGTCTTGTAAGAAGTTCAAGTGCCCAAAGTACTCTTTGTTCTCTGTTGGGGACTATGCTTCTATTACTGGAAGAAACCCAGACGTGAAGACCAGTACCTTGTTCAAAGCCTGTTGTGATTGCTTCAATAAAGAAGGGTGTCCTCAGTCTAAGGTTTATAATGAGGGAGAGACTATCATTTACCAGTCCACCCTAGAATCTATAGGCGATGCGGAAGCTGCTCATAACGTGATTTTATCCCTCAGGCTTAAGAAGGCCGGGTCTCAATAATTCATTAATATTTCACGCCAAAGTGAGATGAGATCAGACCTAGTAGCATTTTTTCAAGCAGTTAGTTACGCCTACGATAAGTGGGAAAGTTACTCCGAGAAGGATAACGCATTCTTTGTAGATTCCTTCAAGAACGACCATGTTCCTAGAATCATGGAGATATGGGGACTGGATCACAAAGCGGCTAATGAGGCTGTCGATGATGCTATCTTCAGTGTTAAATCAAGATCAGTTCTTGCTAAAAAGCATTCAAAGTCTGTAGTTGCCAATCTACACTTCCTGAGCAAAAGGCTAAAGTAAGATGGATGACTCTTTGTTTCTTCCCCAGGATATAATGGAGAAGAAGGACATAGCTAAGTGTTTCTTTCATTTGTCGAAAGCTCTTCAGAGTATGAAGATGGTGATGAGTGATTCCTTCGATCGAAGAGATCCATCTCTTATTAAAGAATATGAACGAGACGTTCAGAGGAAGCTAAAGAACCTTCACATGAGTCTAGATGCCCCTAAGTATACAGATACTGGGGATATGGATGTGGAATTCGTTTCTAACATGGCGATTCCAATGGCTCCTCTTTTAGAAAAGCTCCACAATTTCCTACTCAAGAGGCTGGATACTGTTTCTTTGTTTATAGACAGTAACTACTATTTCGGCCTGACGAAGAACCTTCGAAGATATGTAATGTCTCACTACAACCTAACTGCTGAGGATTTAGATTCTCTGCAGAAGAGAGGGTCTTATTTTATTTATGACCAGGATCGGGATTCATTATTTATTTTTGACAAGAAGCTTCTCCCAGCAGTTCTGAAGTACCTTGTTTACAAGGGCGAGGACGTTGAGCTCTTCTATATTTTGAAGAAAATGGAATTTCTTTTAAAATAATTTCCAATTTTTGAATTTTCTTTTAGTTTTGTTTTTCGATCAGTAATATCTCTACAGGTATTTGTTTTGGTAATAGGGTATTAACGAACTACAGGAGTTTAAAACTATGGAAACTGCCGAAAATACAAACAAGGTGCATTACCGCCCACGACCTTCTAAGACGGAAGGTTACTTTTCAGATGAGAACATTACGATTCTCTCAAACGCAATCACATTCAATCAACCAGTCTTGCTTCAAGGTGAGTCGGGCACTGGTAAGAGTACGATTGTACGATGCCTCGCTCGTCAAAAGGGTGTCGAGGTTGTACGTATCGATGGCTCGGGGAATTTGACCGAAGATGAGATCATCGGATGTCAGACTTTGGAGCCCGGTGAAGGCGGTATGCCTAAGCTGACTTGGAAAGACGGATTTCTCACGGACTGTGTACGTCATGGTAAGTGGTTGATCCTTGAGGAAATCAATGGTATCAAGCCGTCAGTACGCCTGTCATTACACTCCATTTTGGAGGACACAGGGTATTTGACTCTTCATACAGGTGATAAGGTCTTCAAACATCCTGATTTCCGATTCTTCGCCACGATGAATCCTCCTTCGATTCAGTACACTGGTACTCAGCGAGATAACTTCGCTTTTAAGGATCGTTTCATTCCAATTCCGATTTCGTACCTGGATGCGGAGACTGAAACTGAACTTCTTCTGGAGTACTTTGGTTATGGTGAGGCTTACTACGCTCACGAAAAGATCAAGGAAGTTATCAGTACTCTGTGTGAATATGCTTCCAGTCAGAGAGAGCGTTATGCTAACGGCGATGGAATCGAGTTCCCATTGACCACTCGTAAGTTGATTCAGTTGATTCAGCACGCCCATACCATGAACTTTGATCTGGTTTTCGATCAGTTCATGAGAGGTATTTCTGACAAGGCTTCCGCCAAGGCGATGCATGATCAGTTGGTGACCATGATTTCCCCAGGGTCTACTGATGATGTGATCTTCAAGGACAGTGGGAAGACTATCCCATCTACGGACCTTACAGCGGCAATTGAAGCTCTGGAGGACGGTGTTCATGAAACCAAGATCAGTGGTAGTTCTCCTACCGAGGCCATCATTAACATGGGCAAGGACGTTGACTACTTTAAGGTAGCTTACAACTTCTCTTACGAGGATGTTGTAGCTGACGAAGAACTCTCTGAGTTCGATGCCTTGTGTATCGAGTCCGCTCGTGATTTCATGATCGGTCGCGGATACTTAAAGTAATAGTAGTACGGATTTTACCCTAGAGGTCTACAATGTCTGAGATTATTCAAGAAAATAAAAACACTAACGCCAAAAAAGCCATACCCAATTACTCGGTGGGTTTGTCCCGAGCTGATCAGCTCGCTAAGGCCATCGTAAACAAGTATGGGGTTAACGTGAAGGTTGGGGAGTCTCCCTGCGTAGATCTCAAAACCAATACCATCTACGTACCTCCGTTCGATCCGAATGATGATACTGATGTTTCAAACATGATTCATTATATTGTTCATGAGGTTGGACACATCCTCTACTCGGATCAAACGGAGCTTCGTGGAATTAAGTTCAAGATCCTGAATGTGACCGAAGACCAAAGAATTAATGCCAAGCAAGAGTTGAAGTACGCTGGAATCAGTTTCAAGGTCATGGAGCAGAGAATCATGGATAAGATGGCTCGTTCCAATAAGAAGTCCCAGGAGAGGGTCGATGACTTTGTAAAGAAGCTAGAGGAGTCTGGTGTAGACCAGCTCTTTGGTATCGACAAAGAGAAGATCAAAGAGAACCAAGAGGCTATCGAGAACTTGAACATCTTCATTTCAGGTCTTCTGATGAAATGTCATGGTGTTGCTAAGGCTAAGATTAAAAAGCACTTCAAGAGGCAGGATTGGTGGCAGGCCTATGAGTCCATCGAGAGTCTTCTGGAGCATAAATGGGTGAAGATTCCGTCCTCAGCCCTGCTGGAGGATGATGCTGAGGCCATCTTCGATGCGATCAAGGATTTACTTCCTGAGAACTTCGAGAACGAAACTACGTCCGACGGGTCCCATGTGGTCTCCATGCCAGCGGATGGGTTCGGTCAAGGAGACCCAGCCGATCAATCTGATCAGGGGCAGCAAGGGGGCCAGGGCGGTGACCAACCTTTATCTCAGCAAGGGGGGACCCACTCAGAGAATGGTTTTTCTAATGAGGACTTGGAGAATAAAGTAAAGAACTCCTCTTGCCGTAGTGACAATGTCACTGAGGAGGAGTCCTGGTCCGATGGTGACAAGAACAACAACCCCTCTTACGGGACAAATCTCACTGATAGGGTTATGGAGAACACAACTTTCTACCGGTATAACCCGAACAGTCATGCAGGTTCTTGGTCTCAGCGAGATCGTTTAGATCTTCGGTCGAAGATGTTCTACAACCGATTTCTAGATATGCTTCTAGTCGAAGACCAGATAGATCATCAGGACGGTTATTCTTCTGGGAAGTTGGCCAAGCCTCATAAGATCATGACCAGTCCTCGAATCTTCTCTAAGATTCAAGATGGAGTTACTCATGAAAAGGTAGACGTAACGATTATTTGCGACTATTCCGGTTCCATGGGAGGTTACACCCAGAATGTGGCTGAAGTAGGAGGAGGGATTGCTTTGGCTTTGTCGAAGCTGCAGATCCCTCATCAGATGTTCGGTTACGACTCATCATATGGGAGTGACTGTAAGGTTTATGAGATAATTCCTTACAGCACTATATTTGATGCACGGATGTGCGACGCTCTGTTTAAGATGAATTCTGGTGGAGGAACCCCGACCGGAGAGGCCTTGATGTATTGCTTGGAAAAGCATGTGTTACCCAAGCCTGGGTTTCGTAAGTTGGTGTTTTTGATTACGGACGGATGTCCGAATAATCCTTCTTACACGGAAGATATAGTTAAAATCTACCGAAGGTACAAGGACATCAAGTTATCCGGTATTGGAGTGGGTAGTAGTTGTGAGAACCTACTCCGACATATACCAGACGCAATGCTGATGAAGGACTTCGAGCAGTTCACTGTCGAAGGGCAGCAGAAGTTCTTTAATGACCTGGAGAAATTCATGGTTGGCGGTCGCACAATAATTTAGTATTGACAATAGTTATTTGATAACTTAAGATTAAGTATATGACTTACAAGTTTTTGGTAAATAGTGATTCCAGTTCCTCTTCGGATTCAGATCCGAGGGGAGGGTTTCCTGTTCGCTAAAAATTAGCAAGTCATTTGCAAAAACCCTCACCCGAAAAGGTGGGGGTTTTTTGTTTTCATTTGGTTCCGTAGCTCAATGGTTAGAGTACCGGCCTGTCACGTCGGGGGTTGCGAGTTCGAGTCTCGTCGGAACCGTATTTGGAAGAGATCCGGCTAGATGAGGAGCACGCCTGGAAAGCGTGTGCGTTGAAAAGCGTTGCGGGGGCGGGACCTGCCTCTTCCGTATTTTTAGTAGGTTGGCCGAGTGGTAAGGTATACGGTTGCTAACCGTAAGTCTCCGTAAGGAGCGGTGGTTCGATCCCACCACCTACTGCATTTTAGTAGATCGGCCGAGTGGTTGAAGGCAGCCGCCTCGAAAGCGGTAGAACTTGATCAGTTCCGTAGGTTCGAATCCTACATCTACTGTATTTGGAAGCGTGGCAGAGTGCTCTATTGCGTCTGATTTGAGATCAGATGATCCTTACCGGGGTCCGTGGGTCGGAATCCCACCGCTTCCTCTTTTATTTCTTTGATAATACGGCTTTTGGTAGAGAATCCTTCACTTCAACTCCAGGCAGGCAATGAAAAATATCAAGATCAAGGTCAAAGGCTCCAAATTTGAGATGGACCAATCTCTCTATGACTATATCAATGAGATCGAGATCAAGGAAATTAAGACATTAGAAGAGGAACTTGCAGTCGAGAAGTTCCGATCCTTGAGAGACCTTTATCAAGAGTATATCCGACCTGTTCAGCACGCTAAGAAAGCTTTTTCTATTTCGACTCCAGAAGTTCAGCTCGAAGTGGTTTTACAAGCCGACCCTCCTTCTCACAGAAACCTCATTGGGTTTCGTCGTGATGGTAAGGTAATTAAGGGTCAATTTTCGATCCCGGTTATTGTTGAAGGGGCTCAGGAGCGGGAAGTAGTGCCGTTCGTGAACTGGTACATTAACAGTTTTAGTTGTTTAATAAGATACCTACTTTGTAAGCAAGCTGGGGTGCGGGTTATCCAGCCTTTAGAAGACCGAAAAAACTGGAATCTTGAGGCAGGCAAGTTAAACCTGGACTTAGATTTCGTTGTTGTTTTTGAGTAGGTCAAATGGCTAAGTTTAAAACCGTAAAGAGTAGATTAGATTTTCTAGATCAATCCTTAATAGACTTGGATACCGCTCTTTCATTCGCCCCAGGCGGAGTGATCGATGCCCAAGTAGCGAATGGTCTGCAGAGAGTAGATTACCGTCGATTCACTCGACTTCAGGATTTCCAACATTTGGTAACTGTAGGTCTTGGGAACACCGATGCCCTTCTCTCGGATGTGACCATGGCCTCGAGGATTGCAATAGCTCCTGCGGAAAATGGCCAGATCTCAGAGAGCTCTCAGTTCTCTTCTGTGACAGTCACTCAACCTCCTACTGGAGGAAGTCCTCAGCAGAAAACAATGGAATATGATTTCTCTGCGTTCTCTTCTTTCTTCCCCGGATACACTTACACAGTAGTTCTAGAGTTGATCCCTCTTTCAGGACCGACTCCGGTTTCTTACGTTGCTCAACCTTCTGACACCACCCTGGTCGATATCCTTACGGGGCTAATTACAGAGCTCACAGTCAATGGTTACACTGGAAGATATGCTTTCTCAGTAGTCGGAGCCGGAGATACTCTACAAGTTGTTGGAAACACTCCAGGAGATGATTATCCTGTTGCATATGGTTTAGTTAACACTCCAGCTCCTAATACAATCTCTCCTACAGTTACCGTTCCAGCGATTACTGTGGGTAATACGGCTAAAATAATTGAATACAGTTTCGCGGCGATCTCTCTTCAGACTGGAGACTACTACACTCTCAGTTTAGAGAGTCCGGATATTCATGGACTTCAAGAGTTCACTTACAGAGTGAAGGACACAGATACAACCAAAGAGATCGTTTTAAACCACGTTAAGGATTCCGTACCTGCCGAGCTTGAGGAAAGATACATAATCACGGTAGTTGCTCCGGATATTCTTAGAATCGAGAGTGTGGAAGTCGGAGATGATTTCCCTACCCGTGATTTTGAAGTCATGACCGTAACAGAGACTCCAGCCGACTTCAATTCTATCGACTTCTGGTGGTTCAATCCTGTTTCCAAGGAATGGGAAATTTCCCCAGATCCTGAAGTAAACAATAATGACATTTTTGAATTCACTCGTAATGTTCGCACTTTCGATGAGTTGAAGAAAAACGATGGTGGGTTCTATTTCAAGTTTTGGATCAACACAGACAATTTACCAGGGGCACCCGGACCGGCCACTCACCAGATTAACTTCTTTGATTTTGCTTACGGAGTGGACAATCGCCCGGTGTTCTACTTTACCGAGATGTTGGATTCCCTGAACAGACCTCTTCCTACTGTCGAACCTATGGAGATTAACAACTACGTAGTAGTTTCTTCAGGATCTAAGGATGGAAACAATGTTCTTTACCGTTTGATTATAGACCATGAAGAGTCAGGTAAGGATTGGAGACAGTCTCGAGTTTTCTGGAGAATCAATGGGGTAGCGGAGGAGTTTCAAGAAGTACCTGCTTACACCCCTAGAATGGATAAGCAGTGTACCGAAGCGGATTGGGTTCATAGTGTTCGAGCTTATCGCCTTCCACCAGAGATTTTCGAAGTAGTGGATACTCAGATTCACCTGGAGGCGAAGTTAGTCGATCAGGACGGGTTAGAGACCTTTGCTGATCAGATCTTGATTCTACCTAACCATCGTGTTCCTCAGATTGAGGAAGTCTTGGTTTCCGGCGTAGATACGTTTGACATACCCATCTCTGACTATATTGAGACCGGTGGTAATATTCGGATCACCAAAGCTTCTCCCACAGATTATCCCCAGGTAATTCTCGGAGAGACCCTTTCTGTAGAACAAGGTCCCCTTACCGAACTTCGTCAAGTTAAGGAAGTCACAGATACCTATATCGATATTTTCGGGGGTGTTCCTCCGTTTAATTCCGGTAATCCGCTTACTCTGAGGAAGACCGATGAGTTCGGATGGTATCCAGCAGAGGCTACTACCATTTCGTCAGGTTTCTTTGATTTCACAGACCTTAATCGAGGTCTCCTTGGCGATTCTTCCGTTTTAAACCTAATCGAAGTTAATGATGTTGTGAGGCTGGCTCAGCTTAATGCTGGCGGCACAGCCTGGACTACTGTTGATATCGAAGTTTGTAGAGTCGGCCACAGCACCGGACCTACTTCTTCAATTGAGTTTACTCAAGGACCATATAGTTTAAACGGCCAGGGGTTCTCTACCAATGATAGTCTTTCCGATTATTTCAACATGGCGAACCCTCTTACTCTGCTGAGGATGGAAAAGAATGAGCATTTTGAAGGAACATCTACTGTCGTTGAACATCACTATACAGATACTATTAGACCGTTCAGGTATGTCAATGATATTGAACTATTCGACGGAGCAAGTATTTCTCGGGCTTATATTACTTCTCACGATGAATCAACGGTTTTGATCGAGTTCACAACCTTAACTCTTCCTACCTTGGTGGAGGACATTAAAGCGTGGTCTTACGATCTATCAACTTTGGATCTAAACGATAAAGTTAGTGAGGTAGACTCGATCTATGAGAGATTCGTTCTGTTCATTGAGGATAGTACTGCTTTCGCTAATACCCAGAACTGCTCCAAGAGAATCTCATTGCCTCCTTACGAGGTAACTCTGGACATCAAGGAAGAGACCACTTTGAACCCTCTCGGGATCGCTAGAGTGTTCAACCCAAAGGCTCCCCAGCCTACAAATGCTATTCTTGATCCAGATTATACTCAGTTTAACGGGTTTGATTCTCCTTATCTGAACGTGATGAATTCTGATTTCACAGCTTTTCAGGCTGGGTCTTCTTTCAACAGCGGTAAGTTCGAGAACTACCCACAGTTGAAGTACGGGTTGCAAAACCAAGAGAACTCTTTTCAGTACATCGTCGGATTTACCAAGATGAAGCTGGACCAGGGACAAAACTATATTACGGTTTGGACAGACGATCACTTTCCAAAGATTGTGCCGATCACTGTCGATACCGACGGTCAGGTAATTAGTATTGAGCTTACCGCAAAGACGGCTCCTATTCTGGCTGAGATCGCTGCTATCCAGGCCACAGTGGGTAACATCGACACCAACGTTGAGTCTATCCTAACCGAAGTTACTGCGATCAATACAGAACTGGTTACGGTAAATACTAATCTGGGATTGATTAATTCCGAGTTAGTTAATGTCAATACTCAGTTGGGGACGATCATTACTCAGGTTGGGGATATTCAAACTGATGTGGGCGTTATTCAAGGGGACGTTAGTACTATCCTAAGTGAGGTTAATCAGATCCTGACAGAAACTCAGGGACTCTATCCTTACATTGATGGTAAGACTACAGACATTATCAATGAAGTCCAGGCTACAGATTGCACTGCTGGAATAGCTGCGGTAGAAGTTAAGGTAGACCTTCTGAATGGTAAAGTAAATTCACTGCAGTCTGATACCGCGAACATAATCGGAATAACCACAGACACTCGAGATTTAGCTCAGGATGCTACTTTTGGTTTTGAAGCGACTAAGAATCTCCTGGATCAGGTGAACACCACTACAGTAGCCTCTAGAGCAGTTTTAGATAATGCAAGTTACGGTAATGCCTCACTATCTACCAAGTTGGGAGCGATTAAGATTGTAGTCGATGATACTCTCGACCAGTCCCAGACTAATAACGCCGGAATCGGCCAAGTTTTGACCGACACTACGAACATCACCTCCGACATTAATGGAGTGAGTGCTCAAATTGTGTCTATGCAGGCGGATGTGGACGCTATTCAAACGAATGTCCTTCAGTTGGCTGCTCAGAACAACACGATCGAGTCTGTTGTTCAGGACAACAATAACATCGGAACGAACACTAACAACGCTGTTGTTAGTATGCAACTTGATGTTACTTCGATTAAGACGGACACTTCCAATATTCTGGCGGATGTTGCTGTTCTTGATTCTAAAGTCTCTACTACCCAGTCCGCAGTCAATTTGATCAAAGCGGATACAGGAAGTCTTCTTACCGATACTGCAAATATTCGAACAGACACTACTCAATTACTTACAGATCTGTCTGCGGTGGATACCACCACAACCTCGACTAATAGTGGTGTAGGAACTTTATTAGGTAATGAACCTACTAAGATAACCCTGATATCTCAGATTGATACGAATGTGATGACTTCTCTTGCAGATACGGCTCAACTTAAGACAGACACAGCACAGATTTTGAGTACACAGTCTTCTACGGGTCCTCAGATTGATGGAATCGAGGCTGGGGTAAATCAACTTAATGTGAACCTGACCTCTGTAACGAGTACTGTCAATGATACAAACCTTAAGGTTAAGGACGCTAGTACCGGCCTTCAGGCCACCAAAGCGGTCATTGATCAGATCTTAGCTGACCTCACCACCCACCACACCACTGTGGATGGGAAACTGGATAATATTCAGACCTCGATCGACAATCTTCCTTTGAATACAGAGATTGTTCAGATCCTGGATATTGTTTCCAGCCCGACTTACGGTAATGAGGCGATCCAGTTGGCTGTCGGAGCACTACTTTCCCAGGTCGATTTCCAAGCAGAGATCGACCAGTTAAAGGGAGCAGGTTTTGCTTCTGGTCCAGATTCATTGGCGGCTCAGTCAGCTAATCTTCAGACCTTGGTTTCAGGGTTGTACACTGTGGCGGACATCTGGAATGCTCCGGACAGAACTTTGACAGAGGCCGTCGACTTGATCATCTCTCTTAGAGATCAATTGGATCGAATTGAGAATAATCAAGCAGATACACTAACTTACGATAAATTACATAACCCACCTGTGAAGGGTAGTTAATAGGAGCGGAAAATGGCATTGACATTTCCTTTATACAAAGATGATATTGAGCCTACTGTAAAGGCTATTCAACAAGAGCAGAGCTCCGGATCTTTTTTCGTAGCGGTATCTGCAGAACAAACAGTAACTGGATCTTCTTCACTGGATTTCAGTATGGCCGCTGCTGAGGGTGTAGAGACTCATCAGTTTAAGATGGGCCATATTGTAGTTACTTCTGAGGATGGGACTGGTGGTCTTCCAGGATGTTCTAAGTTTGATCTTAAGATTTTCGAAAGAGCTGCGAGACTTCCTGGTGATTTAATTTATCAGCAGTCTAACTTGGATGCTTCTGAAATGAATCGTCTGGTTTTGAACGCAGATACTATTTTTGCCAACCGAGATGCTTCTCCCTCTGGAACAGTTTACGTGACGATCTCCAATAAAGATCTAACTGACAAGAAGTTCGTCATTGAGCTTCGCTGCTTTAAGTAATAGGAGCTCTTTATGGAACAACAGAACACTGTGAAGCCTCAGTCTAGGACTGAGAAAAGATGGTTTGAGAGCAAAAAGCTTATTGCTTTCCTGATCAGCCTTTACACTTATTACCTTTTGATTCCTTCCGGGAATCCAGATTGGAAGGTAATGGCTGTTAATGCGTGCTTTATCTTCTCGATGTATGTAGCCTTAGCTTTCTTCAAAACTTATAAAGACGTTCAGCTTTTTCTAAAGCAGGTCGATGAGTTAATTGAGCCTAACACAGCAGGTAACAATGCTAAAGAAGCTAGCGAAGAAGGTTCTGATAAGAATTAAATAATCTTGGACTTAAGGCCCACACTTTGGTTAAATAGAGTGTGGGCCTTTTTCTTTTAGGGGATCAAAATGGATCAAATTTTACAATATGTAATCGGTGCATTGGTACTGTTATTCGGGGTTGTACTCGGTAAAGGTAAGTTCGATGCCGCTATGTTTAAGCGTGGATTTAATAAGCTAATGAAGAAGGGCCGCGAAGAGTTAGAGACTGCCGCTGACGATGCTAATGCTGCTAATCAAGAAACAGCCGAGGCTATCAATAAGGCTAAGCAAGTTGTTGAACAGACAACCCAGACCGATAACCAACTCACGGAATCAGCACAAGAGGAAGTCGAAGATCTGGACCATGAGTCCGAGCTTCAAAAGCAGAAAGTAGAGACGGTTGAAAAACTGCCCGAGAGTGATATTCAGCAACAGATCGAAGATGATCTCGTGGCAGAACTTCAGAGACAAGAGCGTGAGAACAACTCCTAAGGAGAACCTCGTGAAACTTCTACTTTTTTTAATTTTTTCTTTTTCTTCATTTTCCCAGGAATCAGCCCCTGGGATTTTTCTCACTACGGGTGATATCTTGGTGGACTATGGATGGGAACAGCTAAAGCCTAAATCCCAGGTCTGGAAGAGGGGAACCACAGCTCCTCCGTCTACGGTCTTTTACTATACGATTCGTGAGAAGCAGGTTCTTGAAGATAAGATTAAGAGAATGAGAGCCGAGATCAAGAATCTACGAGCCCGTGTGGTGAACTATGCTCGATCGGAACAATCTTTCAGATCCGTGGTTTCAGACATCGAAGCTAAACATCTGGCCGAGACCAATAAATTAAATAACTACGTTGAGAAGTGTGACATGCTGTTAAACTCTGCTTCAAACTACGTGAACTCGAAGAAGCAGGGTAACTCCGGAGGGGGATTTCTCAAAGGTGTCGGAAGCACGATCACCCAAGGATTAATTTTCAAAGGATTGTGTAAGTAGCATGGATGATAAAGATCTAGAAGTCCCCGAGGGAATTAACCTCTTGGACAGGAATTTTAAGATTTCTAAAGAGGCTCAAGAATTAGCTGGAGATTGTCTCGAAAAGTTAAAGCATGGCATATTTTTCTGTTCTATACTTAAAAAAGATACCACTTATGTGAAATGTTTCTCTTGCCCCGAGAGCTCCAAATGTCATATCTTTGATGATATGAATAAAAAGGCGGAGCTTTACGAGTTCCACTTGGAGATCGATATGATGGAAGAATCTCCTAAAGAGAAGAAACAGGTTAAAAAACAGAAAAAGAAAAAAGGAAATGCTAAGAAGGCTTGAGTCGAATCCAAATGTAGTAACGTTACTACAACGTAAAGAACTTTACCCAGCTTACCTCTTCCGCTTTAATTCAGACGATGACTCTGAGGCGGAAGTTTTTTCTTTGACTGAGAAGATAGTTGGTCCTTTCTCAGAAGAACGACCAAATCCAAATTTACTTTTACTCAACGAGGATAAGTACGATAGTGAGTCTCTGGATGATCTTCCCAACTTCTTAGATTTCGCGAGTCACGATGGCCGTCCCAAGATCGTTTTGATCAACAACCTGGATAGAATGTCTCTTCTCCAGCAGAACAGCTTTTTGAAGGTCCTGGAAGACGCTTATTACAATGTTAGCTTCTTTCTAACCACTAAAGACTCCACCCAGGTTTTGGATACAATTAAATCTAGAAGTGTTCTGGTTGATTGTCCGAAGATGTCTGAAGACCATTTCTCTGACATTGCTCAAGCCCACCAGATACCTCAGGATAAGATTGCTATCTATTATCGGATTTTTAACGGTGATCTTAGCTTTCGTAAGTTTGACAATATCGAGATGGTGCGATTCGCTCTGTACAAGATCTTTTATAATACCAATAGTCCTGATATTCTTTACAATCTGTCGGTACTCATACCGGAGACCCCGTACACTCTCCAGGATCTAGTCAAGCAGTATTCAATTGTCCCCCTGGTCCGTATGCTTCGTTCGTTTTATCTGGATCGCATTCTGGTTTTGTTAGGATCAGAAGTTCGGTATAATACCGATTACGCTGAGTACATTAAGAACATGACGCTCACTTTCGATAAGGCCAGTCGAGCCCAGACGAGACTCTCTCGAGTGGAGGGCCGTGGAAGTTCCAATTTTAATTATCTGTGGTTGAAGGGAGTTTTACTTGTCCGTTAAGTTGACCCCTCTTTTTGAGCTTTTAGAGGCCCAGGCTATCCCAAGTAGGTTGATTATAGCGTTCGGAGACCCTAAGAAAGGAAGCTCAGTTCGCCATCTATTCCGTCAAATTCTTCGGAAGAGATTGGTGGAACAGAGTCACGGTGCAGATCCGGAAGAGTCTTGGGTTTTTGAGAATAATCAATCGAAGCTTAACGCTGGAGATTTTCTCGACAATTGCACAGCATCAGGGCTCATTCCAATTCCTAAGTTTTATTACTACGACGACATTGCGAAGATCAAAGGTCTGAAGTCGTTGAAGTTCTCCAAGGACCTTAAGAATATTCTGATCAGGAATCACACGATTTTGGACTACCATAAATCAAATCTGACTAAGGATTTAGAGAAGTGTGCTTCCCTACCCTCGGCCCCCATCTATGTGTCTATGGAACCTCCAAAGCCTTTGACCCCCGAGCACCGGGTTTTGATTTCTCATGCGGTCAAGCATAGTTGTGGTAAAGAATCCTCTAGAGATCTTTTGGAATTCCTTTCTCGTCGCTATGAATTCGATTTCCCGAAGTTGATGCAAGATCTCTTTTTCTTGAGTCTGGCAGTAGATGATTTCGATTCACAGGAGCTGACTACCCAGACTTTTGAAATGAACATAATTCACCAGAGAGTCTATGATGCGGGTCTTTTTATAGACCTGTTCGTTTCAAAACAGGTTCATCACTGCCTCTCTATTGTAGATTTTCTTTACCACAAAGAAGATCCAACTTACCTTTTGATTACGTACCTGCAGAACTTCTTAGATAGGATGACTTTTATTCTTAGGCACCCGAATATGAGTAACTTCGATTTGGCCAGAAACGTGAGGTCCAGTTTCAGGGATATTGATATGTGTAAGAAGTATGCTCAGATGTGGAACGAGGAGAGCCTGCGTGAGGTATTCATAGGACTCTATCAGCTTGAAGAGGCGTATGCTTCAAAGTTCTTTCCTAAGTCTCTCGGCAAGACAATGCTAGACCAGCTTATAATGAAATCCCTGGTCTAGTTTTAGTTGTTTAATTTTTTCCAGCTAATATAGGGCATGTATTTTGTGCAAAAGGATTGAAATGGCAGATCTATTTAAAAATCTGGGATATTTGAATAAAAGATTGAGTTCGACTGCTGGGCCTGAGACTAAGGCTCCTGAGGTTAAAGAGGTTCAAGCGAATAAAGAAGTAACTGCTTCTGAGGAAACGACCGTTTTGAGTGTAGATGAGTACAACAGGGTAGTTGAGGTTCTCGATAGCATTATTCCAGTAGAGTATGAGTCTGGCCGTGAATTGGCCGAACATATCGCTCGTAGTCTTCGATACGCTTCCTACGACAGCGTAGGTAAGGTTCCTCGTCCTTCTGAAGAGTTTGTTGCAGAGGTAATTCAGTCTTTTTTGAAGAAGCAAGGGTATAAGATTGAAGCTAAGAACACTCTTCGATTTGTGGCCAGTTCTAAAGATTTCAAGATGAGTTTCGAGCCTCGTGATATGACATTGGCTAAGTCTGTTTACGAGCAGACTCTTAGATTTCGAAAGGCTGCTGCGATCCTTCCGGATCTTAAGTTCGTGGAAGGTCTAGCCAAGAAAGCTTTCAGCACTCTTTTGAAGGTTAAGCCTAAAGACCCTTCAAAGTGTTTGGCTGGTATTATCCACACTATGTTCTTTGACTACGCTATGGACAAGAACATTTACCTTACTTCCAGTTTTTATCACGAACTTCGAAACAAGTATATGCCAGCGATTAAAGCCAATTTTGGAGTTGATGAGATTAAGTATTACGCAGCCAATGCTCATGATAAAGCTCTCGTAGCCAAGATTGAAGAGGCCATTGCTAATCCTAAGAGCCACCTTGCTTTATATAAGGAAGCAAAGTCTATTTATCCAGAGCTTTCTGAGAGACCTCTCTGTGAACGAATTCTTTACTTATCAGAGTTACTGGGATATGAAGATCCTAAGGTCAAGCGATTGGCCGCTTCTTTGAGTAAGGAAACTAAATTGGAGTTTAAGTTTGCCGCCTATTAAAGAATTCTACCAAGAACTTCTTAAAAGAACCCTGGGGATTTCAGATGTCGAGTCTGTGCCTCGATTGAAGCTTGGTAAAGTAGAAAATAAATTTTATGCGGGCTATGATCAAGTCACGATTCATAAATTTTTTGAATGCTCGAATAAGGAATTCCGCCTGGAATTCTTTTTTCTTGAGAGGAATGACTTGTATAGTCTTTGTAAGTACATAATTTGGAAGGGTGATAAGATTCACAACACTAAGGTTTTCCCTTATGTGTACAAAGATCTCGAAGCTTTTTGTAGATCTTTTGCAGTTGAGACTCCCCTCCCGGTTTTAGACCTGATTCGTTCGATGGTAGAGGTTGCTGAGGAGCCTAAGAAGGCTTCGGCGAAGAAATCTTCGAAGTCGAAGAAGAAGGATGACAAAAAAGAGTTAGAAGAGGCTGAGGAGCCATCTAAGGAGCTAGCAGAAAATGAATGAAGTATTTTTCCAGCGTAAGGATCGCTTTGTAAAATATCCACAAACACCCGCAGCGGTTAACTACGTGGCTTCCACCTGGGTTTCAGCTTTCAATACTGGAGCTCTCGAGTTCGGTGGGGAACTGAGTTCTTTTCAGATTTCCTTTACTGAAGGAGCGACCACAACCCCAACGGCTCCGGTCCACCGTCTACTTCACATTCCTAAGGGAGAGACTACGGGAGCGGTGTTCTACCCAGACATTGATGGTCAGGAAGAAACCAAGTCCGGTGAGTGTATTGTTAACTATCCTAGTTTGAAAGTCCAGCCTGGGGATCAGGTAATCGTTCAGGTTAACTGTAACGCTGATGCTACCGGAACTGCTCAAGCTACGGTAGATTTCGTAGAGTTCAAAGAGAAGAGGTAATCTAATGGCTAGACTGGTTACAAGAAAAGATTTAGATAATTTGGTTACAGGAGTAGCCGGTCCAGTTACTGCCCAGTCAGCGGTAACTAAAGGTCAGGTTCTTCGATTAGACACAGCGGGTGAAGCTAGACCTGCCAATAACTTGGTATCCGATTCCATTGGTAGAATCTTAGGTCTGGCTACTAAAGACGCTGGTGCTGGATTCCCCGTTGAGTATCAGTACATTGGTCCTTTTCAAATGCCTGTTGACCAAGGATGGGCTTACGGCCAGGATTTGTATTGGGACGCTTCCGGAAATCTTACCGCGACTCCACCTACTCCAGTTTTAGGGGAATTCATTCAGATTGCTGGGTTTGCTTTGAGCTCGGATACTATTTTCCTTGTTCAGGTTCCTGGTTACCCTTTCTAATCAATTAGATTTAAAAGATTTAGAGGTTCGTTCAAAAAAAATGAACGAACCTCTTTTATTTGTATTGAGGTCATCATAGTATGACTCATGGCAAATTATTTTTACTTCAAAACCGGGGATATAGTTTACAACAATGTGAACTATTACATTCTCAATGGTCGGGACGCTATTACGGGAGAACCTTGCGTTCTTAAGGGTCGGTTTCACGATGTTCAGTTAGGAGACACCTTCTGGGTATCCGCCTCTCAAGAGAAGCCGTCAACTTTCTCCAAGACTAAAGGTAAGACTGTATTCTCCGCCAAGGATTATCACCCGCTGTTCCCGTCGGATTTATCTGCCGAGCCCAGGCTTGTAGGCGACTTCTGTGAGCAATACATAGAGTCTGAGGCTCTTAAGCCTGCTTTTAAGGCCGTGGTTAAAGCTCAGGGAACAGATTTCATTAACGATGCTTCTATGCTTCGAAATCTAGGGTTTACTCCTCCTAAGAGCGTTTCGAAGAAGAAGTTAGATTCCCTGATCTCGGTTATGGTGGGAAAGTATGTGCCCTCCTTAGCCTATTCCCTTCTGTTTAAGTTCAGAATCTCTCGGAAGAGGATTATGTTGATTCTGGATAGGTTTGAAGAGAGGGCCTTGAAAGAGATTTATGAGAAGCCTTATCTTTTGACTATTCTCGGAGGGGTTTCAATTACTAAAACCGAGGAGTTCATCTCCACTAACAATCTTCCAGAAGATCGTGAGATGAAGATAGATGCTGAGGTTATTCATATCGCTGATAATCTTACTCGTAAAGATGGTCATATGTACGCTTCGTTATCTGAAGCTTTGATGTACCTCAGTACGCAGTATGGAGAAGATCGTAAAAGTTCCATGACGAGGATGCAGCGATTAGAGAATGAGAAACTTCTGTACTACGATCCGAAGAGGGAGATCTACTCTTCTTACTACAATTATGTTATTGAGGAAGAGATCTTCAAGTACATCTCTTATAAGTTGAAGAATCCTAAGGAGTTTCCTGAGCTGGAAGATGAAGAGTTTTTCAGGAAAGATTTCAAGAGGAACAAGATATTCGAGCTTACTGACAATCAGTTCTCGGTAATTGAAGCTCTGAGGAAGAATGATCTTCTAGTCATTTCTGGCCGAGCAGGCTCAGGAAAGTCTACAGTAGTATCAGCCCTGGTGGAGTATCTTAAGGAAGTTAGGAAGTCTTTTGTTCTTCTTTCGACAACTGGAAGAGCGGCTAAGGTTTTGAAATCAAAGACTTCCCACGAGGTTAAGACTATTCATTCTCATTTGAAGTTCGACGGGTTGAACTTTGGAATGGGCAAGAAGCACAAGTTAACCGAAGATGTGATTATCATGGATGAGGCTAGTATGTGTGATTCTTCCCTGGCACATGCTTTGATCTGTGCTATGAAGGCCGGAGCTAAGTTGGTTCTGGTGGGAGATACTCAACAACTACCTCCAGTAGGCCCAGGAGGCCTTCTCAATATTTTGAACTCCCATAAGGACGTTCCTCGTTTAGAGCTGACCAGAGTCTTTCGTCAAGGGTCCAACTCAGACATTCTTTCACAGTCTGAAGGTGTGATTGTGGGGACCGGGTTCGATGAGGTTCCAGGGTCGAGTAATTTTAAAGTTTTGAAGAATCTGAGTAATGATCAGGTTCAGGGAGTCGCTCTTCAATTCGTAATAGACTGTACGAAGGCGAATAAGTCTTTTGTGGTGCTTTCTCCTAGTCGTAAAGGTCCTAAGGGTGTGGTCAACTTAAATAACCACATTCAACGTTGTATTAATCCGAGAGCCCAAGACACCAATGCGGTTTGTTTTCGAAATGGGAACTACACCTTCTTTGAGGGAGACCGTGTGATGTTCACAAGGAATAACTGGGTGAGTAAACCACCCGTCTGTAATGGGGATATTGGGAAGATCGATAGGATCTCAGCGGATAAGGTCTTTATACTGATGGATGGGGACACCGTGAAGTACTCCTGGGCTGAGGCAGAAGCTTCCCTGGAGTTGGCGTATGCTATGACGGTCCATAAATCACAGGGATCAGAGTACGATTGCGTTTTGTTCGTGGTTGATGAGATCATGGAGCGAATGCTGACCCGGAATTTAATTTATACTGGGTTCACTCGAGCTAAAGCCAAATTGGTAGTCTCAACCAGTACAGACTTCATGAACAAAAGCAGCAATTTAATTTCGGAAAATGACAATAGAAGTAAAAATAGTTGGTTGGATGTCTTTCTTTCAGATTTCGATCTTAGTAAAGTTAAATCCAGCGGAAAATTTAAAAAGATTAAGAAGTTCTTTTAGGAGAGATTATGGCCGCAAAGAAAGAAGAAACCAAGACAAAAAAGACCAAGACTAAAAAAGAGGAAACGCCGGTGTTCGATCCCTCCAAGATCGATGAGTTGTGTCAAACAAAGTCGATTGCGATTTCGACCAAGCTACGCTTCGGATTTAACGAGGAGCTCTTTTTATCAGAGACTGTGGAGCTGGTCGCGGACTTGCCCGAGCTAGAGATGAGGAAGCTTAAGGCTTATAAGTTTAATCAACTTCAGATGGATATTCTGAAGTCGGCTCATATCTCAGGCCTACTCACAGTTGAAGACTACCAGAACAGAAGAACGAAGTTGGAGCAGGTGGCTCAGCTTTTCAACACGGATAAGAAAGAATAATGAATATCCCCATCAAAGATCAAATAGATGCCCTTAAGGACCTTGATGTCCTTAACATGGACCCTGAGGACATCGAGAAGGCCCTGGAGTTCCTAGACCCCGTCTACATAACTCTGAAGCATTTGTTAAGCAGGTTTAACCTCGCTGCGGTCTCCAGCCTTCTTTCAGATATGGAATCTCTGGTGGAGCAGTTGGAGGATATTCGGGAGTGGCAGTCAGTGCTTGAGCACTATGACGATAAGATCGCTTTCATCAATGCTCACTTGAATAATCTTAAAATTAAACTCGATGATGAGATCGAGAATAAGAAGTTAGAAACAATGTTTGAGATCAGTGACGCTACTTCTGGAATGAAGCAGGCGGATCTTAGAAAGTTTGCATTATATCGGTGTAAAGATTTGGTAGCCAGGATGCGTGAAGTCGAGAAGCAGCTTATGGTTTGGGATTCCATGAAGCAGCAGTTTCGAAAGAAGGCGACTGACTTAAAAAATCATGTAACCACGATTAAATCTTTAATCCACTCGCATGAACTGAGACCGGAGATTTTCTACAATCGAAAGGCCAGGGAAACGCAGAGTAAAGAAGCAGCTTCCCAGGGTATAGATCGAGTGGTAGGAAAATACTTGATTGATAACTCAGGTGATGTTACAAATAAAGAAATTAAATCGGAAAAGGAGGGAGTCCAACCCACAGAAGATAATGATAATCAAAAAACGGCTTTAGACGTTTTCGACCAGTTTGAAAAAAATCCCAAAAGTTAATCGGCGAAATGCCAAAAGAGACAAATTAGGAGACTTGAGATGAATGTTGATTTCGAAACCGTTCCATTAACTATGGACTCTACTAGTAAGAGGCTACCTACTTATAAGTTTAAGCAAGGTGAGCCCTCAAGAATTTATGTTTTCCCTGCGTTTTCAACCAGGGTTGTTCGAACACACTACCTGAAGGGTATGGGCGTGTTCAGGTGCTTATCACAAGATAGTGCCGCCGTTTGTTGCCAACACTTAGCAACAGACCAGGGTGCTTCCCAGAAGCGGAAGTTCGCTCTAATCTATCTTCGCTATTTCACGGATTCCTCCGGAAATCCCGTTACAGGTCAAGCTATTGATGAGAAGAACGTGTACTTCTGGTTGGCCCCACCCACAAAGCGTAATGATCTCGTTATGGAGGCTCAACGTTTTGGAGATATCGGAGCCCAGGATTTCCTTATCCAACCAATGGACCCAAACAACAGAACCGTTAAGATTCAATCTTTCGGTGCTAACTCTGCGATTGTAGCCGATCCGGCTTATGCTGATGCTTTCCAGAAGGCATATCAGCGGGCTGAGGAAATGTACAATCAGATGGGTGAGAGAGCAGTTATTAATTACACAGAAGTTGACATCATGCAAAGATTTCAGAAGCTGGGTATCCTGCAGGGCGGTGTTCCTGCTAGTAACACTTTCGAACCTCAAGCTGCGGCTCAGCCAGCACAACAGGCGGCTGGATTTCCAGCTCCCGCAGCCCCCGCGTATCAGCAGCAGGCTATGCCTCAGGCACCAGCAGCTCCGGTTCAGCCAGTTCAGCAGGCCGCTCCAGCCCCACAGGTTGCAGCACCCCAGCCCGCCGCTCCGGCTCCAACTCCAGCAGCTCCGGCTCCAATGCCAGCAGCTACTCAAGCGGCAGCTCCCGCTCCAGAACCTCCACAGCAATCTGCTGTAGTGGATTCCGCTGGGTTGGAAGATTTTCTAAAATCTTAATCGTAGTTACTAACGCTTTTAGGCCAGGAGTTTCGGCTCCTGGCTATCTATGAGGTATTACATGGGCTTTTCTGCTAAAACGCTGAAAGCAGTCCACAAGACTGTCAAAGGTGACGTTCAGATCTTTGACCCCGATGCTAAAGTCGAAGCATTGGATTCAGGATCGGTCGTCATCAATAAAATTTTAGGAGTAGGTGGGTATCCCAAAGGAAGGATCACCGAAATCTACGGAGACTTTTCTTCCGGGAAGACTACCGCTTCTATGCACGCCATCAAATCTTGTCAAAAAGAGAAGAAGGGTGCTTTGTTCATGGACTTCGAGGAAACTTTCGACGCTCTCTATGCTAAGAGTCTAGGAATCTCCTTAGACGAGTCGGATTTAATTGTACTTCAACCTAAGACGCTCGAAAATGGGTGGCAGTGGTTGATAGATAACTTTAAAAACCAAGACTTTGTCGATGCCCTTGGACTGATCGTGATAGATTCCGTAGCTGCGATGACTCCCGCTGCACAGTTGGAGGGCGACGCAGCTTCTGGAGGTGGTATAGGTTTGATGGCTAGGAAACTGGCGGAGTTTCTTCCCTGGTTGGTGAAGGTTATCTCCAAGCCGCAGATCCCTGTGATCTTAATCAACCAAGAGAGGTTGAACTTGGCCAAGGCCATGAACAAGTACGCCGGAGGTCCTGATACCCTCAGTACCGGCGGTAAGGCTGTTCAGTTTTACAACACCTGTAAACTCCATCTAAAGGTCAAAGCTTCTGAAAAAGAGAAGCGAGAGAATCCTTTGACGGGGGTAGCTGAGGAGATGAAGGTACTCAATCGAGTGAGAGTAGCTTGTATGAAGAACAAGGTATCTTTCCCGTTCCTTCAAGGGGATATCATTATTAGGTTCGGCAAGGGAATCGACAATTTTCTTGCCCTCCTCGATATCGCGATGGCGAAAGGAAAGATCGAGAGAGGTGGGGGTGGTTATTACACCTTCAAGTCTTGTTTGAATGATGAGACTCATCGTGTACGGGGAAAGTCGGAGTTAGACAACTTCTTTAAGGATAATCCTAAAGAGTACGGAGCCTTGGAAGAGTGGTTCGCCAATGCCCAGGTTTCTTATATGTCTGACGAGGAGGTTGAGGAAATGAAAGCATCTGAGAAGGTTGAGCCTTCGGAAGGTGAGAATGAAGGCCTTGAGGTCTTCAGTTTGGAATAGATATGATAAATCCAATTCGAATAGTAGTACGAAATTATCAAGGTATTAAAGACCTGGACATTACTATCGATGGGTTTACCGTTTTGAAGGGTGAATCGGAGATCGGTAAGTCTTGTTTGATGCGAGCAATCCGGGCTCCGTTCATCAATCAGTCCGGCTCAAGTTTTATTCGTCACGGGACCAAAGAGGTTTATGTGATGATCCATTTCTTGAAGCAGGACTTTAAAATCGAGTGGTTTAAAACCAAAACCACCTCGAAGTACATTCTGAATGATGATCCTGATAACCATACTTATGAGAAGCTGGGGAGGGGAGTCGTACCTCCTCCTATCCGCGACTTCGGTATGGGGGAACTCGTCACCCAGATGTCCAACAATAAGTACTATCCTCAGATTTGTAGTAATCAGAAGGAGACGGACTTTTTTCTCTTTGAGAAGGATTCGGATAAAGCCGAACTTCTCTCAGAGATTTCAAAAACAACCCAGGTGGTGAAAGCTCGTAGGTTGGTGGCCAAGGATATGTCTTCACAGAAATCTACGGTCAAAGACCAGCAGGCGAGGTTAGCTATTCTGGATAAGAAGGCTGAGATACTCGATGAGCATGATGTCGATGCGATAAAAGCTGAGACAATCGAAAGTGTCGAAGACCTTCTACAACGAATGGAAGACTGTGAGAAGAAGCAGGAGTCTCTACAGAAGTACAGGGAGTTGGAGTCTGTTTCCAAAGTCCTGGACGTGAAGGGCCAATCAGTAGATGTCTCTTCTCTGGAAGACAAATTGAGTTCAGTTCGTAGCTCAATTAACCTACTACTTCGATACAGCACTGTTAAGGAACTGAAATCTCTCCTTGAGGATAATCTCCAGGACGTTGAGCTTGTTCGGGATCTAGATTTTGATGTCCTCAAGGAGAAGATTTCCCTTTTGAAGAGATATCAGGTAGTCAAGGCTGTGGCTGATATAGAACTGCCCGATCTCAGGGAAGTTGCCCAGCCAGAAGGTTTAGAAGGTCTTCAAGATAAAGTAGCTCGGTTTTTAGAGTATCAGAAGGCTAAAACAAAGGCGGATATTCTGGATTCTGTAGATCAGATAAGTATAATTGATCCCGCAGTACTTAACAATCGATTAACAGAACTTAAGAGTAAGTCAGATCTTTATAAGCAGTACGTAGCCAAGAAGAACGAGATCCTCATGTATCAGAAAGGTATGATGGATGCTCAGGAAGCCTTGGATGCGATTATGAACGAGATATCCCAATACGACAACTGCCCGCTCTGCGGAAGCGGATTACATCAGAAGGAAGCACATAATGGCTAAAATCGAAAATCTGTTTGTTTCTGATGAGACCATCGAGACTATAACTCCAGTAAATATTAAGATTAAGAAGAATTTGAAGATCTTGACGATCATCGACCCCCACGCAGCAGACCATTCTCCAGGTGCTCGGATAGACAGCTATCGTGATGCTTTCTTTGATAAGCTGGATCAGGTGGGGGAGTTGGCTGCGAAGCATAAGGTAGATTGTGTGGTAGTCACTGGAGATATTTTCTCTGAGAAGAAAGAACAGAAGAACTCCCATTATTTAACTTCGATGATTAGTTTTAAGTTCTTGAGTTACCCTTGTCCGGTATTCGGTATATTGGGGAACCACGATCTTAATTCAAACCGTTTCGAATCCTGGAAGACTCAACCAGCTAGTGTTCTTATCCGTTCCCAGGCCCTCCAACTCCTAGACTTTAACCACGTAACTTTTGAGATGAAGTCTGGGAAGAAAGTTAGACTTCGAGGAGGGTCCTATAATCATGAGAAGAACTTCGAGTACGTTCAAGAATCTCGAGGTGATGAGGATAAGTTGATCCAGGTAACACATTTCGCGGTCTGTCCGGACGGTGGGACTTATGATCGTTACAATGAGAAGATGTACTCTTACAAGGAACTAGCGACAACTCCTCCGGATGTTTTCATTCTCGGACATATTCATAATTACTACGGGATATCTGAGATAAAAGGAACCCACTTCTTACAGCATGGTTCTTTAATGAGATCCACGACTCATTGCTATAATCTTGAGCGAGGTATTAACGTGGGGCTCATTGAGATAGACCCTGATATGAACATAACTTGTTCAGAGATCCCATTGAATATCAAACCTTCGGCTGAGATTTTCGATCTTGAGAAGAAAAAAAGAATCGAAGAAGAGACGAAGCGTCTCGAAGATTATCTTCAAAGACTGTCTGGAGATGTCGAGGAGCTTAAGATCAACGAGGAGATTGATGAGGAGAACCTGACGGTCGAAGCCTTGATCTTTAAGTTAGACCTCATGGACGTAGATCCAGATGAATTGAATAAGAAGTACCAACATTACATGAATCAGGTTTCGAGTTAATGCCTAAAAAAGTTCAAATAGAAGCCGAGCATCTAAACACTCTTTTAAGGTGCCCTCGAAGGTATAATCAGAAGTTTATTCTGAATAACCAGAGCCGTGCAGTATTTTGGAGTCTGAGAAACTTTGCAACTCTCGATGCTTTCTTTGATGCGGTAGATGTGGCTTCAGGTTCAGTAAAGTTGCTCTTGCAGGCTCCACGTCAGGAGTTCATCGATCAGTGCCGAAGTAACCTTACTTTTGTTCAGCTTGAGCACACCGCTTCTATCCCGGTAGGATACATTGATAAGTTTGTTCAAGACTTCGGCAATTACTGGGACAGCCTCTGCGTTGCTCTGAAGCCTTTCGAAGAGTTCTCAATAGTCACCGGCCAGGAGCTTAGATTGAGTCTTCCTGATTTAAGTGAGTTTGGAATTCATAATCAGTACACGATGGTGGCTAAACCGGATTTTGCACTGGTTAATGAGGAAATGAATATCCTGTGTACGATGGAGTTTACTAAGAAGCCCTTTAAGGAGGAGAAGAAGCGGTTCTTGAAGTTCCTGCTCTATGCGTACTTCCTCACTACTCAAGAAGCACCCGATTTTGTGGGAATGCTCTATATGGCTACAGGGAAGTTTAAGTTTCTGGAAAAGCATCTTTATAAACCAGAATACATCGTTTTAATGAAAAGAGAGTTACTGGAGTTCATGTCCGCTTACGATGCGGGCGAGTTTCCAGCTAAAGTAGGAAAATATTGCTCGGAGTGCTCATACACTCTGGGGTGTAAGGAATACGGTAAGACACAGTCATTGAAGAATCTTTGCTTTGATGATGAGATTGATTGGGGAACAAAAGCATGAGTGAAGTTTTGAATGATATTTCAGAAAAGTTAGACATGATGGTGGAGAAATTTAAGGATCTGCAGGAGCAAGCTTCTGAGCAGAAGTCTTCCTTCATGTTCTTCAAAAAGAAAAACGAAGAGGCCAAGAAAGAGTTGGCTCAGATAGAAGCATCTCTCAAGGAAGTCGGGATTGATCCAGAAGGCGACGGAGAGGTTCAGGTTCAGAATGAGTTTAAAGCTCTAGCCAATGAGTATATGGCCGAGGTAAATACTGTGAAGGCTAACCAGGAAATTATCGACAAGGTGGAAGCGGCCTTGGAGGGTACTGAACAATAATGAGAATCATCCGATCTGAATTAGTCGACCTTCTTAAAGCAGCCTCTTACGGTATGGGTCAGAGTGCTAAAGATAAGATCATTGAGAAGCTTTTCTTAGCCAAATTTGGTTCTCAGCTTATTGTAAGAAGCACAACTCGTCATGTATTCACTCATGTTTTTTCCGAATCTGATGAATTCAAGATTTCTCCCGACTTCGGAGTCCTGATTGCGGGTAAGAGCTTCATAGGGTTCCTCAATGAGGTTAAAGAGGACGAGATTGAGCTGACATACGAGAATTCGGCTATAAGGATTCAGACGGACAAAGGATACGATGTTAAGTTCCCAGGGGAGCCCTACCAAAACGTAGGGTATCCGAAGGCACCAGACAAGCCAGACAAATTAGCCGCCACTTTCCAGATTGAGGAGATTCTTGCCGGACTAAACTTTGTGAAGGACTACACGAAGGACATTTCGAATGCTTCGATGGAAACGGTTTTAGAGCTAAGAAACTCTTGCTTGGTGGGAGGGACAGCATCCGCAGTAGCTCTCTGGAGATGTAAGGATCTCGAAGGTAGGTTTATTCTTAAGTCCCACATCTCAAAATTGTTGATTCCCTTCTTGAGGAACATCAAAGAAGATTCTATGGAGATTTATGAGAACGACAAAGTCACTTACTTTTGTTTTCCGAATGGTTGGTGGTTCGCTAGTCTGGCTGTTAGCCCCAGTGTAAAACGCTGGCCTCCTATTGAGGATGTGGAAGACGATGGGTCTTACCAAGGTAAAGTTTGCTTTTCACGTACAGAGATATCCAGAGAGATTCAGACCCTGCAGCACACTATTGATGATAAGGTTACCAGGGTCCAATTCGACTTCAAGAAAGAACCAGATCCCCATTGTGAGCTTTCCTTTACGAACAGCCTGGGTCAGGTTTCTAAATCGAAAATACCTTGTATAGATTTGGTTTGGAAGGACGCTCCCCAGACTTTTCGTATCAGTTACAAGAAATTCCAAGAGGTAATGAAATCATTCGTTTCCGAAGAAGTTAAGATGGAAATGTACTTCCACGACAACACTATTCGTATACTGGATGAGGTGCAGGCCATAACCTACGAAGCTATTTTAAGTCTGAGGAGTTAGGATGATTTCCGAACAAAAACAAGAACTTCGCAATCTTCTGAAAACGTTCGAGAGTAGAGCTACTTTCGCTCAAGGAGTGGTATCCAACTTTTTGAAGTCTAAGCAGGACCTCGAGGAGAAGGTTGAAGAGAGTAAGAAAGAACAAGATCTTCTCAATGCCTTGGCCATGGTCATGGACAAATTCATCGACATTAGTAATGAAGAAACGCTGATGGAGATTAAGGACATGATCAATGATGGCCTTAAACTCGCATTTCCCAGAACAGAGTTCACCATCGATCTTAATTATAAAGTGGCTCGAGGTAATCAGACTATTGAATTCAAGGTCTACAAGAAGGGTAAGCTAGAGGATCTTAAAGACGCTCAGTCTGGAGGGGTCCTAGACCTTATTTCATTTCTTCTTCGAGTCTTGATTATTCATAAGATGGATTACCAAAAGGTAATCTTTTTGGATGAGGCTCTTAATGGGATATCAGATCGCGGAGGATACTCCAAGAAAGCATCTTCTTTGATTAGGATGATCTGTGAGAAGAAGGGCTTCACAGTATTTTTAGTAACTCACAAGGATTGCTTGTCTGACAACGCTCATGAAGTGTTTTTTGGTGAGAAGGTTGAGGACGAGGTAGACTACCTGGAGATCACTCGTCAGGAATAGTTCTTTTATATTTTTGCCTAATTCGAATGAACTTTTACTCGAATAGGTAGGAATACTCATGGCATTGACCGCTACCCAGGCAATTGCTTTTTTCAAATTGCTAAACGACACCAAGTCTATTAGAAACGCCATCGGCGTTAGGGCCTCGGGAGTCGTCGAAGAGATCTACGCGAAGCAGATTCTGTTTGATGACGACGCAGCCCCAACCGCTGGACTGGTTTTAGTAGAAACATCAGCCACTGTTGAAATTGCTTATCGAACTCCCATGTGGCTCGACCTCAGTAAAGCTGCGGACCCAGATTTCCCTTTTGTGGAGTTATATCTAAGTAAGGATCAGTTGATCTTCGGAGAACCCCATCCTTATATTAATCCTAACCAAAGTCTTGTATTTGAAACCGGCTCCACAGCGACGCTGACTCTAGAAGGTAGGTTTTTAACCTCAGGGGTCACCGTTGAGTCACTTCCGGCAGAGGTAACCTTAGACAATGTCACTCAGGTCTCTTTGGAAGAGCTTGAGCTTGAATTCTCGAACACTTTTGCTTCGGGACGAAATATTGTGGGTAATTTAAGGCTTGTGACTCCCGCCGGTGAATCTACGAATACCTTCACGTTAGATATTCGCGAACCTTAATATGGTTTACCGAGAGTTTTCTGAAGAATTTATCAGGTCTCTCCAAGAGCAGAAGGAACTTCTAGTAGATTATAGCTTTCGAGTAGCTATCTACGAACAGACTTACGCAGAAGATCCTTTTGTAACCAAGTCCAGATTTTCGTTCATTCCCACCGAGGGTCGAAAATCCGCCGCGATTCAGGCCCCGAAGATACTGGACGTTGAGTTTCTTGGAGGAGATCTGGTCCTTAAATCAGACCGTAATGGGACGATGAATCTGATCGATCTTAAAACTTCTGAGATTGAGCTCACTTACCAGTCTTCGGTCAGTTACAAGATGGATTCCGAGTACGTTTCAGGGAAAATGGATGTAGTTCCCACAATGGGAACCCGGAGTAAGATCATTCTTAAGGGCGGATTTGCGGTTTCAGACCAGCCTTTTGAATACTTTAGGATGAAGCGTCTCTACGGCAAGCTTCTGGTATATCAGAGATACCATCTTGTCCGTAACGAGATCCCAGCCTTTTTAATGGAAAAGGCATACCTTGAGCTAGAGATTCCACAACTTGTTTTACCTTTCTGTGGGCAAGAGTTCAAGGACGATAAGAACTTCATCATCAAAGGAATTGATTTAACTTCGGCGGTGTTGGAATGAAGCGATTTCTAGGGATCATCAAACTGTTGTTAGCCCTGTTCAAGAAGTCCGATCCTGCAATCATTCCGGATAAAGACGAAGAGATGCCCGAAGAGCCTCATGATCCCCCTGCTGAGGTTACTTCTTTCCCCCCGTTAGAAGAAGAGGAGTAATACTTAGTTAATATTATTATACTCATAAGTACGTAAAGGTGTTTAAAATGTATACAATAGGGGAAATGTCTAAAATAGTTAAAAGAAGTGTTAAGACTCTTCAGAGATGGGATAGAGAAGGAGTCTTGAAAGCTAAAAGGACTCTAACTAATCAAAGGTATTACACTCAAGAACAGTTGGACACATTTTTTGAGATTCCTAAAAAGGAAAGAAAGACAGTTGTTTATTGTAGAGTTAGTTCCCAAAATCAAAAACCGGATTTAAAGAATCAGGTTTCTATTTTGGAAGACTTTTGCTTATCCAAAGGTATCACAAATTTTGAACTGGTTAAAGAAGTGGGAGGAGGTCTCAACTTTAAAAGAAAAAAGTTTCTAAAAATTCTTGATGAAATTGAAAAAGGAGAGATTTCTCAATTAATTTTAGCACATAAAGATCGCCTGACTAGATTCGGATTTGAACTAATAGAACAAAGGTGTTTGAAAAACAATTGTACTATCATTATCTTAAATCAAGAAAAACTATCTCCAGAACAAGAGATGGTGCAAGATTTGATGACTATCATACATTGTTTCTCTTCTAGGCTTTATGGCTTGAGAAACTACAAAAAAGATTTAAAGAAAGCATTAAAAAAGAATGACTAACCTAGCTCACAAAATAGCAATCAAAACCAGCAAAAGGCAATCTGCTCAGCTTGAGCAATTCGCCAATCACGCTAGATTTGCTTTCAATTGGGGCTTAGAAAGATGGAACACTCTTTACCAAGCTGGTTGTAAACCCTCAGTAAATCAAATTGATAAAGATTTCAATAAGTGCAAGAAAGTTCTATTTCCTTGGATTTACTCTTCTCCTAAAGATGCAATGCAAACTGCGATTAAAGCGGATTTAAAATCCGCTTTTAACCGATTCTTCAAGGAGAAGAAAGGTTATCCTAAGTTCAAGTCCAAGCATAAATCTAAACTAAGTTTTACCATTACTAATGATAAATTTAAGATTTATGACAGAACTATTAAAGTTCCTAAACTGGGAGAGTTGAAGCTTCGGGAGAAGCTTCGGGAGAAGCTTCGCTACTCCGGTAAGATTATGTCTGCTACTTTCTCTAAGGATGGAGAAAGGTGGTTTGTTTCAATTCAAGTTGATCTGGGAGCCGAGTATCGGCTCCCGAGGGCTCCTCAGAAAACCATAGGAGTGGATCTAGGAATTTCCGCAGCTTTAGTGACTAATGAAAAAAACTTTTGGGAGGCCCCTCGGCCTCTCAGAAAATCTTTGA
>Ga0129345_1000003_pt1 | contig 67885 bp, 34 predicted proteins | sample CPBDNA_FD_94425 | JGI IMG/M metagenome (GOLD analysis project Ga0129345, IMG submission 94425) | Freshwater to marine salinity gradient microbial communities from Chesapeake Bay, USA - CPBay_Sum_20_0.8_DNA | ecosystem: Environmental > Aquatic > Marine > Coastal | place: USA: Chesapeake Bay...
TACCCAAAAAACTCATTGTAATTGGGGTTGTTGAAGAGCCAAAATAGTTTCTAATTTGACTCATGGTAATTTGTGATCCTGTTGGAGGTAATGCCATAAGTGATCCTATCTACAGTTAATATAATATATACTAACTGCAAATAGAATCTTTGTCAAGAACTTTTTTTAATTTTTTTCAATTAATTTTTGCACCATTGCTTTAAGTTCAGCAATCTCAGCAGCCTGCGCTTCAATTTTGTCATCTGCTTCTTTTACTGCTTCGATTAGCAACGGAACCATACGCTCATACTTAACTGTTAGATAGTCTTCGCCTGACTTACTGTTACCATTTTCGTCTAAGTCGAACGGTGCAGCAACAACTGCTTCTGGTAGTACCTTTTGTACTTCTTGAGCACTAACACCTACTTGTGTATTGTCATTGTTGTATCCGTACTTCTTAGCAGTTTCGTTTTCAACATATAGATAACCATTAAGTGCTTTTACTTTATCAAGGGCACCTTCTAGTTTACCTGTGAATGTTTTCAAACGTTCGTCTGAGTAGTATGCTGTAACTTCGCTTGTTGCAAGCAATTGACCGTTTACATACCAGCCTTCGTTTTGTGCTCTTGCTTTCCATGAACCATTATAGTAGATGTATGTGTAAGAGTTTTGTTCTGCATACAATGCCCACTCGTTGTCGGTATCATTATACAGTCCACAGTTTGCAGCACTGCTTGACATCAAAACCCAATCATCTCTGATTGAATAACCTGCGTATGATCCGCTTGTACCGTTGGTTCCTTCTACTCTTATAGTACCGTAGTTTTGAGTGTTTGCTGCTTGGATATAAGCACCAGTATTACCTGCTAAACCAATAGCATTCTTAACCATCAAGTTACCGTTTGTAGTAAGTGACATAGCACCATCTGATGCTACATCGCTTGTATCTCTCCATAGGAAGCCTCTATCAGTATCGTCGTTCATAGTAAATGTCATTGCATAGTCATTTAGCCAACCATAACTTTGAGCACTTGTCATACCAATTGTATATGAACTCGAATTCCAAACTCTGATCTTATCGTATGAGTTGCCACCATAACCGTCAATAAAGCCAATGTTATAGCGTGTACTCGCACTAAATAGATCTGGGAATGTACCACTTGTAATGTTACCAGCATTGATACTTGTAATACTTGCGCCATTACCACTAAACGTACCACTAATAGTACCACCGTTGGTAATATTGTTTAAGTTTAAGTCTAATGTTGATCTCAATGTAGGAACAGCATTTGCAGTACCTAAATACAACTTGTTGTCACTATGATCTCTCCAAATATAGTTTGTTGTGCCGTCGGTAGTATCTTGAACAATAAAGTCTGCATCGTTAACTCTAATTGTTGTAAGTCCGTTATCTACTCCTGCACCGTTAACAAAATCACCAATGTCTTGTCCGTCAACTGTGTCAGCATCTAGTCCTGAACCTGCACCATCGTTACCAGCATGCCATACTTTGTTTCCGTTGACATAGAAGTCGCCCGGTCCATCAATAGTAACTGCTAAGTTTGGTTCTGTTGTTTGGAATTTGAATACTGCACCATATGCATTGCCAGGTGACGCACTGTCTGAATGCTCAAAGTTTAGTCTACCATATTGCGTATTAGATGCGTGATCAGTAAAGTCAATTCGAGCACCGCCTGCGTTTGTTGTGTTTCTAACAACAAGTCTTTGTGCGCCTGCACCTACTAAACTAATTACACCACTTGCTGTATCATTTGCATCTGAACGTAAGAACTGTGTGCTATCAATACCATCTAGCGTATCTGCACTAACATTTGTAAGCCCACTACCGTTACCAGTAAATGTACTTGTACCAATGTTAATATTACCAAAGCCGCTTGTGATTTGACCTGCATTTAGAGCACCTGTACCTAAGATACCTGTATAACTACCGCTAATTCTTGCGTTAGGTACTGTACCACTTGACAAGTTACTTGCATTTAGTGTTGATAATCCACTACCGTTACCTGTAATTGTTCCGCCAACATGTAGGTTTTTAGCAATACCAACACCACCGCTAACTTTGACAGCACCAGTTGTTGTGCTACTTGCTTCAGTTGTGTTTGAGAATGTCTTAATACCACTCATTGACTGGTTGCCGCCTAGCCTTGCACCTGCAACAGTACCACTTGACAAGTTACTTGCGTTTAGTGTTGTCAATCCGCTACCATTACCTGTAAATGTGCTTGTACCAATGTTAATATTACCAAAGCCAGAACTAATTGCACCTGCGTTTAGTGTACCTACAGCATCAATGTCAGTTTCGTGTTGTGTTACACTTGAACTTGAAATTCTACCATCTGGTACAGTTCCGCTTGTAAGTTGGCTTGCATTAAGTGCAGTAAGTGAAGTACCAACACCTGCAAAACCAGTAGTACCACTAAATGACAATGTTGTAGTGTTAATAGTTAATCCTACACCTGGTATTCTTAGATTTGTGTGTGAAGCAGTACCTAGTGTAATTTCATTGTCTGTAGTATTTGCTGTTGGTGCAGCATCTTTACCAATAACAATGTTGTTACTACCTGTTGTAATTGTTGCACCTGCGCCGTAGCCTATAATTACGTTGTTGCTTGCATTTGCAATTTCTAGTGCTTTATAACCAATAGCAACGTTTGCATTAGCAGTAATTGAGTTCTGCATACTTTCAGCACCAATTGCTGTGTTGCCGCCTGTTGCTGCATCAATTTGTGAAAGTGTGTATGCACCCATTGCTGTGTTGTTTGCTGAAGCAGTAACTAGTGCAAGAGCGTCTTTACCAACACCTGTGTTTTGATCGCCTGTTAATACAGCACCAAATACACCATCTCCAACACCAACTGAATCTATACCAGTTGTTACAGCAGCGCCACCGCCTGCAAAGAAGTTGGTAGCACTACTGCCGCCGCCTTCGCCAATTAAGTGTCCGTTAACTGTGATATCACTTGTAAATGTTTTGCCTGTTTGTGAAGTAGGAAGCACTGCATCTGGGATAGTACCACTTAACAACTGAGACGCATTTAAGTTTGTTAGTCCGCTACCATTGCCGTATATAATACCGCCAACTCTAAGTTTCTTAGCAATACCTACACCACCTGCTACAATTAAAGCACCGTCTGTTGCTAGAGTAGATTCAGTTGTATCGCTTACTGTTACAATTGTACTTGCTGCAAAATTAATTCCTGTACCTGCATCTTTTTGAATTGTATCTAAGCTAATTGTACCAACATTTGTGATGTTGTTATCATTAAAACTAGTAGCACCTAGGCTTACTGTTCCTGTTGCTGTTAGGTTTGATGATCCAATGTCAATATTACCAAAGCCTGAACTTATTGCACCAGTATTAAGTGTTCCTACAACAGTCAAACTTGAGTTTACAATATTTGTACCTAATGTCGTAGAATTTAGAACACTTACGTCATTGATATAATATGCTTTACCGCTTACAAGATTAATGTCTTCGCTTGAATCCCAACTAGTGTTTGTAGCATCATAAGTCCATGTTGCATTTGCACCGTCTACAGTAAGTCCTGCACCGTCTGCTGCGGCAGCATTCGCTGCACCTTTTGCTACTGTAATGTTTAAATCTTCAACATCTAGTGTAGTTGTGTTGAGTGTAACAGTTGTACCGTTAACAGTCAAGTTACCTGCGATAATAGTATCACCTGTTGCAAAGTCAATTGTAAATTTGTTTAAACCGTCGCCATACAGTAAGTTACCAGTTGCACCAACTTGCATACGCTGTGTACCAGCAGTGTAAAAATCTAGTTCATCGTTATCTGCACCAGCACTACTTTCTGCTTCAATTTTAGTATCTTGGTCTACATCTTTCACACCACCTAGTGATCCCCAGTTACTTCCATCGTAACCTTCAAATGTACTATCGCTAGTATTATAACGAATTTGACCTTGTGCTGCTGCTGTACTTACACCAGTTTCGCCCGGACGTTGAGCACTTGTACCTACTGGAATTTTTAAACCAGTGGTTGTTGTGAATACTGCATAACCTGTATAAGTTAATACGCCACTTGTGTCAATACGTAATCTTTCTGCAGGACTTTGAATAAAATCGCTTGTTGTTGCAACTGTACCAGTTTCTACAACAAAGTCACCACCTGTGCCTGCACCAGTACCAAGGCCGCCTACAATTTTAATTTCACCGCCGCCAATATCTGTTCCAATACCTGCTGCGCCGTGGATCTCTACATCTGCCGGTGTTGTACTTGCTTCTGCATCACCAAAGATTACTTTTTGATGTTTAACAATTAGTTTATTGTTAATTACTGCACTACCTGCAACGCCGCCTGAACTACTTACTGTAACATTTAATTCTGTTTGTACAGTAAACGAAGTTGCATTAATTGTTGCACCTAATACTGGCCATGTACCATCTAGTGAGGCAACACCGCTGCTTGCAATAGTTACAAAATCACCTGCTCTAATACCTAGCACTTCTGGTGTGTACGTAAATGTTAATGCAGATGTTGTAGGAATAGTACCTACTGTAGGTTTGTCAATGTATACAACATCATCTGCAACACCTGTTACTACTGTGTTTGCTTGTAAACTTGCACTTCCTGTGACAACCATACCAACTTCAATTGTTGCTGTGCTAGAAAGAGGAATAAAGTCGTCTGTGTTGTTTACGTTTTCATTTGTTGTTCTTGAAAATCCATTTAGGTTGACAGCAACAACCTGACTTGTTGCAGCATCATATCCGTCAATAAATGAAGTGATTGCTCTAGTTGTTGTGCTTGCACCAATTCTAGTAACATCTGCTTCTCCGCTTATTTCAACAGTTGTAAGATTTTCATTGTAAACTTTACCAGTAGCAGTGCTCTTAGAACTTGTATCTGCTGCGCCAATATCTAAACTATCTAAGATATCAACTGCATCACCCCATACAGGATAACCACTGTCTACTACAAGTATATTTCCTTGTCTACCAATATTAAGAGCATTAAGTGTACCTGATGTTTGTGCATAAATTAAGTCACCATCAGCATATGTACTAAGGTTAGTACCGCCTCTGTTAACAGGCACATTACTTGTTAGGTTAGCAGGATTGAGGAAATAACTGCTATCTAACCCGTCTAATGTGCCTGCATCAACTACACCATCTTTAATAAACACTTGACCTGTACCAGCGGCATCAACATCAAATTGTGCTTGGAAGAATCTACTTGTACCTAGTGTAGAGTATGTTCCACCCGGATCATAATCAACATTTGCAATACCGATATCTACTGCACCATAATAATCTCCACTGGTATTAGGACCAGTAAGTGTAATTGGATTGTCAGTTGTGCTGGCTTTTGTAAGTGTTTGAACTGCAACAGCATAAGCACTATCACCTCTTAAAAATGTATCACTACTTGCAACACCGCTTGCACCTAATCTGCTGGGTGATACAGTGCCTGAAATAATGTTACTTGCATCAATGTTTGTGACAGCAAGTGTATTCCAATTTGCTTTCAATCTACTTGATGTATTGATTACTGTGTTAACTTGCACATTGTTTGGAATAACATCTGCATCGCCTGTGCCAGTTGCAGTAATATCTGAAGCATTTGTTACAAGTCCGTTAATACTACTTAAAGCATCTGAACGTAATGTATGTAGCGTGAAACTGTTAGTTGTAACAGAACCAATAAAGAATCTTGAGCCTGATGTAACTTGAGCACCGTTTATAGAAAATAGCCCAGTTCCAGAACTTCCATCATCTTCTTCTTCTAGTCTAATAGCGTCACCTGTTGTTAAACCGTGGCTTGGAACAATAATACTGTTATCATAAATGTTGACGTTAAATCTTGTCCATTGATGAGCATTGTTAGCAGGAGTCGTTAAAAATTCAATTTGATTTAACAAACTAAAATCTTCGTATACTTCGATAGTGTCTGCGTCAATACGCTTTGCATAGTACACACTACCATTTAGTAGTCCGCCGATTGCAACATTACCTAATGTGTTATATCTAATAGGATCACCGTCTGAGTAGCCATGGGCCGTCATTGTAATTCTATAGGTTGTATAGTCAACATTACCGCCACCTGCTGTGGTACCTGCTAAAAACTGATTTACAATACTATCATCTAATGTGGTAGTAATTTTAGAACTTACTGCATCATTGTCTTCAATAAAGTCAATTGACGATGCACTTGCTACATAAAGTTCACCACCTAAAATGTTTACATAAGCTCTATCCTCAATAGCAGAAACTTCAATTTCAAAACCACTACCTGTGCCGCCTACATCGCTTGCATTCAGTTCAAGTAAATCACCTGCTGCGTAGCCTGTACCGCCTCTGCGTAAATCAACGTCACTGATTTGTCCTGCTGTAACAGTAACATCTGCTTTTGCTCCTGTACCTACGCCAGTCTTTGCTTGCAAGTCTACCATTTCGTAAACAAGAGTACCTAGTGTAGGTGTATAACCACTACCGCCAGTGATATTAGCATTATCTACGTTAGTACATACACCATAACGTGTTTCTGTAACTGCACCTTGTGCATTACCGTCTGCAGAAGTAACAATGGTCCTTACTGTACCTGTTGCTACTTTGCTGCCTTCATTAGATCCTGTATTTGCAATTGTAAAGGTTGTTGAACTTGGTACGCTTGTAACTAGGCCATTTACGTTGTAAAGTGTATCATTACACTCAACTTCAACGTTATTACCAATTGCTAGGTTATGGTTGCCGCTTGTTGTAATTGTAGCAACATTGCTTGTTCTTTCAACATTTGTAATTGTTTCAACTGTAAAGTTGAAAGGAGCACCACTTGAATCTAATACTAGGTACTGACTAGAGTTAGAACTTTTTAAGAAGAAGTTATCAGTAATCTCTGATACCGCACCGAGTGTTAATGGTGCTTGTCCAGTGTCAACACCCGCAATAAAGATATTGTTTGTAGTATCAAAGTCGGTGCCTGTTGAGTCCTCTCCTGGCTTGAATTGGTTATCTTCACTAGCAACTAATAGGTTAGTTGAGTTAGAATAATCACCTTTTGCTTTACCTCTTGCACCTGTTGCAGGTTGTGTAATTAAATCACCGTCACTTGCTGAAATTGGTGATGAAAATGTTAATTCGATTTGATCATATTCTTCTGTACCAATGTCACCTGCTTTTAGATCAATTGCTGGAATTTCGTCAACTTGTGTAAGTCTTGATTCATAGCCATCTGTGTTTGTACTTGTAAACTGTCTTGTAGCAGGAATCAAGTCTGGGTTCAACTGACCGTTGGTGTTCAACTGAACAATAGCACCTGGAACTGCCGCAGTTGACACAGATTTGTCAATGAAGCCGCCTAATCTGTTTGATAAGAAACTTCTTGTTGCTAACTGTGTAGATAGTCTTGCATCACTCGGACCGCCAATTTCATCGTCACCTAAGTTAACACTTGTTGAAATTTCTTCAATAGCAACATTAGAAAGACTTAGTCTCAAAGCATCAAGTTCGTCCACCTGAACTTTGTTTCTAAAGGTAATGTTACCAGTTCTGTTAAACGCTGTAATAAAGTCACCAACTTTAAAGTCACCAAGTTCGTTTGTACCTGATGAGTAACAACGTCCTGGTAATTCTTCAAACTGTTCGTATTCTGTTCTTGTATTACCGCCGTTTTGTGGTAATGCGTTATAGTCTGTGCCTGACCCTGCAAATTCCCAAGTATGCGCTGATGAGTTAACAATTGAAGGTCTATGCAACCAAATTGCTTTCTCAGGAAGTGCAGTTAGATTTGTTAGTAGTTCGCCTGCAACTGTAGGTTCGATTGTAAATGTTGCAGTTGAATAACCATTAAATGGTTGTACTTCACTTACACCGATATTTGTATAAGGACTAGGTGTGTGATCATCATCAATAATACTTAAATTACTAAATTGCACTCTTTGTGTAGATTCACCTACTGCAACTTCTTCAATTGAAACTACAAGTTCTCTAAGATTAGGTGTCCAACTATATACAATAGCACGGTTATTTGCTGCACCTGTTGTAGCAGTAATTTGTCTGCCCGGAACAAATGCATAGCCTTCACTACCTGAAGGTAAAATAAGTTTTTGATATGTTGTGTGACTTGAAATAACTTCTTTTACAAAGAATTCTTTGATGTTTGTAAGGAATTTGTGAGTACCGCTAGATGTTGCAATAATATTAACATCAAACTCTAAACTGTCATCAAATGTCAAACTAAATTCATTTACGTTAATTAGTTTCACATAATAGGTTTGCTCTTCATCAAGTCCTTGAATTGGAACATTTCCGTTAGCACTATATACAACCTGTTCACCATTTACAAGTCCGTGTGCTGTTTTTGTAAAAATATTTGTAACTTCAGAAACACCTGATCCACCATTGAATAAAACTTCATCAGGTGGATCTTTAAATTGGTTTGTAATTTCACCTTCTGAACTTACATCAAACGATGCTGGAATACTGTCTGGATCTGCAATTGCATTTTTGATCAAATCAAATAGTTCATCTACGTATGCTCTAGGTTCACTATCAAGATCTGTTAGTACAATACCTGTTAGTCTACTTGCTTCTTCAAGTGCATCGATTGTTTGTTCTTCTTGTCCACTGATAGTAATGTTAGAACTATCTGCGATACGTTGAGAATAGTATGCAAGTGCTGCCTGTCTAGTCAAAGCATTAGAAGTTGCCCATGTATCTTTACTAATAGCATCTAAAATAATACCTAAATCTCTACGACACTTTGCTTCGTCGTAATTAAACAGATACCATATATCGCCAGGCGTTGCGGCTGCAACACTGTTTGTGATATAAGTTATAGTATCGTCAATAATATTTTGTGTTTCACCTTGAATAAGATCGTAAGCAATTTTATATTCAGGATCTCTAAAGCGTAAAACGAATTCTTCAACTGGTGCAGTACGATTTAAACCAACAATACTAACTGTTTGTAAGCCTTCACTTTGACCTGTTGCTGTAACAAAAGCACGGTCAAAAACGAATGCTTTAGGTGAATAACCTGATGAACGTAGTGAATACAAACCAAAGTTTGTAGCAGAGTTAGTAATTGAACAATAACCACCTGACTGTGTATAAACACCGTTTAGTAGGAAAATTTGGAAACAAGAAACGATCTGTGCATAAGCATCGTTTAGTAGACGCCAACCTGTACCACCAAATGAAAGCATGGTAAATGCGTTAGCAACCATAGACTTACCTTGTTCAGGAGTAGCACCGATCACTGGATTTTCTTGTTCTAATGGAATTAAACCAATGTTTGGAGAAACAATCTTAGCACCGTCAATTTTTGCACCGTTTAATCCAAGGAAAGAAAGAATTGAACAGTTTTGTATATATGGCGAAACAGTAATGAATGGATTAGTATCAGGTAGGTTAGTGTAACCTGTTCTATCTACAGTTGTATCATTTGGATCGTCGAATGCAACACAATAATCACCAGTCCATAAAGGAACAAAATTAGCATCAACCTTATCTCTAAATGTAAATTCACCAAAATAACAAGCGTTTCTAACACGTAGAATATCTTGGTTTGCGTTTGCAGGACGGATAATACAACCACGCAAACCGTCACCTTTGATAACTGTGTTGTCTGGAACAATAACCGGGTTTTGTTCTTCGTAATCACCTACAGCAATTTTGACGTTTACACGTACACCATTTGTTGTACCGTCTACATTATAAACTAAACCAGAAGCAATTTGACACGCACGTTTGATTGTTCTTACAGGTTTGTTCAAACCATCATTAGCATCATTACCACGTTCTGCAGACACATACACAACGTTACCACCGTAAACATCTGGGTTTTCAAATGCTAAAGAACCATCACTTGTTAGACGTAAAACCTGTCCATCGATTCCATTTTCTGTTGGTAAAACAATATCATATGAACTTGGAATAGTAGTAGGCGCTTTAATATTAATACTGTCAAGACCTGAAGCAGTTGCTTCTCTCATCTTCAGTGACTTAGCATTGTCAATAGTAACATCATCAAGAAATTCTAAGTCGCTAATAGAACCGATAAATTTCTTTTCACCGTCAATTGTCATATCAATGGTGCCAGATGTACTATCATCAGGTTCGTTAACTGCTAATTCAGTATCTTTAGAAAAAATTCTTCTTGTAATATCTTGAACAGTATTGTCATCTCTAAGTAGGAAAACTTTACCGTCTGCTGTGTTAATTGCTAATTCGCCGCTGTCTAATTGTGAAACTATAGGTTTCTTGTCAGCGACCGCACTTCGCTTGTGTCTAATTCTGGTTGCCATAAGGCTTATCTCCTATCAAGGTACGGGTCAAGTCTATGTAGACGCCCACGTTAAAGCAATAGAAATTGCTAAATGTATTTATCAATGAAATTAATAGTGGTAGTTTTTAGAAACTACCACCATCGATTGTATCAGTCCAAACTGGTGTTGAATCAACATCGCTTGTAACAGTTAGTATTTGGAATGATTCGCTTGCATCACTTGTACCTGCGGCATCAGTAACTTGTACAGGATCTGCTGTGTTTCCGTATAGTATACCGTTTTCAGTAAATGTGCTTGCTCCAGTACCACCATATTGTACTTCAAGATCACTAGTTAAAATAAGCGTTCCGATATCAGCATTTACAACAGTTATTTTATTATTAACTGCATCAATAATTTCAGTACTATCGTCTGCAAAAATACTACCAGTAAATCCTGCCGCATCAAGTATACCATCTACAACTAAGTTTGTTGTAAATGTTGAATTTAGTTCGCTGATTCTAAATTTTTCAGTTAGCAATCCATTATGCATGGTGCTAATAATCATATCAAAGTCTTCACCACCGCCTGTTACATCTGTGCTAACAACATCAACTTGTGCTGCTGTTTCAAAGTTGTTTAGGAATGTTTCTAACTCGAACTTCATACCAGTACCAGCACCAGAAGTAATTGCACCAGTGGTAGTATGGTGTGCAAGTGTTAACGGATATACAATATCATCTGCTGCGCTATCAGGTGCATCTGTAATAAGTCTAATTGTATCTGGAGCATAAACAGTTTCGCCTCTAATTGTAAGTGTGCTTGTTCCTAAATGACCAATTTGAATATCACCGCCTATTGTGCCACCGACATATAAGTTGCCACCTATACCCATGCCGCCTGTAACAACAACTGCTCCGCTTTCAGTACTTCTTGATTGTGTATCACTGTTAATTGTAATATCAACAGACTCGTCAACATCCAATTCACTTGCATTCAAATACATTCTCTTTGAACCGTCAGCGTAAAATTCTAACGTATCTTCGTCTGTTCCTGGGCCAGTTTCTGGTCTAATAAATGTATCTTGGTCGGCATCGATAGTACCAACCAACGAACTCCAGTTTACACCATTATAGCCTTCATAAAACTGTAGGTCTGTGTTAAAGCGTACTTGACCAATTACTGGTACAGACGGACGAGCACTTGTGTCTCCTACCGGTACTTGAATACTCTTGTCACTATCAATAACAACAAAGTCGTTGTTGATCGTCATTGTACCAGTGTCTGCACCTATAATAATTGTAGTCGCGTCGCCCATTGCATTTACTGTTGTTACAGTTGTGTTAAGTAAGTTTACAGTTAATGAATCAGTTGTAACATTAGTAGTAGGATTTTCTCCTAATTTGATATCATCTTTAACAACTAGGCTGTTGTTAATAGTTGTTGTACCAATCAAATCACCAATGTTAATGTTTGCCGCGCCACCAGCAAAGTTAACGGTATTAGCATTATCATTAACTAGGTTAAACTCACTTGCAGTAGTTGTTAAGTCTCCGCCATCGACTGCAATGTCTAGTTCAAAAGTAACATCGCCTTCAACTGTGCCGCCTGTGATTTTATTTAGATAGTTGTTGCTTAGGAATTGTACCACAGCATTTTGTGTAGGTACAGTATTAATATCTGCTGTACCTGTACTTGCTATAAGGTTTGTATTATCACTAACTTCTTTTAATTCAACACCAACTGGAATACCAAATCTTTGGAAGGGACCAATGCTTGCAATACCTGTTAAATCAATCTGGTTAGCATTAAGAGTAATAGCACCAGTAAGTGCGTTAACTGCAAAGAAATTACCAACTCTAAAGTTACCAATTTGGTCAACAGTACCACCTGCAAACACTTTACCAGTGTTTGTTTCAACAATTTCGTTTGCAGCAATCGGAGAACCTCCAAAGAACGGAAGTGCGTTGTAAGTGATACCTGCACCAACATATTCAAATGCATGTCCTGAAGTTGATACAGTACTTACACGTTGCATGTTACCTAGTGTACCTTTTTCTACTGATAGTACACCTGGGAATAATGTAAGTTCTGCAACACCACCATATTCTAAGTTTAGTAATCTGATTGCTTCATCTTCAATGTCTTGTGCTTTGAACATAATCAATTGTCTGTCAGCATAATCTGCCATAGATGCCAAACCTTCATAATTATGATCTTGTTCAATAGGAAGATAAACTGTGTTTCCTGATTCAGAAATTACAGTAGTTTCAATAACTTCAGCAATTTTATATACAAGTGTTTTAAGAATCAATCCTGCTGCTGCGCTGCCATTTGTACCATCTGTTTCTTGTAGTAATGTAGGTGTACCGCTAGGTGTGATATCTATGTTTTGTGCTACATCGCTTAATACTCTTGCTAGATGCTTATATGTAAATTCGGTAATATCTTGTTGATCTGCATTACCTTCTGATGCTGCACTTAAAATTGTGCCACTGTAATAAGCTTCTGCTGCTCTGCGTGTTTGTTTGTTACCACCATACATCATATCATAAACTGCTGCATCAATAATGTAGTTTGTATCTCTTCTACATTTTTCTACATTATATCTAAAGCCAATGATATTTTGAGTAATATAATCAATTACTTGCTGCTGATATGTTGTGCTATTTGTAAGGATATTGTCTGCTGCTTCTACAAGACTGCTACTAATCCAACTGTAATCTGGATTAGTATTTTGTGGAGTAGTACCCAGTCCTAAACTGTCTGTGATTGCAAGAATTAAAATATTATAAAGTTCGTTTGCAACTTCGCTTTCTGTTGAAGTACCAAATGTTCCGCTTAGATCTTGTGTTTCGCTATTTCCAGGCTGAGGAGCAATTGGTACACCTTCAATAACACTAACACTAATATCTCTTAAGTGTTCAATAGCATCAGCAGTTTGTGATTCTTGTCCAGCAATAGTAGAAACACCATCATCAAAATACGCTCTAGTGCTTACTAGTATACTTCTGTTTCCGCCATACAGCATATCATGTGACACACTGTCAATAATATACTCACTATCTCTACGACATTTTGCTTCATCATAACTTAAACCATTCAAACTTGTGTTAATATAATCAATTACACTTTGTACAAGATCTGATTGAGAACTGTCTCCGCTTGCTAAGATTAAATCTCTTGAGTTTGTTAAGTTAGAAGCAACCCAAGTTAAATCAGGCTCATAAAGTGATGGAAGATTTTCTGTACTTTCTTCTTGTAACACATCAACAATATAAGTTACTAAGCCTGCTAATTCATCCATTTCTGCTGAACTAGCAGGATTACCTGTAAGTGTTTGTCCTGCTCTGTTTTCTATAATTACATCGTCAGCAATATCAATTAATTGCTGGTATGCAGCAATTGTTTCGTCTTTTTGTGATGCAGGAATTTGTGATGCAGTTCCTTCAAAATACGCTAATGCTGCTGTTCTTGTTGCAAAGTTTGTACCATATTGAATGTCATGAGATACGGCATCAATAATATATCCTGTGTCTCTTTCGCACTTTGCTTGATCGTAAACTAAAGTTGGGAAACTTAAATTGATCCAGGCAATTAACTCACTAATAATGAACGTTCTGTTACTTTGTAACAATGTTCTAGCATATGCTTTATTAACATCCGATCCAGGATCAGTAAATGTTAATGGATCAGCATTACCGACACCATTTTGTAAAATATCAATAATTTCATCAAACAAGTCATTACATGCTGTTACGCTTGCACTATCTGCTGCAACAAGTGTTGCTACTTCTGTTCTTAGATATGTGATTGCTGCAACAGTTTCTATTAATTGATCACTAATTACTAAAGAAGCATTTGCATTATAATATGCAAGTCCTGCTTGTATACTGTTATAATTTGTACCTAGAACTAAGTCATAAGTTACAGCATCTAGAATTAAAGCAGTATCTCTTGCACATTTTGCACTGTCATAAACAAAATAGTTGTTAGCAATATACTTAATTGTATCTTCAACAAGAAAATCTCTGTTTGCTTGTAATAATCTATTTGCATCGATTAATTCTTGACTTGCAGGTGTTGGTGCAGGAAATGTTCTACCTTCACTAGGCAATGCAACTTGAGCGCCAAAGCCGCCATCTGGCACAGTAGTTAAGGTTTGGTCTGCAAATTCAATTAAGTTTAGAATAATATCAAATCTGTCATTTACTCTTTCAACTGCAACACTGCTACCTGCTGCGCCTGCTGCTGCTAGTGTTTTTAAATATCTAATCGAAATAATAGTTGCAGGTTTTTGTGCAACATCAAAATATGTTGCTGTTGCTCTTTGATATGCTTGTCCTGCTTGAATACTATTGTGATTTGTGCCTAGTTTAACATCTCTTACAACAGCATCTAAAATAAGTTCTACATCTCTTTTACACTTTGTTCTATCATATGTAAAGTTTGGATATGTTGTAAGCAAATAACTTGTAATATTTGTTGCAAAATTATCTTGTGCTGCAAACAATGAACTTCTTGCTGCTTGTACATCTGCTGCTGCCCAAAGCACACTTGGATATTGTACTTCAGGTAAGTTTGTCAATGCACCTGTGTTAATTACTTCAATAATAATATCAATATAATCGTCTGCACGTTCTGCTTCAACACCTGTTGCATTTGCTGCTGATGTATCTTGTACTAACAAGTTACCAGTAGACCTAAATACTGGATCTCCTTGCAAAATCTGTGTTGTAATTTCTTTTAATCTGCCATATGCTGCAATAGTAGCAGTAGTTTCGTCTGCTCCTAATTGACTTGCTGTTCCTACAAAATACGCTTGTGCTACGTCCCTAGTTGCATAGTTACCGCCATATAAGATATCATAAACTAATCCGTCAACAATATGACCTACATCTTTGTAACATGCGTCTTGATCATAATCTAATGTAGGATAGTTTACGTCTACCCACTTTATAATTTCTTCTTGAATAAAATCTTTGTTGTTAACAAGTTGATCTCTTGCATTTTCTCTTGCTGCAATAACACCTGTTGGTGAAGGATATGTATAATCGTCTGCACTTGTGCTATCACCTCTTGAAAGGATTTCGATAATCTCATCCATTGCATTGTTGACTCTGCTTGTAGCAGTTGAACTTGCTGCTACATTAGGTAAAGCAAGCATAAGTGTTTTTAAATATTGGTATGCTGCAATAGTTTGTACTTTTTGTTTTTGGTATACAACACTTGCATTTGCACGAGCATATGCTCTACCTGCTGTAACACTTGAATAGTTTGTTCCTAAAGCAGTATCATATGCAACCGCAGTTGTAATTTGTCTAACATCTCTTTCACACTTATCTTGATTATATGAAAGATCTGTAAATTGATCTGAAATATAATTTACAACTTCGTCAATAATAAAGTCTTTATTTTGTACAATATTATCTTTTGCAGCAATTACCCCGCTATCAATATTTGTAAGTTCGTTATAAACTACATCAGGTACCGCAGTACTATCGCCCTGTGTGATTGTATTTGTAATAATTGCAAAGTTTTCAATTATGTTATATCTATAGTCTAAGTTAGCAGGATCTGTATCAGGAACACATTTTAGCATTTCGTCCCTTGCTGCTTCAATACCGTATATTGTAGGTGCTAACTGTTGATTAAGAACTTTTTGCGATGTTGCACGAAGATAACTTCTTCCTGCATTAATACTTTGATAGTTTGTGCCAAGTGCAGAATCGCCCGAAACTGCATCAATAATTCTTTGTATATCTCTTCTACAAATTGTTTCATCATAAATGAAAGGCTGTGTTGTAATATTAGATTCGGTTACATAATATTTTGTTTCATCACCTTCAAACGTAATAATAGAACCTGTCTGCGGAATATCACGTAAACTATCTACTTCAACTATTCTATTTGTAATTAGGTTTACAGTACCTGTTGCAGGAATACTAAATCCGCCACCTGTAAATGTAATAGTAGGTATAAAGTCATATCCACTACCTTGTTCATTAATACTAACAGCAACAACTTTACCTGTTGCAGGGTCAATACTTGCAGTACCTGTTGCTTGTACACCTCCTGGCGTAGTAGGAGGATCAATAGTTACTGTAGGTGCATTTGTATAGCCTGCACCTTGGTTATTAATAGTCACACTACCAACAACAGAATAATAGTCTTGAGTAGGTCTAGCAGTTGTAAATACTTTATCAAACAAGCCGTCAGCAATAATTGCATAGGTACCAAAGTCACTAACAGAGTTTGAGATTGAAAGATATCCGCCTGTAGTTGCTTGGAAGCCAACTCTTGTAAAAACTGAGAAGCAACTAACAATCTGTGTATAACCTTCATTAAGTAGCCAAAAGCCAATACCGCCCTGTGCAACTTGTGTAAATGCGTCAGCAACAAACGATCTTACAAGACTTCGCTGATCGTAAGCAGAACCATCAACTTTCATACCGTTGCCGCCACCGTTGTCATTTACACGTTTTTCAAATGGTACATTAGGATCATTTATAATTGGTCTAGCACCTGCTGGTACACCTGGAATCTGTTCTGTTTCAAACGGAATAAATTCAGTACCGTCATTTAACCAAGGACCATTCATGTTTGTACAGTTTTGTACATACGGCGAAACGGTTACAAGTGCGCCTGGTCTAATTTCTGCACACCAACCTGGATCTGCTAATCCTCTAAATGTAAGTTGGAACAAGTAACATGCACAATCCATATAAAAAATTGTTTGTGTTTTATTGTTTGGCCAAACTTGACAGTTACGTAAACTATCGCCTCTAACAGTCATACGTTCTTTTAACGTAATTGGGTTATCTTCGTAATAGTCTCCTGGTGCAACTTTAATAGTTGATCCTGCTGGTGCTGCTTCAACAGCAGATTTAATTGTTCTTTTTGCACGATCAGGACCTGCACCTAATCCATCATTTTCATCACTACCTTGTAATGACACATAATAGACTAGTGTATCAGTAGGACCACTTGAACTACCTGTAACTTTTAGATCGCCGTTAATTTCAACAGTGCCGCTACTTGGGTTAAGTTCAATTGTACCGTCACCTTTAATAACAAGTTGACGGTCTCCTATTTTCCTATCGTGTAATATCTGCTGCTTTACATACTTCATTTATACTTCCAAATAACTTATTGTCGCATTCAGTTTATCCGAATCCGGACTAATCATTACTATTCTGTCACCTTCTTCTAAAATCAATCTCTCAACATTAAAAGAAAATGTTTCCTGAGCAGGCATAGATATATTGTTAAGGACTTTATTATCGTCTGATTTAACTCCGCCACTTCCTTGTATTACATGCATATCAAAACTACTGTCGTTTACACTTGTAGTCGAAGTAGAATAGTTGCTAACTAATACGGTCGTGATGGCATATTTTTTTCCTGCTGGAACATCTAGCAATGTTGTATCAGTTTCGAGTATTTTTACACTGTTAATCGCCATCTTTCTTCCTTAAAAAATAATACTATAAAGCAGAGCCTTATTCCTGCTTATTAATTCGTCTTGTGTACCTAATTCGTTTATAAAATATAAACCTGTGCCGCCGTCAGCTTCGTCTTTTGCATATATCTTTGTACCATCAGTTGGTGGTGTTGCTTCTGTATCAGTTAATGCCGGATCTGTTAATTTAGGAAATAACATAGGTGTTAATACTTGCACATCACCTAAATTATTACCTGATAATACCAAATCACTATCAAGTGCAGTTGACGAAATTGTACTTCCATCTATGCTTACTTGAGCAATTTCTGCAGACGTTTCAAAAAAGTTTGCAATTTCACTGCCATCTACAGTAAGTCTAATTTTACTTAGAGGTGTAATACCATCTAGTGTACTAAATGCTTCTACTTTTGTTGTTCCGTCTGGTTCAATAGCATTAATTCTATATTGCCAATTGTACTTGTGATAATCTCTAACATAATCTTTCAAATACTGTACATTAGGAATAGCATCTGGTTCATAATCTGGCCAATCTGCTCCTGACAATCTGTCAGAATTTGTAGGAACATTTTTTATTTCACTGCCGTCATATTCAGCAAGGCGTTTTTCATAATCAAGTGTGCCTGATACAGAAACAACGCCGCCTAAACTTGATCCCGGTAACAAGTTAAGATCATTACCATCTTCAGTTTTAATGCTGCTTGTATAGATACCTAAGTATCCTGAACCTTCTAAACCAAACTTAAATGCACCTGCGTTTGCTTCTAGTGTACCGTTAGTATATGAAAGTAAGTTTTCATCGTAAAATATAACAGCATTTGGCAATGTGCCTCTGTCCATTATGATACCTGAAATTTCATCGCCGCCAATGCCGGTTGCAATTACTCTTTGTATGTTACCATCACTTACATATGCACCAAAACCTGATGAATCTACAGGAGTGCTTAATGTAAAGTCTGCAAATAATTCAACTTTAGTAGGATCAACAACATTTACATAGTAAGTGTTATTGTTTAATTCTATCATTCCTAAAACATTAGTAATGATTACTTCGCTACCATCAGTAAAACTGTGCGCATCTGATAATGTTATTCGAGCAGGATTTGCTTGTGTAATACCAGTAATATCATATAGTGTATTAGATTGATTGTTTAGTGTTAGAGTCTTGTCACTTACAATTAATTCAGACGAAGTAATCGAAGTTTGGGAACCATTGACATCTAAGTCACCATTGATAACGACTGTGCCGGAACCTACATTAATTTCAATAGTTCCGCCATCGTTAATTGTTAACTTATAATCGTCGACTCCATACTGCTCGATTCTAGACGCTGACATTTATATCTCCAACTTATGATTGTCTTGGTAGAGATACACTTAATACTGCGTTTGGTACACCTGAATCTTCTCTTGCATCTGGATGATTACCAATTTCGTAAATTACATTGTCTGCTTTGTCACCATCTGGAGGTGTAGCAGTACCTTTTGCAGTATTTTCAATTTGTACTGTTCTGTTACGAAGTTGTGTTACTTGATAAACTGTTGAGTCAGAACCAGTTGCATCAATTCTAAATGTACCTTCTGGCATACTTCCGTTGCCTTCTGTTGTTAATTTTAGAACTTCGCCTGCTGTTGGATCTGCATTGTCGCTATCTAAGCGTACCCAGAATTGGTTAGCACCTTTTACTTTGTAAATGTGTGCTGCTGTAGTTGCTTCTGAACCACCTGTAAAATAGTGACGGCTTACAGCAATTCTACCTGTACCGTATCCTATTTTTGATTTATTAATTGGACGTCCCATTTGTTTCTCCTTTTTGACGTTCTAGGTCTACGCGGCGGGCACCGCATAAGTCCTCATCGAGAGGCGCTCCTCTTGACACAAGTATTTATCCAAAAGATTAAAATGGGTTATTATGTCATAAAAAAAGGCCTACTAAAATATAGCAGACCTTTTTCTATAATATGTGATAGGTTGGACTACTGATTACCAACAACCGCACTATGCCCCATCAGGCTCAAAACAGCACGGAACCTCACAATAGAATGGTTAGTTCTACTTTTCCTGCAACTCCTAGTCTCCTAAGTCTTGCAGCGCCACCACAGCGTGTGAGTCAAGTTAATGCCTGGGTAAGCATCGTTTCCTTGCACTATCTAACTCGGACCGTCGTCTTTGTTATGTACTTAATATAACATCTAAAAAAAGTTTGTCAACGATAATCTTGATCTTTTTTTTCAATTTTTTCTATTTTTGTTGCAAATTTTCTATCTTTGAAATCATCTGCAAGATATTGCACTCTGTCGCCAATTTTTAGATCATACAAACGTGGATCAAACACAATATCTTTACGTGTCGCTTTCCAACGATCTGGTCTAATAAATCCATGCATTTTTAATTTTTTATATACTGTACCTGTTTCCATTAGTATCTCCTTACAGTATTTACATAAAAATAGGCCCCACAGGGCCTATCTTAAAAATATATATTCTAAAACTTACGCGAAGCTTAGGTTTGCTGTTGTTACACCAACTAGACCTAGGTAATCTGCTGCATTGCCTAGTGACGATGCTGCGTTTGATAGTTCTACGTAACCATAACGTGTCATGAATGACACTGTTGGTTCGAATGTTGATGGATCTAGTACAACACCACTGCTCATTAATGGAATGTATGGGCAGTAGAACGCTGCTGCGTCTGATTCTGATGTACCTTTGTAGCCAACTAGAACATTGTCATTACCTGCATATGTGTTTACATATACTTTCATGCTGTTGTTTAGTGTACCAACCATTTTTGTGTTTGTTGGTGCTTCAAATGTACCTTCTGTTGTACGAGCAAATGCAGATGTTGTTGCACTTTGTAGTAGTGTTAGTACTGTTGGTGATACAACTGCCCAGTTACCTGCGCCTCTGCGTGTACGCTGTGCAATTAGGTTTGACACTCTGTTGATTTGAACTGCAAGTGCTGCGTGTTCGTCGCCAACAAAAGTAGCCGTACCTGATACAGCGGCTTGGTCGTATGTTTCAACCGCTGCACCTGCAAGAGTTGTTAGGCTGCGGATGACTTCTTGGTCGATCTCAGCAGTAATCTCTTGAGCAAGTGCTGCCATGATTTCTGCTTCTACGTCGATGCCGTGCTGTGACTGAGCGTCTTGCGCTGATTCAAATGTCCAACGTGCGCTTAGTTTACGTGATTTGGCTTCGACTGTTTGCTTCAAGATCTGAATGCTTAGTCTGTTACCGGCAATACCTTCTAGAGCACCTGTTGCACCGGCTGTGTCTGCAGATGCTGTGTTACCTGAATAACCTTCTGCAATTTTGAACGGTGATAGTGCTTCTTCGCCAGCGACAGTGCTTCCGCCTGCTGAACCTGTGAATGCGTCACTATAACGTACTCTTAAAGTATGGATTTGTCCGACTGGACCAGTCATTGGCTGAACGCCTACCAACTCGTTAGCAATAACGGTTGGCATTACACGTCTGATCACAGGAAGGATCACACGGTTTAGTGTTGCGATGTTACCAGCAGCAGTTGCGCCTGAAGTTGCACTCTCTGACAAATACTTGCGTGTATTTTCAAGTGTTGTCGCCATTACAGCTTTCTTGTTACCATTTAGGCCTTCAAGAAGTGCACCTTTTGTCTCCTGCCAGCGACTTTCTAATAGTTCTGACATAATTATCTCCTTAATTTAAACCAGCAAGTCTTTTCATGTCCACAACGTTTGTGTCAATCTGCTTGCTGTCTGAACTAATTTCTCTATTGCCTGTTACTTCTTTTGCCTCTGTTAGTGGTGCCTTCTGCTTTGCTGGACTTTTACCGTCAATAACTGATGGTAGGTACTTGTCAAACGACTCACGTAGTTTTGTAGTCTGAACTGTTTCCAGTAAATCCGTCATAATGTCTTTTTGGTCTTTGCTCAATGGTGAAACAAGTTCACTCATGATTTTAGCACGTTTTTGTGCTTCAACAAGACGCTTAACTTCTGCATCTTTGCTTTCTGCAATTTCCTTTGCTTTCGTTACGAAAGTTTTTGCTTCTGCAATTTGTTTATTTTTTGCATCAACAAGTTTTAGAAGTTTTGCAGTTTCTGATTTTTCATTTAGATGTGAGTTCATATACTCAGAACTAAATGCTTCAAAAATCTTACGTCCGAAATCATTTTTGCGAGCCGCTTCAATATCTTCTTTTAGTTGAGATATTTCTGCCTTTAGACCGGTAGATACAACATTTTCAATTGCTGTTGCACTTCTTTCGATAAAGTTCTTACGTACTTTTTCGAAGTGAGCCTTGGCTTCACGTACTAAACGTACTTTTGTTTCAGCCAGGTCCTTTTTATCTTCTTGGAACTCTGCAATTTCTGATGCAAGTTGCTCTACTACGAAGTCTTCTAACACTGAAAACTTAGTTGCCATTGTTTTTTGATCTTCGTGTAGTTCTGAAATTTCATTTGCTAGTGTCTTAGTTACAAACTGAGACATTAGATTAGCATTTTCTTTCATTGCTAAAGCATATTTTGCTTTTTGTTCTGCAAGTTGTTTACGATCTTCGTGGAATTCTGCCATTTCTTCTGAAAGTTTTTCAGATACCATAGCGTCGATTGCTTCGATCATAACACCTTTGTCGTGTTCATATTTCTTTGCAAACTCCTCACGTAGTTCTGCTGTAACAGCAAGTTTATTTTCTTTAACTTTTGCGTCAAATGCTTCTTGTATTTCAGATGCCATTGCTTCTGTAATTGCATCGCTCTCTAAAAGGTCTTTGATAGCTTCCATGATTTTCTCCTTTTATTGGAGCTTGTCTATTATTTTAAATAGACTCTCTGCAATATATTTTTGTGCCTTTTTATCGCCTTGAACTTCTCTCGAAGTGAGTATTGCCTTGTATCCACCATTTGTGTTCATTAGGTGTTCATAAATCGGTGTTGGATAAGCACCCGGTGCGCTCGGTTGAGCAACAACGTCTACAGTGATTATCTCAAATTCTGATACTTCGCCGGATCCATCTTCTTTTACGTTTCCAGATCCACGTGACGAAACCCCAAGTTTAACGCCGCTTTCTAGCATTGTTTTAACAAGGGATCCCATCGGTGTTGGTAAAATTTTTAACTTGCCGTAACCGTTTGGGCCATCCATCCACATATCTGTGATCATATGACTTACACGATCTAAGTTAATGTTTAGTCCTTCAGGATGATCAACTTCGCCACATACTGAGTATCCGCCGGCTATCTGATCATTAAGAGTTTGGACAGCCCTGCTAATCTCTTGTACAGGATAGACACGCTGATTGGCGTTTCTAACACCACCTTGTATGCAAATACCTTTCATGTAAAGGTCTTTGCCTTCGTTAGCAGACTCAACGACCATTCTGGCCTGGTCAAAACTCATATGTTCACGTAGTAAATTCATCCGTTCGTCCTATTATACTGCTGCTTAAGAGCCTATGTTAGACTTTTTATTATCAGCAGTCTCTGGCTTGCCCTTTTTCTCAGCGCCATGGCCAGGTTGTGACTTCATTGATTTTGAAGCCTTACCGCCTGGAACGTTTACGTTCCCTGCGTTATCTTCTTTTGGGTTAGGTGCTGCTAAACCGCCTGCTGTGCCTTCGCTTTTGCTTTCGCCGCCTGCTGCGATGTTTGCTGCTGTGCCGCCCATATCATTTTTGCCTGCTACTGGTGATTTTGTATGTGCGCCGTTGTCGCCCATTGTAGCACTAACTTTTTCAACATACTCACGCATTTGTTCGCTTGCGCTTTTTGTACGTGACTCTTCAACTTCTTCGTCTGCTGCTTCGTCAACTTCTTCGTCTGCTGCTTCGTCTACTTCTTCATCGTCTGATTCAAAAGCAAATGCTTCTTCTTCCGGCTCTTCATCGCCTTCGTCGTCATCTGCTTCACCACCCATCATTTTTTCAAATTCTGCTTTTAGGTCTTCTAAAGCATCTTCTAGATCCATAACTTTATCTTCTAGATCATCATGATCCATGTCGCCTTCTTCGTCGTCTGCGTCCATGTCCATATCGTCGCCTTCTGCATCATCTGCACCTGCATCTTTCATTAGGTCCATTACTGGATCATCTGCTTCTGCTTCAATGTCGTCTAGGCCAAACATTTCGTCAATGTCATCTTCTGATTCATCAACTTCTTCGTCAGTTGCTTCGTCTAAGTCATCTTCTGACTCGTCTACTTCTTCGTCAGTTGCTTCATCTACTTCTTCGTCTGTAGTTTCTTCAACTTCTTCTTCTTCTGATTCAATAATTGATTGATAAATCTCACGTGATTTTTCTACAACAATCTCGTGGAATAATTCTTCAGCACCTTCACGGTCCTCATTAACTAGTTTTTCGAGCATTTCCTCGAACTTATTAGTGTCAGTCATGTTATTCTCCTTTACTGATTACAAGGCTGTCAGTATTATTTAACAAGAATGGGAAAATATACGTAGAAATAGGCTCAAAATGAACTATTTTGAGAAGAATCCTATTTAAAGGCTAAATTTTTTTCTAAAATCTTCAACAGTTATATGCGTTAAGTTATCTAATCCTAATAAGTTGTCTGGTATAAAACTTGATTTGTCTTCAATCACTCTTATATATCTCACAGTCGAATTCTTTTTTATACATGTATTTGTCTGTCTAGACCAATTTCCGTAATAAGTTGCTCTATCTTCTTTTTGTTTGTAATTCGGAGTGCCAGCAAAAATATTATTAACTTTTGTTCCGTTTTCAAGTCCTTTGTAATCAAAACCTAAAATATAAATTTCTTCATGGCTGTGTTGTGTTGCAAGCATAAGTGCAGTAGGTCCACTACTCCATCCTAAATTTGGACTCATTAAATTTACAGATTCTAGTCCTCTTGTGTATCTATTAGGATTTGTCCAAACCATATTGTCATAGTTGTATCTTGTATCGGTAATCTCTCTTACCATCTTTGTATCAACTGCAATTAAATGATCAGGTCTAAATACTCTATAAACTGCATTACATGCATAAACTAAGCCGTATTGTTTTAATGGTTCTAAAGGAATATCTTTTCTACTAGTTCCGTTACCTAATACAAATGCAATATTAGTTTTAGTCGAAGGTGTGCCGTCGTCAAATTTAATTGACTTTTCTAAATGTTTTCTTAATTTTTCTTGTTGTTTCTGGTAGCGTTCTAAACGTTTTCTTGCTTTTCTTTGTAGTTTAGTTTCGCCGTCTATACGATTTTTTTCCTTATCGGGCAAGGCTGGTTACTCCTATACTGCGGCTTCTCCAGCATTTGCTGCTAATCCGTACATTGCCCTCACATACACAAGATCTTTTTGACTTTCTTGTCTATGCATATCATCTGCTTTACGTGCTTTGTTAATGTCTTTAAATGTCAATCTTGTTTTACGAGTGTCATCCATTGCTACAACAGAAGTTGTATCATCGTTACTATCGTAACGCTGATCCTCTACAGGTTCCATTGTTTGTTTATCAAAATAGTAAAGCTCTCTTAGTATCATATAATTATTTATGCTGTTGCTTGTGGAGATGGCTCAGCAGCATTTTCTTCACCGCCAATTACACTTCCATCATCGCTTCCAATAGCATCATCTCCTGTTAGTTCTTCGCCTTGTGCGCCTTCAAGATCTCCTGCAATGTCAGAACCTGTAATACCTGCGCCTCTCATTTGAGCAGAAGCATCTTGTTCCTGTGCTGCAAAGAATTCATCGTTTTCTTCCATCCATAGACGTTCATTTTCTTTAACTTCTTCTTCTGATAGTCCAAGAAAACGTTTAAGTGCAAAACGATTTGATATAAACGGAATTTGTTGCATTTGAGCAAATGTTGAAATTCTGTTGTTATCAAGTTCTGCTTGTCTATAACTTGCAAAGTTTTGTGGAGGTTGTAAAACAAGATCAAACATGCTTACATCTATGTTTACACCTTTTCTGTTTAGATAAAGTTTAAATTCTTGATTAAATTTATCTGTAAGTAATTTTTGTAGACGTTCACAGTAGTTGTTAAAACGTAGTTCTTGAATGTATGCTGTACCTACTCGTCCATCATTGTACTGTGAATTGCTGTCATCAGCGCCTGTGGGCAAATAAGAACTAGGTATGCGTAAACCACGAACCAACTTGTTAGTAAAATACCTAAGATCATCAATTTCTCCTAAGTTAGTGCCACCCGGTAGCGTTTCGACTTTACTGCCGCGGCCTTCAGCAGTTTGTGGAAAGAAGTAGTCTTCGTTGATTGACAGTGGATTGTAACTTGAGTCTATAACATTTTGGCCACCACCTGTCTTGGATGGGATTCGTCTTTGATGTATTTCCGTTTTAACACGCTCCACAAATTGCATAGCAAGGTGTGAAGGCATGTTGCCCACATCAACGTAGAATACTCTGCGCTCTGGCGCACGTTGGACACGATAGATAATAATCGCATCTTCAAGCAGTTCTTTCTGCTTGTATACTTTAAAAATTGTTTCTAATAGACTGTTACCAAATGGATAGTTGTTGTCTAGGCCTTCGCTCATTGATAGATGAACAACATGTTCTGCATCAATTGCAGTTTCATTTGCATCTTGACTCCAACGGCTTGTGCTTTGATCAGGAGTTCTACCTGTCATATATTTGTTATCAAGTGTTTGGTATCCAGGATTGTTGCCGCCCGGGCCGTAAACTTGATTTGTGTTAATTTTTGTTGCGCTCAAACCTTCAAAGGCAATGTTAAGATCTTTTACAATATATTGCTCAGGACGTTTGCCTTCTGATTCGTTAACAATAATTTTTGTAACATTAGCAGGATCTACATGGTACCATTTTTGTGTTTCAGGATCTCTAATAAAAAATTGATCGCCAAACTTAAATGCATTTCTTATAATACGGAACATGCGTTTTTCAAATTCTTGTATCTTGCACCATTGTTTAAGATACTGACCAAGAATTTGTACTTCGCTTTTTGTTGCGCCTTTGTTAAATTCAATATTAAAAGGTGTATTGTTCTGTTTGTTCTTTTGTGTGCAAAATTCTGCTAGTATGTCTAGTGCAGCATTAACTTCCGAGTCATTATCCATTGTGTTATATTGACCGTAACGTTCAACACGATTTGGCGATCCAACATAAACATCAGGAAGGTGAGATGAATAGTTTGCTGCTGCTGGTCCCATTCCTTGACCTTGCGTAAAACTAAAGGGACTGAAGTTACCGGTAGGATTGGCACTCGTTGCTACTGGTGTAAAATATTTTTTCCAACTCATCTACCTAAACTCCTATACAGGTTAGTACTGCCTTTTGTATTTCTAGCAATGCCTGTTTGAACACTTAGTCCTTCACTTAGCAAATGCACAGCCATTTTCATATTGTTATTTAACTGATCTAGCTTCTGAATTAACTGAGTCTGGTCCGTACTTGAGCCTATAGAACCTTGCCTTTCGTAGAACGCATCTAGAAGTTGTCCTGCTTCTGAATTTCTAGGAACAACTGCTTCATTATTGTGTAAAACAGATAGTGTGCCTCTAGATCCAAAATTTTGGAATCCATTTGTACCATATCGGAAAGACATTCCTGAATCTGTAATTGCCTGTTTTAGAGAAGAATCACTTGTAATAAAATGGTCCCAGTTTAGTGCATCGTTAATAGTATCCCTAAAACCTCTAATAATTCCTGGCACCCATGATCCTTCTTCTTGTTTTGCTCGTAAATATTGTATAAGGTCGTTGCGCTCTTCTGAAGTTACACTGCTCGGATCTGCGTTAAACCTTCTTGCAATATCTTGAGCTTCACTATCTCCAATTTTTATTCCGGCTATACCGCCTATGGTGTTATCTCTAATTGCAGTTACAAGTTCGCCCATTCTAGCAACTAATGTGTCTATCACACGGTTGAATCCTGCAACCAATTGATCTATAACAGTACTAGTCATATTTTTAATATAATCATTGAAAGTTTCACCTGGCTCCATTCCTAATAAACCTCGAACTGCATTTATCTGAGATTCAATGAATGAATTCATACGTGTTTGTAAATCGGTGAGTGTTGTGTTCATCCACTCTTGAAACGTTTGGCCTCCTGGTGCAAATCCAAATGTATCTGCTATTGTGTTCATTACATTAATGATAGTGTTATTAATGGCATTCATGGTATTTTCAATACTTGTCCAGGTACTGTCAAACCATTCACGAAGTGTTTGTCCTTGTCCAAAACCTAGTGCATCTTTAAAGTATTGAACAGTACTATTCATTGTCGTTGTTACAGTTTCTATCATAGAACTTATAGTTGCTAACGTATTGTCAAACCATTGTGTTAGACTTGTTTGGCCGCTTGTGCCTATAAATCCCTTTATATCGTTGTACAATGTAGTTATTTTAGATAACACACCGTCTGGACCGTTAAATGCATTCTGAATTGCTGTTAATTGAGTACTAAGCCAATCTGATACTGTTGTACCTGCTGGCATTCCTAGTATTCTAGATAAATGCTGATCAACAGTGTTAAATGCAGTTGTAATACCTCCGGTAATTGCTTGTCCAAAATCTGTTCCTGTAAAAAACTCAATCAAACTTTCTTTAATACCTAAAAATATTCCTCCCTTTCTTGACTGTTGTCCATTTTGTCCTTGTTCGAGTTCTCCAAATGCAAAATCCATAATAGTTGCGAATGTGTCTTTAAGAAGTGTTTTAAGTCCTTCGATAATTGTTAACTTACCGTCTTGATCTGTAAAAATACTTTTTAGATAATCACTAAACTCTATAAGTTTTTCTTGTAGATATTGCAATGCGTCTCTTGCCTCTCCTGAATTTAAAAATTCGTTAAATCTTCTCAATCCTCTAGTAACAAATCCTTGCGGACCAAAAATTATATCTAAAAACCCTTTTATACTGCTTGTAACTGTATTAAGACCGCCTGCTGCACCTGGTGCAAAGAAATTTTTCAAAGCCTCTCCAAATTCACCAAACACTTCAAGTAATCCACCTCTGCCGTCAGTGCCATCTACAATTTCAAAAAATGCTCTTACAACTGATTTTCTTACGTCAGTTACTGCTTGTTCAAAGTTTCCTAATGCAGATGTTAGTCTATTTCTGCGTCCTTGTTCTTCTTCGCTTAGTCCTGCATCAATACCTCTTATACTGTTAAATTGGTATGCATAGTCTGCAACACTTGCAAGTGCAGCAACAACACCGTTACTACTGTTTTGCATTGCTGTAAGTTGCGCAGGGCCATACTGTTGCGAAAATCTTTCTAACGAAGGACCAAATCTGTTTTGCAAAGTTGAAATAACATCAGATAGTTCTTCTTCACCTGAAAAAACTCTTTGCATATAAGTTTCAATACCAGGCATAGCCTGACTTAAGGCTTTGCCTAAATCAGTTTGTGCAACGCCATCCATTAGGTCTTGGAAGCCTTCGCTAAAACCAGGAAGTCTTGTGTCAAAGAATGTCAAGGCACCACGCAAGTTGTTGCGTTCATTTTCATTTAATCGATTTAACTGATTTCTAATTCTAGCTTCAGTCATTTGCTGTGCCATTCTGTCAGCAAGTTGCCTGCGTTCTTCACCTGTTAGTTTTGCTAGTCTATCAAGTTGTAAAATATAATTTGCTGCACTTGCTTGTGTTTGTCCATCAAATCTTAATGCTTGTGACTGTCTCATTCTTTCGTTTGATAGAAAATCAATAAGTCCTTCGTTAACATCTTCAATAGTGAAACCCATTGAAAAGAATTGTCTACCTAATCCTGTTCTAAACTCTTGACTGAATGTTCCAAGAAGTTTTGCACCGTTAGTTACAGTTCCTCCAAAAAACGCTAGGTTTGCAGCATTGTCTCTTACCATTTGTGCAAAGTCATCAAGACTCATTGATGCTTCTGCACTTATTTTCATCATTTCAAAAATACTGTTTTCAAAACTTGCACCTATTGACGCTAAACTTCTAAATTGATCAACTGTGTGATCCAAGTAGCGTGTAAGTCTTGTTACAACACTTGTACTTCCAAAGATTGCTTCGGCAAAGTCACTAGCCCGTGTGCCTCCGAACGCAAGTTCTTTAGCAAAACCTTTAAGACCTTTGCCTGCTGCTTCTGCTGCTTTGCCTAACTTGCTGACTTTGTCAGTGCCTTCTTTTTGTGCTTTGTTATAATTTTCTTGTATACGTGTGGCTGTATTAGATCCGCCACCGCCGCCACGTCTTTCAGTTGCTGCTAATAAAGCCTGTAAGGTGGCTTCACTGGCTACGCCGTCTCTTGGACGGGGGCCACCTACATTACTAATTTCAAATTCTTCTGCCAAAAATTCATTCCAAATTAACTGCGCACATTATATTAATTCATATATATATACGTGTAGTATTTATCCGGAGAAAAAATACATGCAGACAGCAACAGCAAACCCGCTGTCTAAACATTTTAGACAGCCTAAATTATATATCAAATTACCTAGTGGTGGAAATTTTTATCGTCCTGGTAGCCTTGTGCCTGAGCAAACGGGTGAATACCCTGTGTATGCTATGACAGCAAAGGATGAACTTATGTTCAAAACTCCTGATGCTTTATTAAACGGCCAAAGCACAGTAAACGTAATTCAAAGTTGTATGCCTAATATCAAAGATGGTTGGGCAATACCTAGCATCGACATTGATGCTATATTAATTGCAATTAGAATTGCAACCTATGGCGAGATGATGGAACTAGGTGTAATAGTTAAAGAAATAGACGAAGAAAGATCATTTGAACTTGATTTGCGCACAGTGCTTGATGGACTAATTGCAAGACAGTATCAAAATGTTTTTCAAATTGGAGACTTTAGTTTTGAAATTGCACCAATGGTGTACAAAAAGTTTACAGAAATTGCTTTAAAAACATTTGAAGAACAACGTTTGTTTAGAATTGTTAACGACGATAGCATGAGCGAAGCAGATAAAATTTCACAGTTTAATGAAGCATTTGTTAGAGTTACTGAACTTAACATCAGTAATATTCTAAACAGTATTGTGTCAATACAGTTTCAAGATGAAGAACCTGTAACTAACAAAGATCATATTATAGAATTTTTTGAAAACGCTGACAAAGATATCTATACTTCCTTAATAGTTCATTTAGACGAACAAAGAGAAAAGTTTGCAATACCGCCATTCAAGGCACGTCTAAGTCCAGCGGATATCGAAAGAGGAGCACCTGAAACTATTGATGTTCCGATTACTTTTGATCAATCAAATTTTTTCGCCTAAGGATCTCAGCTCTGTCCTTAGAGGACATTCTCAAACAAGTTGAGATCCTTGACAACGAATCAAAACAATTAAAACATGATCTCTACAAATTGTCTTGGTACATGCGTGGAGGTGTTTCGGTGTCAGAACTTTACGAGATGAGTGTTGAGGATAGAGAAATCCTAGCAGGTATAGTAAAAGAAAATTTAGAAACTAGTAAAAAGACAGGACAGCCGTTCTGGTAATTAAGAAGGCTCTGAAATTTTGTAGCCTTTTTTCTTAAGCATTGCAATTGCTGCTTTGTCTTCAGGTGAAATTCTTGATGTTGTCCATTGCGGAGTAGCATCTGGTGATGCAAACTTACTACGCTGTTTAGGATCACCTGCACCAGATCTCTGAAAGCCTTGCTGTGTTACTTTCTTTAAAATCTCATCTACTTCAGGATTGCTTAGTGGTTCATTTTCATCTCTGCCACCTGCTTCTCTCGACTTACCTAAAATCATATCAACATCAGCAGTAGGTAAACCTTTTTGTCTTAGAAAGCCTTTGAGTTGGTCAGGTTGTAGTTTTCCTTTTTTAATACCACTACCTGCCATCCATACACTTAGATCTTTTTTGGTTTGATTTGCATCTTTACCAACATCAAGTTTTGCTTTTGCAGTTTTACTGCCTAATTTACTCATAACACCAAGTCCTGCTCTTTTTAACATTCCCATTGGTTTTTCATTTACATTATTTTCACTGATAATTTCAAATACTTTCATTAGACAATCCTCTTAGATGTTGTATTATTATTTATAAGATTATTTAGTATTGCTACTTCGTAGCAATAAGTTTTCGCTATCGCTCAAACTATATTTGTTTTTTTAAGTAGTGCGAAGCACTTAGTTTCATGTAGATTAATTAGTCAGACGGAACCTTGCAGCGGTTCCATCCTTCTCGTGCTTCATGTGAGTAGCATAGCCGAGACTTGGAAGTAGGTATTTGACTTGCTCCGTGGGCTCTGACCTTTCCCAACCTACGTCGACATCACGCAATTGCGCTATCCCCCGCTTCGTTCCTAGTGCTAAGGGGTTTTTGGAGCATTAGCCTGTTGGACTTCACCAGTATCTGATCACGTAATTACGTGAAGCTCAAGGTGGATCGAACAATTCCGATCAAACAGTGTCCTGATGTGCCTTTAAATTTTCTCTAAGTATTTTTGAACCACCAACTCGAACGTTTATAATACCGTTGTAGTATTCATCTGTTTCTAAAACTCTACGTTCAAATTGTTCTCGTGCCTCTAAGTATGACATTTCGCCTCTAGATTTACAAAAATAAAGTATTTCTCTTGTAAACTTGTTTTCGCCTAATTTTTCTACGTCTGCTATTAGTTTATCTGACGATCCCCAATAGTCTCGCCAATCTGATTCCTTGTATCCTCGTCTTTTATTTTTTTTGCCTTTGAGTGGCGGTTTGGTTGTTTTAAATTTTGCTAATTTTTTGCCTACGTATTTGCGATTATCCGTTAAATTAGTAATAAGGTAAACAAATCCTTCGTACTCGTCTGGTATTTCAGTTACTTCTTTACCTTGATATGTCCAATTCATACAGTAATTTATATGAGCCTATGTGTTTTCTTCTCTTGTTTTGGATAGTGGATGTTTTTTTAGTGCCTGTTGGTGTATTTCTTGTATTTCTAAACGTCTTACCTTTGCTAGTTTCATAATTTGACTTAAATGTTTTCGAACTACTCGCCTTTTTGCCTCTGATGGCCTTTGTAAAAAGATTTCATTGGCTTTGAAGTAAGCCAAATACTCTTTTACTAACTGATCATGTACATCGTCTTCAATCATTCTACCACTTCAATGTCGTTTTCGTATGAAGTAAAGCCATTTTCCTTTACAACCTTTAGAATATTGTTTACTCTGCCTACTAATTCGTCCTTATGACTAATCAAATAGATATTTTTCTGTCTTTCTCTACCCATCTTCTTTAATACACTCAAAGAATTCTCAACACCTTGACTATCCATACCGCTATCGATAAGTTCGTCAATGAATAATAGGTTTAGTCCTTGGTACAATGACTCCCAAACATCGCGGAATGCAAAACTCATACCAAGTATTAGTCTATTTCTTTCACCTCTTGACAAGTTATCAAAGTCTAAGTCTTGGCCAAGTTGTGTTATTTCAACAGATAAGTCGTTTTGGAAGGTAACTTGATGAGGTAAGCCTAACTTATCGAGATAATTCGTAAGCCTGTTGTTCAAATATGCAAGATTTTGATCAATAATCTTCTTTCTTATGAAAGAATCTTTGTTTGTTAGTAGTTTTAACAAAAACTCTTGGTGTTCTTTGAAAGTGTTCAGTTGATTTACAACTGACCAATCAATATCTTGTAATGCTGTGTTAGTTAAATCGTCAATTTGTGCCTGATAAGGGTCTTCTTCTTGCTCTTTACTTAGCAGTGTATTCTTCAAGTTATCTACGTTGTTTCTATGTTCATATGCTTCACGCATTGTATCATAAAAAGTAGTAGGACGACCGTTAATATCACCAATTATACCTAATTCAACAGTGGTATCATCAAATTTATTCTTTATTTCAATGAAATATGCTTTAGCATCTGCTAGATCTTTAGTTTTAGTTGCAAGAATCTCTGCTTTTTTAGTTTCATGTAACTCTTGACCACATGTATAACAAATAGCATCGTCTAATTCTGCGATGTCTTTAGTAACTTTTTTTACAAACTTATCTGCACGTTGTAGTGCAGGCTCTAACGTGCTTAATTCTTTTCTAAGAGCCGTTATTTTGTTGTTTAGTTCTTGCCAATTCTGTAATTGTTCGTGATTTTCAAGTTCTTTTTCAATATCTACTTGTTCTAGTTCTTTAATACCGCTTTTTAACTTTTCAATGTCTGTTTTTTGCTTTGTTTTCCATGCAGACTGTCTAGTTTTTAGTGTATTAATACTTTGAGAGATTTTTTCATTAGAAGATTGTATTGCATTAATCTTTAATTGTTCTTCTGTAATGCTATCTTTGGTATATTTGATTTGTTCTTTAAGATTATCTGCCTTTTCTGACAAAATAGTAATACCTAGCAGTTGCTCAATGATTTCTCGTTGATCATTTTGTCGCATACTTAGGAAAGGCTCGGTATATGTGTTCAATGCAACCACGTGTTTGAACATATTGTGACTCATTTCAAGTAAACCATTGATAGAGTCTTGTGTTTTACGGCTATCGCCTTGCGATTCGTCAGTTAAATCTTGTTGTTCGTGATCGTTTACATAAAATTTTAGTATATTAGGTGATCTACCACGTTCAATACGATAACTGTTTCCGCCTTTTTCGAAATTAAGTGTAACCAACATGCCCTTGCTGTTGGTTTTGTTTATCAAGTTGTTACGCTTGATATTTGTTAGTGCTTGGCCGTACAAGGCGTAGGACAATGCATTGATTATCGTAGTTTTACCTGTACCGTTTCGTGATCCTGAATCATCACCTCCTTGGTCTAAGTTTTCACCAAGCACTAGAGTTAACTGTTCACGGTCAAAGTCAACAGCTTGGGTAACATTACCCACACTCATAAAGTTTTTTACGGTTAAATCTTTAAATTTTATCATTATAACTCTTTGTAAATGTCCAACAGCATCTTTTTATTGAAAGATTCAGAGTCAATTGCTAGAATTTCGTTGCTAACAATCTGATCTACACTCTCAAACTGTGCAATATCAAGTTCTGTTGTAATTTCTTCAATTTGTTTTTGTGGTATTAGTGTGATTTCTCTACAGTTGTACTGATCTATAAATGTTTCTTTAATAAAACTTGCTTCTTCGTATGAAATAGGAAGGTCAAGTGTTACCCTCAAGTACATATTAGGTTTGATCAAACTATCTTTTTCGTCAATTAGTTGAGATAACTTAACTGTACGGAACTTTGGACAGTCTAACCAGTTGATGTACTCTGGTTCTGCATCGTTCTCACGGTCCAATATCATCATACCACGGTCATCATCCCAAGCATCTGCATAGTTGTGTGGGAAAGCATTGCCGATATAGTGGATCTTACCCTGCTTCTGGCGTTTATGGAAGTGACCTGAGAACACATACTCTTGGTTCTTGAAGTGTTCTGACTTTAGTTCACCGTGATCTGGCATCTGCACCATGGCATTCATGTAGAAACTAGGTAATTCAAAATGCCCAAACAAATATTTGGCTTGTATCTTCTCTATACGGCGCCATTCATCGCCTACTAACCAAGGAACAAGTGCTACATCTTCTACAACTTGTATTTCGTTAACAACTGTTATACCTGGAATGTGTTTTGCCCATTCGGTGCTTTTAACATCACGTTTATCTTTGTAGTACAAATCGTGATTGCCTGCAAACATATAAAAGTTTTCAAATGCTGCACCTAGTTTTTCTAAACTGCGAATACCTGCATCCATAGTTGTTAAATTAAGGCTGTTTCTGTTATGATTCCAGTCGCCACAAAAAATACCAGTTTCACAACCGTTTTCTTTTGCTGTTTCGATATACCAGTCTATAAAGTTTTCACAATCCTGGTTATGTACCCGTGAATTACCCTTCATACCAAAGTGTATGTCGGTAAACACTGCTGCTTTTTTAAACAAATCTATACTCCGTATTGAGTTTTAGTATAAGATCGAAGTAAAACAAAGTCAACTATTATTTTTTTGAGTCTTCTTCCCAACGTGCTTTAGAACGTTCGTGCTCGCCTTGGCTTTGTCTCGTGTAACTTGGGTTAAGATTGTTCATTTCTAAGATATCATCTCTAATATTTTGGTTTCGTTTTTCTAAATTAATTACTCTTACAAATGAATTTGTAACTGCGGCTGTATAATAAGCAAATGGGTTTTGTGATTTTGATTCATCAAACTGCAAACCAATTTGTGATAACTGTAAAATTGCCTGGCCTTTCATTTCGTCGTTATATGTATAACCACGAACATTTCCTCTAGTTGCATATCTCTCACACAGTTTTATCCACATCATTGCTAATTTGTTTGTAGCCATTCCGTGATCTTTTGAAAAATGTCCATTTTCCATGCCACCTTCCCAATGACTTTTACCTACACAAACAAGTTCGTCGTTCTCGTTAAATTTGTAGTGCTGAAATGGGGGGAAATTCAACTTTGTTTTAGTATCTGCAACAGATTTGGGATTTTTCTTACGTCCTGGTTCTTCAGGAACATGATCAAAAGTCATAATACGAAAAATTAATTCGTACTTGCTAATTTTACGGTAATCAACTTCACATTCTGAGAGTTTTTTCTTACGCCCAGCAGCTTTTTCTGCTTCATAAATTTTCTGTGTTTGTTTTTTTGCTTTATTCTTTTTTGCTTCGGCAATTGTTCTAACATTTACCTTTTCAATACTAGGTAAGATGATATCATAATCAGCATAATTACTGTCAGTATAACTGCAAAAAGTATTTTTTGATTTGTGTATCTCGGCTAGAATGTCCTTGTTGTTTAAATAGTTGACTTTTTTCATTTTTTCTCCAAGTTGATACACATAATATAATATATGTATTTAATTTTGTCAACTAAATATATGTAGGAGATTCGATTATGGGAATAGTAAGAGATAGCAGAGGAAATCCTGTTAGAGACAGTAACGGTAATGCAGTTAGAACAGGCACTACTAGAGGAAATTCACCTGCACAAAGAAACAATGCACAACCTCTTGATCCAAGAGTTGCTAGTGCTGTAAACGCAGGTGCAAATCAATTTCTTCAAACAGCATCAGGCAGAATTAAAAATCCTTTTTTAAAATCATTGTTTAATTTAGGTGCTGCTGCAATGAAAAGTGAAATGCGTAAAAGCACATCTCTTAACACTCTTACTAATAGACAAAATCAAATCAGCACACAAAGACAAAACTCATATGGCTTATCAACTAATGTAGCAAAATCAACTTATGCAGGCAACGGTAGATCTCGTACAGATGATTGGCGTGTTAAAATTAAATTACCTAATATTTCAAGTTTTCAAACTAGTCCACAACTAAATCCTTTAGTTGTTAAAACAGACGGATATATGGTATTTCCAACATTACCACAACTTCTTTTAACACATGGTGCAAACTATGATGTAATGAGTCCAACTCATACAAACTATCCCTACCAAATCTATCAAAACAGTCAAGTTGAAGATTTAACAATTGCTTGCGAATGGCCAGTAGAAAACGAACAAGACGGGTTGTATTGGATAGCAGCAACACACTTCTTAAGAAGTGTTTCTAAAATGTTTTACGGTAGTGATGCACAAAGTAATTTAGGTGCTCCGCCTCCTGTTGTTGAATTGTCAGGCTATGGAGACTTTGTTTTTCCAAATGTTCCTATTGTAATTAAAATGTTCTCTTTAGATTTAAATGATGGTGTTGATTATATTAAGGTACCATTGTATAATAGATCTCAATTTGACGGAACAGCAGAAACTTACGGCGCAAGTCAAGGATATGATTATAGTTACGTTCCAACACTAAGCAGATTGTCAATTGTTGCAGGTGTTGCACTAAGCAGAAACGAAGTAAGTCAGTTTAATTTAGACAGTTATGTGCAAGGCGATTATATTCAAGGTAATGGGAGATTTATCTAATGCCATATGCTAATACTAGTCCATATTCACAAACAAAATATACTAGAAACGGAGCATTAGGTATATTTTCACCTAGATTTATACCCGAAACAGAAGACGACATTTTATATACAATAGAACCTGTTTACAATTATAGACCAGACTTGCTTGCTTTTGATGTGTATGAAACACCCAAACTATGGTGGGTATTTGCACAACGTAATATGGATATTTTAAAAGATCCTGTATTTGATTTTAAAACAGGAACACAAATATATTTGCCAAAAAAATCTACATTGTTATCAGTATTAGGAGTTTAGTATGGCAATGCAGCCAAATATATTAAACCAATTTAGGAGTTGTAACTATAGATGGTCTCTTGGAGTTCTAGAACCTCAAGATTACAACGAAAGTGGTTTTTTAAATTATAAACCAAATCTTATTATTAGAGACGGCGGCATTGGTCAAAAAACTGTTTTAACAGAACTAGAAAAACAATACGGACAAGTTGAATTTTTCATGGATGATGTTGAAATAGAAGGGTTGTATAATCCTAACCCTGCAACAGGTACAACAAATAATGTAACATTTCAATTTAATGTTTACGAACCATACAGTGTTGGTTTGTTTTTACAAGCATTAGCCATTGGTGCGTTGCAAGCAGGTTATGCAAATTATATTGAAGCACCATTTTATATTTCTGTAGATTGGATAGGACATACTGATCAAGGAGAGCATGGTAAAACAGTAGGTAGTAGAGGTTATGCAATTAAATGGGTTGATATACAATTCAGTGTAACGGCAGGAGGAGCAAATTATAGTTGCACCGCTACACCTTTTAACCATTTAAATTTGCTAGATCAAATTTCTAATATGCAAACTACAACAAGTATTTCAGGTACAAGTGTTGTTGAGGTTCTACAAAAGGGCGATAATAGTTTAACTGCTAGTCTAAATAGAATAGAAGAAAAAGCAGTTAAAGAAGGTAAGAAACTTGTAGGCGATAGATATACAATTGTTTTTCCAAAAAATCCTGAAGGCGGCTTAATCGAAGTAGATGATATTTTTATTCCTGAAATTGATCCTGTTTTAAATGCTCCTATAGGTTATTTTCAAGGAGCAGTTGATCCTGCACTTGCAAGAGCACAAAGGGATTCTTTACGTAGACAATTAGACACTGTAATTTCTAATCTAGATGCATTGGATGACTTATCAGGATCAGGAGATCGTGCTATTTCAGAAGCAGCACGAACAAATTTAGAAAGACAACGACAAGAATTACAATCTCGACTTAATGGTCCTGCTGCACCTACTGTAACTGATACAGGATTAGGAATACCAGGTAGGGTAGAATCTTTTAGAGCAGCAGAACAATCTGGTAATGTTCAATATGGAGATTTTTCAGCAGCAGATGTTACACTGTTCCAAGATGCAAATTCTAATTATATTGGAAACAGTCCTATTGTAAGAACATTTGAAGATCCTGGCAACATACGTTTTGCATTTGAAAACTCTAGTTGGGATGAAACTACAAGAACAATTAGGGATGCACAATTTACAATTGACCCGTTGACAAGAAATTTTGTATTTCCTCAAAACACAAGTATACCAATAATAATTGAAGATGTTATTTTAACAAGTGAATGGGGAAGAAGTTTAATCGAACAATATCCTGATTCTGATGGTATGATGACATGGTTTAAAATTGATGTAAAAAATAGAATACTCGATACAATTGAAATGACAAAAAGTGGCAGATCTGCTATGGAGTTTCAATATATTGTTATTCCGTATAAAGTACATTCTAGTGTTTTTGGTGCGCCTACAATTCAAACTAATTATTCACAAAGAGCGTTAAATTTAGACAAGGGATATTTTTATTCTTATACTGGAAGAAATACTGATATTATTGATTTTAATTTTACAATTGACAATAGTTTTCATAAGCCGTGGACAAATATACAATCCGGAGAAGATAGTGATGTACCAAATGTTACAAATAATAGAGTAACTTCAAAATCCGGTACATTTATTACTCCTAATGCAAATGCTGGAATTAGAAATGTAGTGTATCCATATACATTAGATATGTCAAATTCAGGCGGTGCAAGGATAAGCACCAATACTCGTAGAATAGCAGAACTTTTCAATAATTTAATTCTTAATAGTGATACAGAAAACGTGTCATTAGAACTAACAATTTGGGGAGATCCTTACTATATGGCAGAATCTGATGCAAGTAATTTTAGATTACCTGCTGATCAATCAAGATCATATGTTGCTGGAAATATACAAGCACCTTTTATATATGAACAAGTAGATATCCTTGTGTATTTTAGAACTGGATTTGACTATAGACAAGGGCAAATGGTAATAGACTCTTTACAACAGTTTACAGGTTTATATAATATTGTTACTGTTAGAAATAGTTTTTCAAAAGGTAGATTTACACAAACACTAGAATTAGTTAGACGTCCAGGACAAGACGAACAAACACTTAACTCTATTGCAAGTTTGTTTGATAAAAATCTTTCTCAAGATTTAGCCACACAATTGATTAATCAATCTATTATAAATGTAGTAGATGATTTTAATAAAATACTTGAAAGACTACCACAAGAATATTTAAAAGTTACAGGATTAGAAAGAATAGATATACAAAAAGTTGTATCTGCAAGTATAGATAATTTGTTCCAAAGAACAATGGGAGAGTATGGCGACTTTGTTGGCTTTTTTAGAGACGTTACAACAAATGCACTTGCACCAGCAATAAACGTTCTAGGAGGAAATGTCAGCAACTTAGGAAACTTCCAATTACCGAACGAAGTTGGAGCTGATGCATTAAATCAACTTCGACAGCGAGTATTAGAAAGAGGAGCAGTAGATTCATCAGAAGTTGCTCAAGAAATTTTTAGGGCAAAAATGGAAGCATTAGACGGAGCAATACAAACAGCAATAGGAGGAGCATTAGATGATGCAGCAAAACGTGTTGCACCTGTGCTCAATGACATTGTAACAGCAGGAAAAAATGCAGCACCTGAAGTGTTTAATGTTGCAAGAAAAATGACAAGAGGATTTTTCACATAATGATAGCACCTAAACCTATAAGAACAGAACTTGGTAGAACTAGTAGAGAAGCAGCGCAACCGAATACTCCTGGTACATATCTTGCTAAAGTTGTAAGTCATTTAGATCAAAGATTTATGGGCGCTCTTAGAGTGCAACTTATTAAGACAAGATCTAGTGCTGACGACGATTCTGATCCTGGACAAATTGTTGATGCATTTTATGCAAGTCCGTTTTTTGGTACCACACCACTTACAGGCGCAACAGGACCAAACGATTATACTCATACACAACAAAGTTATGGATTTTGGGCAGTACCGCCAGATCCTGGATCACGTGTTCTTGTAACATTTGTAGAAGGCAGACATGACTATTGTTTTTGGTTTGCATGTGTACCAGATGAATATATGAATTTCACTGTGCCTGCAGGCAATACTGCAACTGCTGTTACAGATCCTACAATGACTCCTGCTACATTACTTGGTAAAAAATTACCAGTAGGAGAGTACAACAAAAATAGAGTAGATCCACAAGGACAAAAACAGCCAACATACTATCCTAAACCTCCAAATGATAGGATAACAGATCAGTTATTTAAAGCAGGTTTATTAGATGATGATACAAGAGGACTAACAACAAGCGGTGCAAGACGTGAAGCACCTAGTAATGTATATGGAATGAATACACCGGGCCCACTTTATAAAGGTCCTGGCGCTCCAAGAGTTGATAAAGGTGTAGCAGGCGCCACAGCATCTATGTTCTCAAGTAGAATAGGTGGCCATAGTATTGTTATGGACGACGGTGATGAAAAAATACTACGTAGAGGTCCTGCACGTGAAACACCATCTGAATATGTTCCTTTAGAACAAAATGAAGGCGGTGGTAATTATGAAATACCTGCAAATGAACTGTTTAGAATTCGTACCCGCACAGGGCATCAGATCCTATTGCACAACAGTGAAGATCTAATTTACATAGGAAACGCAGGAGGCACTGCATGGATTGAACTTACAGCAAATGGAAAAATTGACATTTATTCTCATGATAGTGTAAGTATACACTCTGAAAATGATTTAAATTTTGTTGCTGATAGAGACATTAATTTAACTGCTTATGAAGATATGAATATCATAGTCGGTAAAGAATTAAGAATGGATGCAGGTGATCAAGTAGGATTAACAAGTGGAGCAAAAATTGCAGCAAATGCTGAAGAAGGAATTAGTTTATCTGCTGGCACGTTTTTAGCAGGATATGCTCCTGACAATGTAAGTTTTATTTCTCAAAACACAGCGGACTTTTTAGCAGAATCTACAGTCAATATTGGATCAGCGGGTGGCGAAGTTGCAATTGAAGGATGTCAGTACGTTAAAATTGCAACTGATGGAGATTTTCATACAAAAGCATTAGGAACTATTTTTATGCAAAGTGACGAAGCGGGTATTAATATGCTTGCTAAATTAAGTGCAAAAATAACTGCCGAAAATACTGTAGAAATTAAAAGCACAGACGCGGCAATGAAATTATATTCAAAAAGTATAATGAGTTTAAAAGCAGACGGTGCAAACATACAAGCAACAGGATCTAAAATACATCTTAACACAGCAGGAAGTCCAGCAAGTGTTGCAAGCGATGCTCAACCAGCAACACTTCCTTCAGTACCTGATCCTGCGCTGCCTGAAAGTCCTGCAAGAGCAAAACAAGCCGCAAGACAACCAATGCACGAACCTTGGTATCAGCATGAAAATCTAAACCCAATGGAATATACTCCAGAAAAAACAAGAGCAGGGGAACAGCAAATCGATACATTTGTTGATGCTATACCTGATACTTATTTGCCTCCACAAAATCAGCCATCAGTTGGCAGAACACAAAGTCAGCAGCGTCCACAACAAGATTTTGCAGGACCTCCTGGCGCATATACAGATCCAAATGCTAATGTACCTAGAGCACAAGGCGGAACACCAGCAGAACCTTTAACTGCTGCACCTGGGCGTATTCCTGGATTCACAGAACAAGAAACATTAATTTATCTAAATGCTCTAGGTCAAAGAGAAAGTGGAAATTCATATGACGTTGTAAACAGTATATGTTTTGCAGGAAAATACCAATTTGGACACGCTGCACTTGAAGACATGGGATATATTAGATCGGGAACATTTGCAAGAGGGTTAAGAAACTGCACTGTTATGCGTGATTCTTCATTCTGGACAGGTCGAGATGGCATTTCAAGTTTACAAGATTGGCTAGGCAGTCCAGATGTTCAAGAAGCAACAATAATTAGATACACTACACAAAATTTAAATACACTACGCAGAATTGGCGCTTTGAGAGAAGGTGATAGTGTAAGTGTTATTTCAGGATTGCTAATGGCAGCACATCTTAAAGGTCCAGGAGATGTAAGAGATTGGCGAAACGGTAATTCAGTAAATCCTGATGCATACGGAACTACAGTGCAAGCTTATTATAATTTAGGAAGGTCAACAATTTCAAATGAAACAGTATGGAGTGCATAAAAAATGTGTCAAGTTATAATACCAGCAAATGCAGTTGTGCCTCCGAGACAGTCTCCAACTGATCAAATAGCACAACAAGATAGTCAAGGTACACAAGCATTACAATGGCCACCAGGAACAATCGGCGATTTACGAGATGGAGATCCTGTTACAGGAGTAGATGGCGGACAAGGTGGAACAGGTGGCAGTCCTCATTTTTTCAGTTATAATAATCCTAACCAAGGCGGAGTAACAAGCATTACTAATATTCCTCCGGCAGATACTCAATACGGTGCGCTTGCAAATACACTTGTTGCTTTTAGAAGATTAGACTGGACTGAAAAAGGATCTCCGCCAAATCCTAATATCTATGCTTGTTATGTAACTGCTGGTAGATCAGGATATACAAGAGATTCAGGTGCAATCGATTATGCATGGTGTGCAGCATTTGTAAGTCATGTACTGGCAACAGCAGGACTTGAAAGTTTTAACACTATGGGCAGTCAAGAATATAAGCGGTACGGACGGGCAATTGATTGGAGAGATTTGTCTAAGATTAGAAAGTATGATATTGCTGTTTTAAAATCTAGAACACGTAGAGGAGGTCATGTAGGGTTTGTTTGGGCTGTAGAACCAGGAAGTTTTAAAATACAAATTGCCGGAGGCAACCAAGGCGACAATTATAAAGTTTCTAACTACTGGATTAACAATCCTAGTGCAGATTTATATCTTACTGATATTCGTAGGAATTGGGACATACCTCTCGAATATGATATTGCATATCCAACAGGAGATACAGCAGTTGACACTGGCGGAATAACACAAGGGAGTGTGATATGAGTTCAATTGATAATGTTTTAGCAACTTATCCTATGTCTAGCAGAGAAATCAACAGACTTATTGATAAAATTGATATGAGCACTGATATAGCAGATGACGGTTATCCTGTAGGATTGACTGATTTAGAAAAACAGCAATATGATAATATAATTGGACCTTTACAATTTTATGCTGCACAAATCGCAAGACAAGCAGAATCTGTATTTGCTGAACAAGTCGAAGATTGGGATACTAGAGTTGATACTCGGGTAAACGGAAGAGAGTTTATACGCAATGGACTGATGTTAAATTCTACTCCCGAAGAAGTACAAAAACTTATATCTCAAGCATTGAGTGCTGATTTTGATAGATTATATTTAGAGGCAAATTTAACTCAAAGACTAACATCTATTTTTGGTTGGAATGGAACTTCGCCAGAAAATCAACAGTATAGAGATGCAGGCATTGGGCTTGACTGGGCTCTTGAAATGTATGACAAATACGGAGCAAGATCTGATGAAGATTTTAGACGTCTTGCTGTTAGACAAATAGTTAGATACTAAATATTATTATGAGTACACTAGAAAAAAATCTGTATAAAAATTTAAAGGTAAGACAAAAATCTTATCAAGTGTCTAATCCTGTAAGAAGTAAATCTTATAGAGGAGTTAGCACTACAGATCCTAACACAAAAAATTTCAAGTACACAGATATTGAACTAATAAAAAGAGATATTTTAAATCACTTTCATATTAGAGTAGGTGAAAAATTAGAAAATCCTAATTTTGGAACAATTATATGGGATTTATTATACGAGCCGTTTACTCCAGATGTAGAGCAAGCAATTATTGCAAATGTAACAGAAATTGCAAATTCAGATCCTAGAGTTACATTAACAGATGTACAAGTAGATTCTTTTGAATCGGGCATACAAATACAGTTAACTTTACTATTTTTAGAGTACAATATATCCGAAGTTTTACAATACGAATTTGACCTAAATAACGAAATCTTTTAAAGTACGTGTATTATAATCCTAGATAAATATTATAAATTAATGTTAAGGAAGTGCCCATGTCTTCTATAGATAGACAAAATAGATTATTGCTTGCTGAGGATTGGACAAAAATCTATCAGAGTTTCAATAATGCAGAATTTAAGTCATATGACTTTGATACATTACGTAGAACAATGATTAGTTATCTACGTAAAAATTATCCAGAAGATTTTAACGATTATATTGAAAGTTCAGAATATCTTGCAATAATTGATATGATTGCGTTTCTTGGGCAAAACCTTTCATATAGAACAGACTTAAATGCAAGAGAAAACTATTTAGAACTTGCAGAACGTAGAGAAAGTGTTTTACGTTTAGCAAGACTATTAAGTTATAATGTAACACGTAACCAAGCAGCAAACGGCTTTCTTAAAATTACAGCAGTTCAAACATCTGAAAATGTAATTGACAGTAATGGAAATAGTCTTTCAGGTAGAAGTATTTTATGGAATGATAATGTTAATAATGATTGGTTTGAACATTTTGTTAAAATTCTAAATGCAGCAAACAATGTGTCTAACCAATTCGGACGTCCTGTAAACAATCAAGTTATTGACGGTATTCCAACAGAGCAGTATACATTTGAAACTAACAATGGCGGTATTCCGATTTATGCTTTCAACCGTGACGTAAATGGCGAAAGTTTAGACTTTGAAGTTGTAAGCACAATAATTGACAATGGCGAATTAAAAGAAGCAACACCTAAACCTGCAGATCCACTAAGTTACATTTACAGAGACAACGGTAGGGGACCTGGTGCATCTAGCACAGGTTTCTTTATGCACTTTAAACAGGGTAGATTACAAAGAGGCGATTTTAGCGTAGATTTTCCTGTGCCTAACCAAAAAATTGATATTGATACAACAAACATTAACAATACAGATGTTTGGCTTTTTGGCCTAGACAGTTCTTCAAGAGAAACTACAGAATGGACAAAAATTGATGCTGTTGAAGGTAACAATATTGTTTACAATAGTATTGCAAAAAATATAAAAAATGTTTTTAGTGTTTTAACTAGAGCAGATGATAGAATTAGTTTAATTTTTAGTGATGGTGTTTTTGGTAATTTACCTACAGGAACATTTAGAACGTATTATAGGACAAGTAAAAACTCAGACGTTGTAATTTTACCTAATAATATTAAAGATGTACAAGTAACTATTCCTTACATTAGTTCTAGAGGTAGAACAGAAACACTCGTCCTAACACTATCACTACAAGAAACAATTTCTAACAGTGCAAGTAGTGAAAGTACCGAAAGTATTAAGAATAATGCATCTTCTACTTACTATACTCAAAATAGAATGGTAACAGGTGAAGATTACAATGTTGGTCCACTAGGCGTCAGCCAAGATATTATTAAGGTAAAATCTCTAAACAGAATCGCAAGTGGTATTAGTAGAAATTATGATATTTTAGATGCTACAGGAAAATACAGTAGCACTAATCTTTTTGCTACTGATGGTATTTTGTATAAAGAGTATGTTGACGAAGTTACAAGTTTTGATTTTACAACAAGATCAGATATTTTACAAACAGTTTTAAACAAAATTACTCCATTGTTGCAAAGTAAAAATGTTAGAAACTTTTATTTAGAAAACTACAATAGACAAGATTATCGTGAATTAGGTTTAGTATGGCACAAAGAAACAATCGATACAAACAGAACTACAGGTATGTTTGAAGATAGTAACTTAATTAGATATACAGTAGGATCATTCACTGAAGGACCGTTGCGTTTTATTGAACCTGGTGCAATGGTTAAATTTACTGCACCATCAGGTTATCATTTTATGACTAATGATGATAACAAACTTATGCTAGGCGATGCAACACATAGGTATTCAACTTCATATATTTGGACAAAATGTGTAAGTGTTACTAATGGTGGAAACACTGTAGATGAAACTACAGGTTTAGGGGGTGTTATTTTTAACGATGCTATACCTGACGGTGCTGTTTTAGATAGTGCAATTCCAAAACTTAGCACACAATTGATTGTAGATGTTCAAGGTCAAATGGTAGACCAAATTTTCTCGTACAACACTTTTGGTTTGCGTTACGATAGAGAATCTAGATCTTGGAAAGTTATTACTCAAGACAACCTAAATATTACAGGTAATTTTAGTTTAGGACAGGCAGGCGATGTAAGTAATTCACGTATTGACAGCAGTTGGTTGTTCTTATTTGAAACTGATGGTGAAACATATACTGTAACTTATAGAACTTTACGTTACATATTTGAAAGTGATACAGAATTAAGATTCTATTTTGATAATAACAAAAAAATATTTGACAGCAAATCAGGTAAAATTATTAGAGATAGAGTTTCGGTGCTAAACATTAATAATGATGTTAATTCTAGCACAGGAACAGAATCATACACATTAGATTATGATTGGGAAATTTCAAGTGTTTATAGAGACCAAGATGGTTATATAGATAGTACTAGAGTAGAAGTTGCATTTTTTGATAGCGACGACGATGGAGTAATTGATAATCCAGAGTTGTTTACAGAAATTGTAGATCCTACAAATTATATTTTCTTAAAATCTAGACAGCAAAACAATACAACTGTGTACAATTACGTTTCAGCAGAAAGCGAAAATTTAAATGTTGTAGGTTTTAGCACAGATATCAATTTGCTAACACCTAATAATCCTAAGTATTATGTAAGTTCAACAGACGAATTTTATATTTTAGATTCAGTTAATAGAACATTATCACCTTCTTATAATTATAAAGCATTTATAGGTCGTGATAGTATAAGTTTTAGATATGTACATGCAAGTGATGAAAATAGTAGAATTGATCCTAGCAGCACAAATGTAATTGATGTTTATCTAATGACAAGAGCATACGATACAGCATTTAGACAATACTTAAGAAATATTATTACAACAAAACCTTTACCATTAAGCAGTGATCAAATGGCAAGGTATTATGGCGGTGAAATTGAAAAAGTAAAATCTATAAGTGATGAAATAATTTATCATCCTGTAAAGTACAAAGTACTATTCGGAGATAAAGCAGATGTAGATTTGCAAGCAGCAATTAAAGTTGTAAAATCTAAAGAACGTGTCATAAATGATAATGAATTGAAAGTTCGTATTGTTCAAGCAATTAATGAATTTTTTGCTTTAGATAACTGGGACTTTGGCGAAACATTTTATTGGAGTGAATTGAGTGCATATGTTATGAAGCAATTAGCACCCGATGTAAACAGTATTGTAATTGTTCCAAGACTTGCAAGTAGTTCATATGGAAGTTTACAAGAAATCAAATGTGATTCAGATGAAATATTAATTAGTAGTGCAACTGTTTCTGATATTGAAATAATAGATGCATTAACTTCAGAAAGACTTAAAGCGTCTGGTACAGTAGTAACTCGAAGCGAATTTGTAGGAAGCGGAATACAAAGTGCAGAAGAAACTACAACAGATAATTTTATAATTGGTTCTACAGATAATACCGGAGGCTATTAATGGCATACGATAAAGAACAAAACGAAAGTGGTTTGCCTACCGATAATAACGAAAATCCAAAAGCAATTGATTTTCTGCCAAAATATTTTAGAACAGATGTAAACAAAAAATTACTATCTAGTACTATACAGCAAATGATCAATCCAGGTGCTGTAGAAAAAATCAATGCATTTGCAGGTAGACGTAATTCTAAAGTAAATCAAGTAAGCGATGTTTATCTTCCAGATGTAACTGCTGATAGAGAAAATTATCAATTTGAGCCCAGTATTGTTTACAAAGACCAATTAGATAATGTTTTGTTCTATAAAAACTATCCTGATTTTATCGGTCAAGTAAAAAACTTTAAAGGACCTACAGAAAATCATAATAGTTTAAATTCGCAGGAAATGTATTCTTGGAATCCACATATTGATTGGGATAAGTTTGCCAATTTCCGTGAATACTATTGGCTACCGTTAGGACCTTTACCTATTCCTGTATTTGGCGAGCAAAAAGAAATAGAAAGCACTATTGTTGTGTCTACAGTTGTAGACGATGACAATACTGCATTCCTGTTTAGTTCAAGAGGAACAACAAGAAATCCAACACTAAGATTGTTCAAAGGACAAACTTATGTGTTTGAAGTCAACACACCGGGACATCCATTCACTATTGGAATAACAAGAGATTTTATTGATACAGATCTAGGCTTTAGCATAGAGCAAGAGATAAGCAGTGAAATTTATGATAAAGATATGTTAAAATATGTTTATAACGAAGAAGGTAGATTAGTTTTAACAGAAGACGATTACATTGAGCAAGGTGTTATAAAATGGACTATACCAGATGATGTACCGGACAGTCTTTACTATCTAAGTCAAACTGATATTAATACAAGCGGTATTATTCTAAGCTTTGCTATAGAAGAAAACACAGAAATTGACCTTGCTGAAAATGTTATCGGTAAAAAAACATACAAAACAGGCACAGGCGTAAACCTTTCAAACGGTATGAAAGTTTACTTCCAAGGTACTGTTACACCTTCAGAATATAGTGAAGGTTTTTATTATATTGAAGGTGTTGGAACAAGTATAAAATTAATTTCTGAAAATGATTTAGAAGTTCCGAGCATCTTTACAAGTGATGTAGAAATTGCATGGGATGAATATGGATTTGATGCAGTACCTTATGAAGACGCTGCAAGTTTTCCAGGTACTAAAGATTATATCACTATTAATCGATCAAGTCATGACAGAAACCCCTGGTCACGTTACAACAGGTGGTTTCACAAGGATGTAATTGAAAAAAGTTATGAGGTTAATAATACTGAAATAAATTTAGATCAAAATTTTAGAGCCAAAAGACCAATTATTGAATTTAACGCAGGAATGAAATTATTCAACCATGGTACATTTGCAAAGAAAAATGTTAATTTAGTTGATAATTTTACAAAAGACGTTTTTAGCAATGTAGAAGGTAGCCTAGGATACAATGTTGATGGTGTAGATCTTACTGACGGTATGCGTGTATTATTTACAGCAGATCCCGATAGTATGGTAAATGGGAAAATTTACGAAGTAAATTTCATAACACATAACAGCCGCAGACAAATTAGTTTAGTAGAAACAACTGATACTATGCCTTTAGAAAACGAAACTGTTCTTGCTTTATCAGGAGAATCATTAGGTGGCAAGATGTTTTGGTATAATGGCACTCAGTGGATTCAGTCACAAGAAAAAACAGGCGTAAACCAAGCACCACTTTTTGACGTTTTTGATCATGACGGAATAATCTTAAACGATCAAATTACATATCCTGCTTCAGACTTTATTGGTAATAAAATTTTTAGTTATAAAGTAGGCACTGGATCTAATGATACAGAACTAGGATTTCCTTTAAAGTATAGAAATATTGCTAATATTGGAGACATTGTATTTTCTTTTGATATACAAAATCAAATTGTTAGATATCAAAACGAATTGCGTGAAACACTTACAACACAAACTGATACAGGATTTTTGAAAAAGTTTTCAAATATTGATACTTTTGAATATGTGAACGGTTGGACTAAAACAAATATTTTAAGTAGACAAGCTGTAATACAACAACAACTTACAGTCGATGATGAAGTTAATAATTTTCCAATTACTGTTTTTAACAAAAGCGGTACATTAAGTGATTTAGTAGTAAAAGCATATGTTGATGGTAAAAAAGTTTTAGATTCTAAATTTACTATAGACAACATTAACAACATAGCAACTGTTGTTTTTACAGAAGATTTAGAAGTTGGAAAAACACTTGTGTTTAGATGTTTTTCTAATGCTCCTAAAAATGAAAATGGTTACTATGAAATACCTGTAAACTTAGAAAAAAATCCATTAAATGATAACTTAGTTGACTTTACGTTAGGTGAAGTAAATGATCATGTAGAATCTATTATTGAAGAAGTACAAGGCTTTGACGGCATTTATCCTGGCGTTAGTAATCTTAGAGATTTAGGAAATGTTACACATTATGGTAAGCGTTTTGTACAACACAGCGGACCATTTAACCTAGCAGCATTTCATATTACTGATAAAGAAGCAAATATTGTTAAAGCAATTAATTTTGTTAGATCAGAATACGGTAAAACAAAACGAAGACTAATTGCACTTGCTAATGAAAGCGGTATAGAAGGAACTGCAAAAGATCAATTAGATACAGTGCTTGAAAGATTTTCTAAAGAAACTGTTTCTTATAGAAATTTCTATTATGGAGATATGGTAGGTAAGAAAGCAAATACAAGCACAATACATAATATAGATAATAGTGAAGAAACATATTTTGCAATCGGACTTACAAATTTTGATATCAACAAATTATCTAATCAAGCAGTATATGTCTATCTTAACGGAGTTCAATTACTTAAAGACAGAGATTATACAATAAGCGATAACTTTGTAAACGTAACAGCAACACTTGCAAAAGGTGATGTTATAAGAGTTGACGAATTTGAAAATACTAACGGATGCTATATTCCGCCAACACCTACTAAACTAGGTTTGTTTCCTCTGTATTATCCTGAAGTACAAAAAGATCATACAGTAAGACCTGCTGTGAAAACATTTGTTACAACAAAATCTCAAACACGTTTTGTATTAGAAAATGTAAACAAAATTATTGAAGCAACTGATCTTATTGTACAAGTAGGCGATGTTAAAGCATATGGTAATATTGATTATACTATAGAAAAAGTAAGAAACGGTTTATTTTATGTAGACTTTGTAGATCCGGTCGTAGCAAATGAAAATGTAATTATAGGCTTCCCGCAGTGCGTTATTCAAGGACATGACGGAAGTTTAACAAAAGCATGGAATGACTTTAGAGACGACTTTTTGTTAGAGTATGAATATAGAGTATACAATAACATTAAATTAAAATATGATGCTAGTGTTTTAGATATCAACAATTTTGTTCCTACATTTGACAGAGATACTAAGTTTACTAAAGAACAAATTGATAATAGTGTACTTGGAGATTTTACAAGTTGGTTAGAAGATGCAGGAAACTTAACTTATACTGAAAATAACTTTTATGATGAAAGAGACGGATTTACATACAACTATAGTTTTATGTCAAATACAGAAAATGAACCATTAAAAGGTTTTTGGAGAAGTGTATATAAAACATATTATGGTACTGATCGTCCTAACACACATCCATGGGAAATGCTAGGATTAACAATTAAGCCTACATGGTGGGATGAACAATACGGACCTGCTCCTTATACTAGTGATAATATTTTACTTTGGACAGACATGGCCGAAGGTATTATAAGAACACCCGGTGTTGTTGCACAAAAAAATAAAATGTACAAGCACTCAAAATTGTTAGATGCTATTCCAGTAGACAGTAACGGTAAGTTAGTCGATCCGTATAAAGCAGGACTTGCACAAAACTATAAGTTTGACACAGCAAGTAACAATTTTGTTTTTGGTGACGAGGCACCTGTCGAAACTGCATGGAGAAGAAGTTCAGAATATCCATTTGCATTATTAAAAGCATGGATGCTAAATCAACCTGCACAAATTTTTGGTCTAGCATTTGATAGATCACGCATTAAAAAGAATTTATCAGATCAATATGTTTATACTGAAACAAATAAAGCAATACGTTGTGAAGATCTAGTATTTCCGAGTATTACTGGCAACGAAGATATTTTACTTACAAGCGGACTTGTGAACTTTATTGCAAGTTACATGTCTTCTAAGTATAGTTCAAATTATAATAATTATCAGCAAAGATTAAAAGGACTTAAAAATCAATTATCAATTAGAGTTGGTGGGTTTGCAAGTAAAGAAAAACTAAAATTAGTTTTAGACGCAAGAAGTCCTCTAAATAAAAGTAGTAACTTTGTACCAGAAGAAAATTATCAAATTTTCTTAAACACATCAAGTCCATTAGAAACACTTGTGTTTAGTGGTATGATAATTGAAAAAACAGCAGATAATACATATATTTTAAAAGGATATGACGGAGACAATCCTACGTTTCCTTTCTACAAACCATTAGAAACAAATTCAGATACATCGATTACTGTCGGCGGCATATCTGCAAATTATGTTGTATGGACAGAAGATCAAGAATATACAATTGGTACAATTGTTGAATATCAAAACAACTGGTATAGAACAACTTCAACTCACAAGAGTTCTGAGACATTTGACGCAACAAAATTTGCTAAGTTGCCTACACTTCCTATTACTGGTGGTATAAGTGCAAAAATTAGAAAAAGATATGAAACTACTGTTTCTTATATTTCTTATGGAACTATTTTAGAATCAGTGCAAGAAGTTGTTGACTTTATGCAAGGATATGAAAAGTTTTTAAAACAGCAAGGATTTGAACTAGATTATTACAACAGAGATACAGATAGTTTAGAAGATATGACTTTGTGTATACAAGAATTTATGTTCTGGGTAACACAAAACTGGGAAGCAGGAACTATCCTTACAACTAGTCCGTGTGCAAACAGATGTATTTTTACAAAACCGTATTTTGTTGTAGATGATATTTTTGATGATTTTTACGGATACAATTTATTATCTGGAAATGGCGAAAAACTAGGTAGAGAATTAAGCAACATTTATAGAGATGACACAAATACATTTGGTATTACACCTTCTAATACAAACGAAGGAATTTATTTAATAAAGTTACCTTTAGTGCAAACAGAGCATGTTATTTTATTAGATAACTCAACAGTATTCAATGATGTAATTTATGATGTCACGCCTGGATATAGACAAGAAAGAATTAAACTTGTAGGTTATAGAACAGACAATTGGTCAGGCGGTTTAAATATTCCTGGATTCTTCTATGACAATGTAAAAGTTGATTTTTGGAAAACTTATGAAGATTATGCAGTAGGTGATGTAGTTAAATTTAAAGAATTCTTTTATTCTGCAAATGTAAAACACAACAGTGGAGAAGTGTTTGTTTCTGCAAACTGGAATAGATTATCGGAAGAACCTAAAGCAGAACTATATCCTAACTTTGATTACAGAGTAAATCAGTTTACCGATTTCTATGATTTAGATACTGATAATTTTGATACAGAACAACAGCGTTTAGGACAACATTTAATTGGTTATCAAAAACGTGAATACCTAAGTAACATTATTCCTGATAGTGTAAGTCAGTATAAGTTTTATCAAGGATTTATACAAGAAAAGGGAACAAAAAATTCTCTTACAAAATTATTTGATGCATTAAGCACATCAGGCGAAGAAAGTCTAAAGTTTTTTGAAGAATGGGCAATTAGAGTTGGATCTTACGGTGCTTTAGATAATAAGCGAGATCTAGAGTTTAAATTAGACGAAAGTAACTATAAATTAGAGCCTCAACTATTTGAATTAACAAATAATAAAACAGATGATGCAGATTTAATTTATAAAATTGCTGACTATGAAGTATATGAAAAACCTGAAGACTATGCTAATACTCCGTTTGTGACGTCAACTGCAAAATTAAACACAAGCCGTAATAATGGTTGGGTGCGTTTACAAGATGTTAAAGGTGCTGTTACAACTTATAAAGGATTGTTAGATCTTAATATAGCAACTACGTATATCGGCGATAATATTTGGATACAAAATAAAAAGAATGAATGGGATGTTGTAACTCAAGTTAAAGAAACAAATAAAATTGTAGGTTATGATATTGAAGTTGATGGTACATATACTGATTCTAGAGGTAACATATTAAATGTGTTAAAAATTGTGTTTGACAATTATGTTGATTTTACTAAAGGTGAAATAATTGGCATTTATGGCGGCTTGTCTACTATTACAGGATATTGGGAAATTTTAGAAGTAGGTATAGATTATGTTATAGTTGATACAGGAAACTTGTCAGTAACTGAAACACAAATTAATACATTCCCAGATAGTACAGAAAATGCAGTATCTAGATTTGTTACTAGAAGATTTACTGATATAGAAGAATTAAACCAAGAGGTTAAAAATTTATTCCATGTAAAAAATGATAAAGTATGGATTGAAAAAGTTGACGGCAATTGGGGATTATACGAAAACGAAGGTATCTTTACTTTACAAAAAGAAGTTTATAATCCGTCAGGTGATCAAGACGGATTTGCAACTGCTTATGATGTAAATTCAAATAACACATACATTCCTATTGCAAGTTTAGGACACCCTGGAGAAGAAGGCATACTTAGACTTTTCTATCGTCCAAATGAACAATTAGAAATCAGCCTAAGACAAATAATGGAACCTGAATTAGTAAGTGATCCAGAAATTGGATTTGGTAGAACAGTTGCAATTTCAGATGATGCAACTTATATTGCTGTAGGTGCTCCTTACACAAGTAATGTAAAAACACTTTATATTGATGAATTACAACCTGATGTAATTTATTATGAAGGAGACATTGTTAGAGATAGAGGTGTTTTGTGGCAAGCAAACAAAGACATTGGGCTATACTATGATAGCGTAGGTGATAGTTCTACTATTACTATAAATGATGCCGATTGGGACGAAGTTAATCTTATTACAGGATTAGAACCATCGTTAGACATATTGAAAAACCGTTTAGTACCTAGTGTAGAATTTACAGATCAAATGCTTAATGTTGCATTGTCAACGGCAACAACACCAACAGAGTTTGAAACTTGGGCACGTAGTATTGCAGACGATGGGTTTGCATTTGGTAATCTTGACAAAAGCACTACGCCACCAACAATTAGAAGTGCAGATGTTTTGCAGTTCATAAAAATTAGAGCGGGTACTGCTGCACAAGACAACGTTGACCGTTGGAAAAATATTATTTTACCTAGTTTATTAGAGCAATCTTGGTACAATGATACCTTTACTTTAGGTCATAGCGGTAGCGGCATTGAAAAACAAGGTACAGTATATCTTTATAAACAAAATGCTGATACAGGATTATATGAAGTTGAACATATTATTTGTTCACCGTTTCCAAAAGCAAACGAACAATTTGGTACAAAGGTACAATTAAGAAAAGCAGCAAACGGTTCTCTTAAAATGTTTGTCGGCGCTCCCGGTGCAGACGGAACTGATGTTGGTAGAATTTACATGCTAGACAACGAAGGCGGCGAGTGGAAATACAGTTCAGACAGAAATTATAAAGGCGTGTACAATGATTTGTTTAAGTATAATGAAAACGATTTAACATTCTATAATGGTGCGTTGTATAAAGCTGCAACTAACATTGCACCTGGTACAAGTTTACCATCTGATGCTCCAAATTTATGGATCGAACAGACAGATGTAAACACAGAATATACAGGATACGTTCCTAGACAAAACTTCATCACAAGCGAAAACGAAAGTGATGTTACTAACCAAAGTATTAACATTGGTAAAGTTTTTGATACAAACAAATTAGGTGATGTACTTGCATTTAGTGCAAAATCTGGTAATGACGAACTTGTAAGTATCTATACAAATGTGTTTGCTAGATGGAGATTAAATCAAACTATTGTAAATCAAGAAGGCATTGATTATAGTCTTGCTGTAAATGATACAGGAGATACAATAGGTATTGGTGCTCCATTGTATAATACTGAAGAAAACACAGATGCAGGTAGTGTAAAATTATACAGTCAAAACTCAACAGGCGATGCTTGGGAATTAACTCAAACACTTACAAGTCCATACAAAGAAAAAAATGAAGCATGGGGACTTGCAATTGATTTCTCAGCAGATAAACTATTAGTTGTAGGTAAGAATACTGATACACGTACTACAACAACATTTGACAGATATGTTGAATACAAAAAGTATGCAATAGGAAAAAATGAATTAAAAAACACAATTTACAGTAGATATGTAAACGATAATACAGGTGTACAAAATACAGAAAAAACTACATTTGACGGTGGCAGAACTACCTTTGTAACAAAAGAAATTGATTCAGGAAGATTAGGTATCTACGAAAAGTTAGGTAATAAATTTATATTTGGCGAAGATTTACCTTACTCAAGAAAAACAATAGGCAATGATTTAAGTAATATTAAATTACAAGACAACAATGTATATGTTGGATTACCTATGATTAATCCATCTGAATTTACAGATTCATCTCGTCTAGAAAATGAAGATTCTACTGCCGGAATGTTTGTAAACTTTAGAGCCGATAAGAATAAGAATAGTTGGAAAGTAGTTACTTCAGAAACTGGGCAAGTTGATCTAAATAAAATTGGCAGAGTATTTTTATATAGTCAAGAAACAAATGACATTATAACTAATTTAGATGTGATTGATCCTAGACAAGGAAAAATTGCAGGTGTTGCTGATCAAGAAATAACTTATAAAACACCTTATGACCCTGCAATTTATAGTAATGGTAGTGGTAAAGTTGTTGTTGATCAAGCAGCAAACTGGTGTGATGAACACGTAGGAGAAATTTGGTGGAATATTGATACAGTAAGTTGGTTCAATCCATACCAAGGTCCGATACAATATAGATCCGCAAATTGGCATAAGCAAACACAAACAAGTCTTGTTAGTATACTAGAATGGGTAGAAAGCACAGTTCCTCCACAAGAATACATTTCACTTGCAGACACTACACAAGGATATGCACAAGGTATAAGCGGCACACCTTACTATGATGCAAACACATATAGTGTAAAAAGCAAAGTTGATTCTGTAAGCGGTCAAGCAAAACTTTACTATTACTTCTGGGTACAAAATAAACAAACTATACCTAATATTCCTAATAGAGCATTAAGTGTATTTGAAATAGCAAAATTAATTGAAGATCCATCTAGATATGGATATAGATACATTCAGTTACTTGATGACAATAAATTTAGTTTGCACAATGTTAGATCATTTATTAATGACAAAGACACAATTCTGCACTTTACATTAATTGATGATGCAGAGCAAAAAACACCAATTCATAATGAATATCAATTAATGAGTTCAGGGTTAGCAACAAGCAAGCCAAACGAGGAAATTGAAAGTAAATGGATTGATAGTTTAGTAGGATATGATTTAAATAATGCAACAGTTCCTGATCCAAATCTTTCTCCTAAAGTAAAGTATGGTATTTTAAACTATCCAAGACAGGGTATGTTTATAAACAGAATTGAAGCATTAAAACAAGTTGTTGAAAGAGTAAACACAGTATTTGCTAAAACACAAATTGTTGATAATTATGACATTAGTTTGTTACAGCAAAATGATCCAGTACCAAATGTTTCCGAAAACTTATACGACACAATAGTTGAAACAACAGATTTGTTAAGATTTGTAGGTGTGGCAAAAGTACAAACAGCAGAGTTTACACCAGTAATTGAAAACAGTAAAATTGTTGCAGTTACAATTACTAATTCAGGACGTGGGTATGTTTATCCGCCAACTGTTAGGATAGAAGATACTTACGGCAGAGGTGCTGTTATCAATACTACAATAAACAACTTAGGACAAGTTACAGGAGCAACAGTAAGAAAGCAAGGTAAAAATTACAGTAGTGCAACAAAAATAACTGCAAGACCGTTTAGTGTTCTTGTAAATTCTGATAGTGATATTGGAGGTAGATGGGCTATCTACACATATGATTCAACATCAAGTGAATGGGATAGATTAAGATCTCAGTCATATGTAACTACAGGTTACTGGAATTATGCTGATTGGTATGCAACTGGATATAATGCACAAACACCAATTGATCAAACAGTTGATTTAGCATATCAATTGTTTAGACTAGAAAATGAAATTGGCGATATTGTAAAAATCAAAGAAGTTGGATCAGGCGGCTGGTTGTTGTTGAAAAAAATTGACGATCAATTAGTTGAAGATTATACAATTAATTACGAAACTATAGGTCGTCAAAACGGAACTATCAAACTAAGTAACAAACTTTACAATTTCTTAGAAGCTGCTGGCGGGTTTGATACAGAAATATATGATACAACATTTTATGACAGAGAACCTATTCAAGAACTTAGAAACATTTTAAGTGCATTAAAAAATGACATTTATGTAAATGATTTAGAAGTAGAATGGAATAATTTATTCTTTGCAAGTTTAAAATATGCAATGAGCGAACAAACTAACTTAGACTGGGCGTTCAAATCTAGTTTCATTAGAGTAAAACATGTACTTGGTGATTTTGAACAAAAATTGTCTTATCAAAATGACAATTTAGAAAACTATGAAGACTATGTCAAAGAAGTCAAGCCATACCATAGTAAAATAAGAGAGTACATTAGTTCTTATGACCATGTTGAGCCTACAAACAGTTTAACGACTGACTTTGATGTACCTCCTAGTTACAGTGCTGCAAAAGAAATCGAAACAATTGCTGCAAAATATGACAATGGTATTATAACAGATATTATCGAAAAGTATCAGCAATATCCCTACAAAAGTTGGGTAGACAATAACGGTTATGACATTATTGAAATAGAAGTTACTAACGGAGGATCTAATTACAAAGAAACCCCGCCTGTAACTATTTTAGGAGATAGTGGAGCAACAGCAAAAGCATATTTGTCTAAAGGTAGTGTTAGCAAAATTGAAATTGTTAAAGCAGGTAGTAAAGTTTATGAAGCACCATTAGTAGTAATTGATGAACCTAGTCCTGGAGGAATACAGGCTAAAGCAACTGCTATTATTGGCAATCCATTAGTGCGTTCTACACACATGATAATGAAATTTGACAGAACAACGGGCACATACTTGATGACAAACATAGATGAATCTGAAACGTTTACTGGCACAGGTTCTACAACTAAGTTTTCTTTAAAATGGCCAATCAATAGAAATACAAATACCTATGAAGTAACAGTAAACGGATTACCAATTTTAAAAGGTGAATATTCTGTAGATAATGAAAAAGACACTGCAAAAGGTTATGACAGACAGTTAGGGTATATTACATTTGAAGAAGCACCTGCAACTGGTGCGACAATTGTAATTACATATAAGCGTAATCTAAACATGCTTACAGCAGCAGATAGAATTTATCACGCTTATAATCCTGCTACAGGAATGCCTGGTAAAAACCTATCACAACTAATGGACGGTGTTGATTATGATGGCGCTGTATATGATGGTATTAGTTTTGGTACTGAACAAGGTTTTGATATCGGCGGCTTTGCAGAATACAGATTTGATACCATTGCAAATACAACAGATGATGAAATTTTTGTTTTAGATGGTAGTACAACAACATTTACACTAAGCACTCCGTTAGAAGACGGTGTGCAATACAACGTATATTGGAAGTCGGTAAATGCAAAATTAAATGATAGTCCAATAAGACTAGACGATCCTGACTATGATGGAATAACAGTATTAGATAACAAATATGCACTAATGTTGCCATTATCGGGTGATGGTGTTACTGATACTGTAAATATCGATTGGACAAGATGGAAAACTGTAGAAGACAGAGATTTCCTTGTTGCAGGTGACACAGTTATAATTAGAAAATCAACAAGTGATGGAAGTTTTGAACTTGCAGGAAGCACATATGATGTTGATTTATCAGGTGGCGATATTGACTATGGAGATGCATTAGGCGTAAGTCCTAGCGATATTGTTGTAGATGGTGATGGATTTGTAACCCCAACAACTTCAAAAGGACCTGAAGAACTTGTACCAGGACAATTACTAGATACACTAGACATTTCAGTTTATCATAGAACAACAGATGGTACAGGAATGATCGGTTCAATAAATTATATTATTGATGACTCAACTTCAGTTTATGTGTTGCCTAGTGTTCCACATAGCAATGATGCTATTATTGTAAAACTAGATAATGAAACTATTGATAATGATAGATATGAAGTTGACTGGGATACACAAACGCTTACATTTACTGATAGCACAGTACCTTACGGAACGCATTTAAATATTACAACCATTGGTACAAATGGTGCAGAAATGCTCGATACTGACTATGTAAAATTTGACGGTAGTACATATTCATATATTACAGCAGCAAAATGGTCAGATGCATTAACAGCATTTGTAACAATTAATGGCGTTGTTCAACAGCAAGGCGTAAACTTTACTGTAGAACGTAGCACTTCGTCAGATGTATTTGAAAATAGAGTAAAACTTACATTTGAAGATGGAACAATGCAACCAGATGATTATATTCAATGGAGCGTTTATGCAAGTAATCTGAAAACATATAGTCAAGTGTTAATTGATAACACATTTGAACCAGATGGACAAAACGATTATTATCAGTTTACAACAACTGAGTTTCCTATTCCTTTCAATAGAAGGCCATTAGGACATCAAATCTTAGTATTCCAAAACAAAAGATTGTTACAACCAGGATACAGTATCAAACACATTGCAACAAATTCATTAACCTATGAATTAGAATCTTGGCAGTTTACTGATCCTACACTAATTGAAAGTGAAAACATTTTGGTTTTTGTTAATGATAGACAACTTACTAAAAATGAATTTACTTATGATACAGTAAATGCTAGAGTGTTCTTAAGTAGAAGAGATATCTTTGAAGAAGGTGATACTATTGGTATCTATGTTATTCAGTATGCAGATTACTATTTTGTTGATACAAAACTTACATGTGTATTAGATGATAGTACTGCACCTGCATTAGACACATACTTAGAAGTAGGTAATGAACTTGTTATAGAATCAATTGGTGATAGCACAACTTATACAAGTACAATTGTTGCAGTGGAGGACAATACTGTAACAATTAGAAGCAAACGTGATGATATATTTGCAAGTTGGGTTGCAGGTAATGATTTCGTAATTAGTGTAAATGATGGCGATAGCACACCATTGCAGATGAGCGATATAGAATATGTTGCAAGTGACTCAATGACATTTGCAGTTGCACCTAGCAGCGGTGCTAACATTGAAGTTTACCAATTCAGTAATCATGATATTAATAATTTCGAAAGACAGCAATACGATGTATTAGCAACAACAACTGTAAGTGCAGGTACAGATGCTTATTATAAACGCAACCTACTATCACAAGGGTTTGTTAATTTAAGAAGCAACATTCAAAACGTACAATATGTTTGGGTTGCAAAAAATGGCGAACTACTAAGTCCAAATGCAGATTATACTTTAAATGCAAAATACAATGCAGTTAGTTTAAATTTACCTGTTTTAGATGGCGACAGAATTGATGTATTAGAATTTGGTAATGATCCAGCAACACCTAGATTTGGATTTAGAATATTTAGAGATATTTTAGGCAGAACACATTACAAGAGGTTAAATGAAGAAAATGTGTTCTCGCTTAAAGATCCGCTAAACTACTATGATACACGTATTGTACTTGAAGGTGGTGCAGATAATTTATATAGACCATCTAAAGGATCAGGACTACCTGGAGTAGTATGGATCGATGGCGAACGTATCGAATATTATGATATCAAAGGTTCTACATTGTTACAATTACGCAGAGGCACATTAGGTACCGGTGTAATTAATTATTGTGCAGCAGGTACCAGAGTATTAGGACAAGGTCCTAATGAAACTATTGAGTATTCAGATACAACATACGAACAAGAAATTATTGCAGACGGTAGTTCTAGTGCAACAGAATATACACTAGATTTTACACCGTCATCAGCAAATGAAATTGATGTATTTTTAGGTGGCAAGCGTTTGCGTAAAACAAGTATGCAAATGTTTAACTGGCAAACTAATCAAGATAGTACAGAAGCAGACTATACTCTTGATGCAGAGTATAGAGTCAGTGGTTCAAATATATATATTGAACCAAGAAATCCTTTAACAAATGATATTATTCCACCATCAGATTTTGAAGGACAAAAAATTAAAATCGTTAGAAAAACAGGAAAAATATGGAACGATACAGGTAAATCGTTGGCAAATAGCGATAATAAAATTGCAAAATTTATTAGAGCAGCGACAATCCGTTTGCCTAAATAAATACAGTATAGGTGATTATAATGAATGAAATAAATGAATTAAACGGCATACATGTAGAAGGTCATATTAAGATTTTTGACCCTAAAACTGATGAAGTTTTTATAAACCAACGTAATGCTATTCATTACGAAAATATGAGTATTGCATTAGCAGAAAGTTTGTCTAATGCGGGTCAAGGTTTTATTAATGAAATGGTATTTGGCAATGGCGGCACAAGTGTTGATCCGACAGGGATTATTACATATTTGACTCCTAACACAACAGGAACAAATGCAAGTCTTTACAACCAAACCTATACTAAAGTTGTAGATGATCAAAATGTAAATAACACTGATGCTAGTAGAAATAAAACAGAAATTAGACATGTAAGTGGAACTAACTATACTGATATTTTAGTAAGTTGTTTATTAGATTACGGTGAACCAGAAGGACAAGATGCTTTTGATACTGCTAACGATACAGAACAACTATATGTGTTTGACGAACTAGGCTTGCGTAGTTATGCAAGTTCGGGTACAGGTCGTTTAATCACACACGTAATTTTCCATCCTGTACAAAAATCTTTGAATAGACTAATTCAAATTGATTATACTGTAAGGGTACAAAGTCTAAGCGGATTCAACGAGGTGTAACATGAGTGATCAATATGATGTAAGATTTACAGATTTTAGCAACAAGGGCAGTGTTACAGTCGATGCCGATGAAATAAACACAGAAACAAGTGTTAGTTTTATTGGTCGGAACAAATCAGATTATGGGTTGTCCTTAAATGAAAACTTCTTGCATCTACTTGAAAACTTTGCAAACAACGATTCGCCTTCAAATCCTGTAGAAGGACAGTTATGGTATGATACTACAGCAGGTGTAGATCAATTAAAAATTTATGATGGCACTGGTTGGGTTAGTGCAGGCGGCATTAAAAAAGCCAGTTCTGCACCTGACAACAGTGCATCCACTGTAGGAGATCTTTGGGTTGATACTGTTAACCAACAGTTGTTCATTTATACAGGAAGTAGTTATGTTTTAGTAGGACCAACTTATACACAAGGTTCTGCGACAGGTCCACAATTTGTAAGTGTATTAGGTACTGATAATATAGAATATCCAGTTGTAATAAATTATGTTAATAGTGTTCCTATAACAATCTATACTGAAACAGAATTTACTCCAAAATCAACACTAGCAGGTTTTACAACACTAAAAAAAGGCATGACTGTTACTAGTAACGGCAAGTATTACGGTGTTTCAGAAAAAGCAGAAAATCTTCTTGTTAATGGACAATCATATGCAGGTAGTGAATTTGCAAGATTAAATTCTGCTAATGTGTTTACACAACCAATTAGAATTTCAAATAGTAATGGGTTATCTATTGGAGAAACAGAAACACTTGCTTTTAATGTTACAGGCAGTAATACACAAATTGTTAATAAAGCATCAGATGGTGCAATTGATTTAAGAGTACAAACAACACAAACTGCTATTAGAATTAAATCAGATGGCAATGTAGGTATTGGTACACTTGCTGCCGAAGAAAAATTAGATGTTGCAGGTAACATCAAGTTAAGTGGTAAAATTGCAATTGGATCTACTGTTGACAGTTCGAGTATTAGCGATTCAAATGCAAGTTTATATACACCGGGCGGCGTTGCAATAAGTAAATCATTAAACGTAGGCGGCAGTGCAAACATTGAAGGCAATTTAGAAGTAGGAGATATCACTCCCCAGGCGCTTGGAAAAAATTTAGGTACTGTTGCTTTACCTTATAATAATGTTTATGGTAACACATTTAGAGGTAATCTAGTAGGTAATGTTACAGGTACACTTACAGGTAGTGTTAGCGGATCAGCAGCAAAATTAAATAGTGCAACAACGTTTAGTATAAGTGGTGATGTTTCTACATTATCTGACTATAGTTTTGATGGTACACAAGGTGCAATTGAAATGATAGTAGAAATTGATCCTGACTTAATTGCAGATAAAACAATTTACACTGACGAAGACAAATTAAATGGCACAGAAACGCTATTGATTTATAAAGAATCACGAAACGCAAGTGATCCTGATAACAATCTTCCGTTAGGATTATACAAGACAACAGTTGATAGTGTTCTTGCAACAATACCACAATTTCAACCAGGTATGATTATGCCATATGGTGCAGGAACCGCACCAACCGGTTGGCTATTGTGTTACGGACAAGAAGTTCTAATAACTGATTATCAAGCATTATACGACATTATAGGAACAACATTTGGTACACCTAGCAGCGCACTAAAATTTAAAGTACCTGATTTAAGAGGTAGATTTCCATTAGGATATCTTGCTGGTGAAGGTAGAACACTTTCAACAGATGAAGACAGAGTGTATGACGATGCAGCAGCAGATATTTTAGGTGCAGATGGTGGTAAGAATAGAGACTGGATTACAAAAGATCAACTTCCAGAACACGAGCATACATTAATGGGAGATGCAGGTAATCAATATTATGCTGTAAACAATCTACCTAGTGCAGGCGATGGAAATAGTGTTGCTGTTAATACATTAGGAACTAATCCAGGAAGAGGTTTACAAGGAACAGAAGGCGTAGATGGTTTAACAACTACAACAGAAACAATAGACGGTACACCACAAGACGTTGGTAACAAGTTTGATACTGTGCCTCCTTTCTTAGCAGTTAATTATATCATTTACACAGGGGCATAACATGAGTTATAAGATTAATAAAACAGATGGTACATTACTAGTAGATTTGATAGATGGGCGTATCGATCAAGATACCACTGACATAACTCTTGTAGGACGTAACTATAAAGGTTACGGAGAAATTTTTAACGAAAATTTTGTGCAAATGTTGGAAAACTTTTCCAATACTGCGCCACCGAGCAATCCATTAAGAGGTCAACTTTGGTACGACACAGAAGAGGGCAGATTAAAAGTTTGGACAGGAACAGAATTTAAAGCAACTGATACAACAACAGTTTCAGACACACAGCCTACACTTATTGCAGGCGATGTTTGGATTGACAGCGGTCGCAAGCAAATTTATTTTTCAGATGGTACATCAGATCTTATATTAGCAGGCCCTGGATATACAGCACAGCAAGGCGAAACAGGTTGGCGTACTGTTACTTTAATTGATAATTTTGGTATTGAAAGAATTGTTGCCTTACTAATGATTTCAGGTTCTCCTGCTGCACTTGTAAGTAAAGAAGACTTTACAGCAGCAGCAACAGATGCAAATTTAGCACTTATTCCTAATTTTGCAATTACAATCAAAGCAGGTTTTAATATTTCAACAGCATTTGCTGATTTTGAGTTTGATGGCAATGCTGCAACTACAAGTGCATTACTTGACTCAACATTACAAAGTTATACACCAGATGATTTCTTAAAACTAGATCCGCCATTAGATAGTGGCAGCGGCCAACGTAGAAATACTAGTAACGGTGTTATTTTTGTAAATGATGATAACGGTCTTTATGTAGGAACAGATGGTGATTTAAGAACTTTTGTATCAGGAAACGAAGTATACCAAAGATTGCAAAACACTACAACAACTGCATTTAGAATGCAATACAAGTCAAGCGGTATTGACACTGACTTCTTTACCTTAGATAGATCATCTGGTAGAATTGGTTTATTTACATCATCACCTACGTCTACAGTTGACATTACAGGTGATTTAAAAGTATCAGGAGATTTACTAGTTGAAGGCGATGCAACTTATTTAAATGTTGCAACATTGCGTGTTGAAGACAAACAAATAGAATTAGCAACTACAGATGATAGTAGTACACAAACAGATGCACAAGTTAATGAATCTGGTATTGTTGTTAAGGTAGACGATGGCGATGATAAAGAATGGATTTGGGAACTAGCAAATAATGCATGGAACACAAATAAACAAAATATAAATCTAACAAGTGGCTATGCTTATATGATAGGAAACTCAAATGTTTTAACACAAAATGAATTAGGTGCAAGTGTTGTGAGTGCTCCAGGATTAACAAGCATTGGTACGCTGTCAAGTCTACAAGTAGATTATTTGAATTTAGATAATGCAACTATTACAGCAACTACTTTCCCGCTTAACATTATAAGTGAAGGCGATATTGTTGTTGCAGGCACAGGCGGTAGTCCAAATGTAAAAATTACAGGTGTAACATCACCTGAAGTTAGTGATCCACCAGACTATGTTGCAACCAAGGGTTATGTAGACGAACTATATAAAGATACAGATATTAAATTTTCATTAGATATTACAGGACTTTCTAATGTACAAATTGCATTAGTTTTAGAAGACTTGTTCCCTGCTGTAGGTTATAACACAGGCGTGTACTGTTTTGTTCACACTGTTGATTATAGTGCAGGTGGAACTACAAGTTTTGATGTAGATGATAGTTTAACAAAAAGTTTAGTTGCAGTTGATAGTAATGGTGTTCAAAACCAATCGGTTTTGCAAGACATTAGTTTTACTACACAAGTGGCAACAGTATCATTTTCACCAACAAGAGGACTAAAACGTTTTATTATTAACGGTGCCTATAACTGGGTATTTGTTGACGATTTGGTATCTAGTGTGTAATTAGGTAAATACAGTGCAGAGGGAGTAAGCTCACAAATGGCATATACAATTAATAGATTTAACGGCACAGTCTTAACAAATGTTGAAGACGGTACAATTAACACTACTACAGATTTGAAGTTAGTAGGTAAGAATTACAGTGGTTATGGCGAAAGCCAAAACGAAAACTTTTTGTTTTTGTTAGAAAATTTTGCAGGTGTAAATGCACCTACAAAACCAATCAGTGGTATGATTTGGTTTGACAGTGGAACTAACAAACTAAAATTTTATAATGGAACATCATGGAAGCCAGCAGGCGGAACTGAAATAAGCACAACAGCACCAGCAGGAGCAGCAGAGGGAGACTTTTGGTGGGATAGCAACAATGAACAGTTTTATGTAAGATCAGCATCTGGTAACTGGGTGTTAATTGGTCCACAAGGCGTTGGCGCAGGATTTGGTGTGACACAGACTAAGAGTCTTACACTTACAGATACTACAGGTACCATTCATGCCATTTTGGCTACCTATGTAGAAGA
>Ga0129345_1000004_pt1 | contig 62827 bp, 64 predicted proteins | sample CPBDNA_FD_94425 | JGI IMG/M metagenome (GOLD analysis project Ga0129345, IMG submission 94425) | Freshwater to marine salinity gradient microbial communities from Chesapeake Bay, USA - CPBay_Sum_20_0.8_DNA | ecosystem: Environmental > Aquatic > Marine > Coastal | place: USA: Chesapeake Bay...
GCATTAATATTCCCATATAGAGATCTTGTAATCATTTTTTCAAATATTGGTTTTTTTAAATTATCCATTTTTTTTGAGTCAATTTCATTAACAATTTGTAGAGCATACTGCTGAATAGTAATTAATGGCATTACTACTGCTTCTCTTGTTTCAATAGAGAGTTTGTTTGCAGGTTCATTTTCCATTAATTCCTTAAAGTTTGAAATCTTCAAAAGCATCTTTTTGGTAAGCAAATATTCTTCGTGAATTATTTTCCAAAATTCACCAAATTCATCATCTTTACTCATATATGAAGTTAACTCAAAGAATGATTTTGTTAGGCTCATCATACTATTTGATACTAGAGCTCTAAAAAAAGGGACTTCATTATATAGATCTTTTACATCTTTAATTCTATTTCTTTTATAGAAGTAGTTAATAGATGAACCTAGGCCATAGAAACCTGGAACATTTTGTTTTAATTGGTTCCATCCTCCAACAAAAGGAATAGCTCTTAATTTATCAAAATCAAACTTATCATCTTTACTAGCTCTTTTTGACGGTCTACTACCAATATTAGTCTTTGAATAATACTTAATAGTACTCATTTTTTCTAGGTAAGGAATAAACTTAGGATGGTTTTTAAAATCATTGTATTGATTATAACTCAGTAAAGAAAGCTTTTCAATTGTTATTCTATTTTTTTTATTAAAAATTTCCTTGTTTGGTAATACTCTATTTTTAATACCTGAGCTAATTAATTGCTCCATATTATATTGTGATGATTCAATTGTACCAAAATTTGAGCTAATAGTCTGACCTTGAACAGTAAGTTGTATTTGATCAGATTCTATAAAGTCTCCCAATGAGCTATAAAATTGATGAGTGTTTCCTCCTCCTCTGGCAGGTGGACCTCCTCTTCCATCAAAGAATAAGACTTTTATTCCAAACTTTCTAGAAACCCTAGTTAATGATTCTTTAGCTTTTAAAATACTCCAATTAGCTGTCAAATATCCCCCATCCTTTGTTCCGTCAGAGAAACCTAGCATTATTGTTTGAGTGCTTCCTCTATTCTTTAAATGAGCTCTATATAATTTATTTGAATATACCTTTTCCATGACTTCAGATGAATTCTCAAGGTCTGAAATAGACTCAAATAATGGCACAATATCAACCTTTGGCTCATTACTTAAAACTAGCCTAATCATTGTATATATTTCAAAAATATTTATAGCTGATTTGTTATTACTTATTATGTATCTATGGCATCCCTTTTCTCCATTTGATTTTTGAATTTCATTAATTAGTTCTATTGATTCTAATAATGATTTTGCAGAGGGTTCATTCATTTTTTTTGCCTCAAAAATCTTAGACATAGATGTAAGCTGAATTTCTTTTTTAGCATCACTTAAAGTATCATAATTTAATGCAAAATCTTTATTGTAAAATTTTTCTAGAACTTTTCTAAATACAACTGAATGAATTCTTGAATCTTGCCTTATATCAAGAGTTGCAAAATGATAACCAAAAATATTTACTTTATCAATTAAATCATCAAGGTCATCAATAAATAAAGATTTATGTTCATTTATAAGGGTCTCTCTAATAAATTTAAGTTTATTTTTAAGATCTTCTAACTTAATTTTAGGTTCTTTAGTAGTCTCAAAAATACTTATCCAAAGAGCATTTTCTATTCCTATTATTACATCTTCAATCTTTTTAAAAGTCAATTTTCTTCTTAATACTCTTATATCCCTGTAATAGTTTTTAATTATATCACTCCTTAGTTTTTGGGCAGTTTTTAATGTAATATTAGTAGTAACATGTGGATTACCATCTCTATCACCACCAGGCCAAAATCCAATTGATATTAAATCGTAATGATCATAATTGTTATCAAAAATATTTGATTTAATGTATTTAAAAATATTACTAGCAGAATAGTAAAAAACATTTTCCAAATACCATGAGAGACTAACAGCTTCATCATATGGTGAAGGTTTCCTTTCTTTAAAAAAAGGTGTTTTACCAAGCTGAGATAACAAATCCTTAATCTCACTTAAATCATTTTTTTCTATTGAATTTGCAAGATCTGTAATTATACCTAAAATTGAACCTGGATAAAACTGAGTTGGATGAGCAGTTAAAACAGGTTTTATTTTAAAAGATTTTAAATATTTTTTTAATTCATTTTTCTTATTCGAGGATTCAACCAGTTCTTTGAGATTTCTCAAAGTTCCTACTCCATCCATGTTATTAATTTTTGTAAATGAAGCATCTTCAATTGCATCAAAAAGAACAACTTGCCTTTCCACATACTGAATAAATCTAAACATTAAGGATATTTTTTCATCTTCAGAATAGCCATCACAATACTTTAGAAAAAAGTCTTCAACTATAGTCCTTGGGTCTAGTTTTTTAGTATATCCTGATCTACAAAATTCACTAAAAATAGGAAGCAGATTTCCGGTTTCAGATATGCTTTCATAAGGAAGTGTAGCAAAAATACTATTATATACATGAAATTTGGAAAGAACATTTTCTTGAAATCTTTCTTTTTTATTAAGTTTTCTCATTAATTGGATGGTTAATAACAAATTTATTAATATTTGATGGTTTTTTTTACTTTTATAAAAATAGATTCTCTATGGCTAGAACTCCATCAAATATGATTTCATTAGGATCCAATGCACCTAATTTTAATCTTCTAGATGTTAATTCAGAAACTTATATTTCACTAAAAGAATATAAGGGTAAAATTGGCACAGTTATAATGTTCATTTGTAACCATTGCCCATATGTTAAACATGTTAATCCAACTATAACAAAAATATCTAAAAAGTATCATGGAGAGAATATTAAGTTTATAGCAATCTCAAGTAATGATATTGTAAATTATCCTGATGATAGTCCTGAAAAAATGAAAATAAATGCTGTTGAGAATGATTTTATTTTTCCATATCTCTATGATGAGACCCAGGATGTTGCTAAAGCATATGATGCTGCATGCACACCTGATTTCTATGTTTATGATTCAAATTTAAATTTAGTATATAGAGGTCAACTTGATGATTCAAGACCAGGTAATGAAATTTTATCTGATGGAGCTGACATAGAAAATGCAATTGAATGCCTTATATTTGGACGAGAGAATAATAAAATTCAGAAACCTAGTATTGGGTGTAATATTAAGTGGAAATAAAATGACAAAAAATGATTTAATTGATTGTCATGAAAGGATAAAGCCATTTATCCATAATACACCGGTACTAACTTCAAAACTGATAAACGATTTAACTGAAGCTGATATTTATTTTAAATGCGAAAATTTTCAGAAAATGGGAGCGTTTAAAATGAGAGGTGCAGCAAATGCAATTCTTAAACTTTCTGATGAACAAAAAAATAATGGTATTGTTACTCACTCATCTGGAAATCATGGACAGGCTTTATCTCTTGCTGCTAAAAAGATTGGAATAAAAGCATACATAGTTATGCCTTCTAACGCTCCTGAAATTAAGAAAGCAGCGGTAAAAAGCTATGGAGGGCAGTTAATAGAGTGTGAATCAAATCTAATTGCAAGAGAAGAAGCAGCTAGAACGATAGTAAATTCTCAAGGTGCTACTTTTATTCATCCTTCAAATAATGAAGATGTAATTCTGGGCCAAGGAACTGCATGTAAGGAACTCATTGAAGAATATGGATCATTTGATTATATATTAGTTCCAGTTGGAGGAGGAGGATTAATTGCAGGAACAGCATTAGCCGTAAAATATTTTGCAAACAAATCCATGGTTATTGGAACAGAACCTTTTGAGTCTGATGATGCATATAGATCTTTATTAAGTGGTAAAATTGAATCAAATACAACTACTAATACAATTGCAGATGGACTAAGATCTCAACTTGGGGATAAGAATTTTCCTATAATACAGAAAGAAGTAAAGTCAATCATACGAATTAAAGAAGAAGAGATTATTGAATCAATGAAATTAATTTGGCAACATCTAAAAATAATATGTGAACCCTCTTGTTCTCTTCCCCTTGCTGGAATTATAAAAAATAAAGAACAGTTTCTAGGAAAAAAAATTGGAATCATTATTACAGGAGGTAATGTAGATCTTAAAAATTTACCTTTTTAAGATTCACTAAATATTTCTATTTCCAATGATAGAGATTGAGTGAAGAATTACACTCCCTAAACCAAGATAAATAAATGGTGAACTAGGAATCCAAATATATGCAAAGATTAAAGCTGAATAAACTGTAAGTCCAGTACATATTAATAGAGATTTTCTAATGCCTGAATCTTCTAAAAACATTTCTCTAAGAAATGAAATTATAAATAAACCTATCATTGAAACCCAAAGACCAAAAAAACGATAGATTTGTTTTAGATACCCTGGAAGGGTATCATTAATTTCATTAGAAAATAATTTTTCAAATGTCATGTTAAGTCTTTCTTCATTAGCAACCTTGTCAAGCATCCAAGGCTCATCAACAAAGATCCATCTTAAACCCATTATAATAAATATAAATCCAATAGTTAATAACGGTATTCTAAATAGTCTTCTGTTCATTTATAGAAAATAAAGAAATTGTCCTTTGTTTACAAAATTAATTATTACAGCACTCTACATCTTTACATTGACAATATTTCAAATTATGAACATGAGCATAAGCAAGAGAAAATGCAGATAAATATGAAAATAATTCTGAAATTTCAAATATTATAATCATATCATTTAGAATTATTATTGTAAAAAATATCCAACAAGTCCATAAAATAAGTTTCATAAAATTTTTTGAAGTATTTTTTACTGAGTAATAAACAGATATGAATGATAAAAAAATGAAAAAATAATTAATAGAATCCCACCATATTGGTTCTAGGTTAGCAGATGCAAAACTGGATTGAGTGACAAATAAAATTGGTGTTGCCAAACAATGAATAGAGCAAAGCAAACCTGTAAAAATTCCAATTGTATCTGAATTATTTACGATTAATTTCATATATGATAATTGTGTGGGTAATACTGGATTCGAACCAGTGACCCCTACCCTGTCAAGGTAGTGCTCTAAACCAACTGAGCTAATCACCCATGCTTTGCAAATTTAAAAGATTTCTTTATACTTTTAGTAAATGAAACATTTATCTAAAAAAGACTTTGACGATTTGCAAAAATTTTATAGAATTAATTTAATTAATTCTTGTACGGGATACAAATCAGCTAATTTAATTGGATCAATTTCAACAGGAGGAGTTGAAAATGTTGCAGTATTTAGCTCAATTACTCATCTAGGTAGTAATCCTGCAATGTTAGGTTATATACTTAGACCTACAACAGTACCGAGAAATACTTATAAGAATATAAAAGAGACAGGTTTTTTCACTGTAAATCATATTGTAAGGGATATAATAAGCGAAGCTCACCATACAAGTGCTAAATATCCTGAGGAAATTTCTGAGTTTGACATGACTGAACTTGAACAGGAATATAAGGAAGGATGCAAAGCTCCATTTGTAAAAGGATCTCCTGTACAACTAGTTTGTAAGTATCTTAATGAATATAATATTGAAGAAAACGGTACTATTTTAGTTGTAGCAAGTATTGAAGAATTATATTTTGATGAAAATTTAGTTAGTGATACTGGATTTTTAAGGTTAGATAAAGGTAATGTAGTAACAATTAATGGTTGTGATGGATATGCATTGCCAACACTTTTAGATAGGTTTGATTACCAGAGACCAAAAAAATAATGGATTTTATATCTGATAAATTAACTGAGTATTTAAATATAAACTCTGAAAAAGAGCCTGAAATTCTATCTAGGCTAAGTAAAGAGACTCATCAAAAGATTTTACAACCTAGGATGTTAAGTGGCCATTTCCAAGGAAGATTTTTAAGTTTAATTTCTAAAATTAAATCTCCTGAAAAGATTTTGGAAATTGGAACATATACTGGATACAGCACTATTTGTTTAGCTGAGGGGTTATCAAAAAATGGAAAAATTGATACAATAGATAAAAATGAGGAATTAATTAAAATTCAGAATAAGTATTTTGATGAGAGTGGATATAGAAATAATATTATTCAACATACAGGAGATGCTCTCGATATATTAAAAAACTTAAATGAAAAATATGATATTATTTTTATTGATGCTGATAAAGAAAATTATATTAACTATTTCAAAAAAGTATCAAATAAACTTAATGAAAATGGTATTATAATTTCAGATAACGTTCTTTGGTCAGGAAAGGTTTTAGATTCCAAACAAAAGGATGAAGAAACTTCTACTCTTGTTGAATTTAATAGAATGATAAATCAAGATAAACGGTTTAACAGCATTATAATACCAATTAGAGATGGTATTTCAATTTCAAGATTAGTTTAGGTCTCTTTTAATTGAATCTTTTAAATCATCAAAATCTTTTTTTAAATCACTTACGCTATCATTCAAATCTTTAGTTATAGATTTAGTTGGATTCTTGACTTCAGTATTTTTTGAAATCTCAGTTTTTATTTCGTTAGTTGCCTGCCTAATCTGGGTCATACCCTTTGCGAGCCCCCTTGCTATTGATGGAATTTTATCAGCACCAAAAACAAGCAATACAATAAAAAAGATAAAAACAAGTTCAGCTCCACTAATAAAAAGAATCATAAGATAAAACTAATCAATTATTAAAGCTCTCAAAATTTTTTTTAAAATATTCTATAATTACAGAATAGTTGCCCATTTTAAAATTTTTTTCAACAGGATAATTTAAATATGTTGAGGATACAAAATTATGAATATTGTCTATTTTTAGGTTAAACTCTTGAATAAAAAAACTTTGACCGTAAAATTTTATTATTTGATCAATAAGATCATAATCATTACTGTATTCCCTTACTTTTTTTAAGTTTTTATAATATCCTGAGAACCATTTATACATCCTCTCAATATTTAATCCACCTGAGAGAGGAGCAAGAAGTAGTTCAGAAACTAATTGTGTGTTTGTTGGAATACTTTCCATTCTAATACCTTTAAATCCCGGTATACCAAAATCATCAAAATTTATCTGTTCAATAACACCTGAATTAATTAAATCAGTTGATAAATTACCAGAAAGTCTACTTGAGTTTACAATTACCTCATCTAATTCATTTACAAACTCCTCTAAAAAAATTTTGACTGAAATAGAATTTAATATATCATCATTTATAATAATTTTCTTTCGTTTAAATTGAATAGCAGAAAAAATAATTTCATCATTAAGACTAGCATATATTTTAAAATTTCCATCAGAATCTGTAATTGTATTAAATTCTGAAGTAATATTTAATACATGAACACCTTCAATTGAATATGAGTCATCGTTAAAAACTGTCCCTTCAATTAATCTTTGACTATTAATTTGTGACAAACAAATTATTGGTAATGATAGTAAGAAAAATAAAGTAATCCTCATTCATTTTGTAGAGCTTTATAGACCTCTACTTCTTTTAATAAATAATCAATTACTAAAAATTGATTTTTTTCTAAAATAAGGTTTTTAAGCTTTTGATCTGAATCAAGTTTAAATAGAAAATCAGAGGTCTCAAAGGGTTCAAGGTTAAGAATATCTGAAAAAAAGTTATCATCTAGAATATATGGAAGAACCTCACTTGGAGAGATTTTAAGTTTTTCCTCTTCAGATTTAGAATCAACTAAAGTAGATAGTAATTTAAATATATTTACAAAATTCAATCCATTAACTACCTGCCTGTCATCTGTCAGAACATTTTGGATTCTTGTTGACTTATCAGCTATATAATCAAAACCTTTAAATTGTTCTTCCTTTAAATCTAAGAACTTTTCAGCATCATCAGGTGTAATAACAACTTCATCTAACTCTCTGACTCTTTGATTAATTTGAACTATCAGTCTTTTATTTTTCATTATTTCTTCATTTACTCTAACAGTTCTAATAATATATTGAACAGAGGAGAAAATAATTTCATCATTAACTTTTGCTAAAATTTCAAACTCACCATTATCGTTTGTAATAGTAGTGTTTTGAGAAGTATTATTAACAACGTTAGCTGCAGGAACATCTATATTTCTATATATAACTTTTCCTTTAATTAACTCTCGTTCTTGGGAATAACCAAAATGAAAAATTAGGATAAAAAAAAGAATTTTTTTATACATATCTATATCTAATTTACAAATAAATCGTTCATTAAATATTTATGATAAAATTTAATCTTAGTTTAAATTACCTAACAAAGACTGGGTTTAATAAATCATTTGATTCTTCTGAGCTAAATGAATAACCTGAGTAGTTAAACTCTAAAATATCATTTTCAGATTTAATTTCATTTTCAATTAAATATCTTGTCATTAATCCTCTTGCTTTTTTTGCATAAAAAGAAATTATTTTAAGCTTACCATTTTTAAAGTCCTTAAACTGAGGAGAAATAATTTTATTATTTAAAAATTTAGAATTTAAAACAGAGAAATATTCATTACTTGCAAGGTTTATTATAAGTTCGTCATCTGAGACTTCTTCTTTAATAGAATTAGTTACAGATTCGCTCCAAAAATCATAAAGATTTTTTGAACCATTTACTGAAAGCTTTGTTCCCATTTCAAGTCTATATGGTTTAATAATATCGAAAGGCTTAAGAATACCGTATAAACCAGATAATATTCTTAAACTTTCTTGAAGCTTTTCATGCTTATCAGCAGCTATTGATGATATATCAATACCATCATAAACATCGCCATTAAAAGCATAGATTGCCTGTTTTTGAGTTGAATCTGAATTTTGGAAATCTTGATTTCTTTTCCAATTTAGATCACTTAATTTAGGGGATATACTCATAAGTTTACCAAGATCAGGAGAAGATAAATTCTTAATTATATCATTAATCTGTTTAGCTTTTTTGTCAAATAAAGGTCTGGAGCTATGACTTGTCTCCACTTGGTTTTCAAAATCAAGAGATTTTGCAGGGGAAATAAGTATTTTCATCTTTTTATTTCAAATTTATAAATTTTTATGTTTTGAATAATATCTCCATTTTTCAATAACAGAATTCATGTCGTCTGGAATTTCAGAATCAAACATAATATTTTCTTTAGTTTTAGGATGACTAAAACCAAGTGTTCTAGCATGAAGAGCTTGTCTTGGCAACATATGAAAACAATTTTCAACGAATTGTTTATATTTTGAATAAACAGTTCCTTTTAAGATTTTATTTCCACCATATCTTTCATCGTTAAAAAGTGTATGCCCTATATATTTCATATGAACTCGAATTTGATGAGTTCTTCCTGTTTTCAATTTACAACTAACAAGCGTTACATAACCAAACCTCTCTATAACTTTGTAATTAGTAATAGCTTCTTTTCCACCCTCAAGATCTTCATAAACAATCATTTGAAGTCTATTTTTTGGATTTCTCCCTATTGGAGCATTAATCTCTCCCTCATCATTCTTTAAATCACCCCATACTAATGCTAAATATTCTCTTTCAACTGATTTCTTAAAAAATTGCTTAGCAAGATTGGTCATTGATTTTTCAGTTTTAGCTATTACTAATAGACCAGATGTATCCTTATCAATTCTGTGAACTAATCCGGGTCTATTTGAAGAGTTATTTGGAAGATTATCAAAGTGATATAAAAGACCATTTATTAATGTACCTGAATAATTACCATGGCCTGGATGAACAACTATTCCACTTTTTTTATTTATTATAATTATTGAATCATCTTCATATTTTATATCTAAATCAATATTTTCAGGAGTAAGAAGATTTTCATAAGGAGGATGAGTAAATAATATTCTTATTTTATCACCTTTTTTTACTTTGTAACTAGATTTTACAATTATATCATTAACCCTAATTGATCCTTCTTTTGCTGCTTTTTGAATTTTATTTCTAGTTGCATTTTCAATTCTATTCATTAAAAATTTATCAATTCTAATGGGTTCTTGACCTACATCTATGTTAAAAGCAAAATGCTCATGAAGTTCTTGATCAAAAATTTCACTAGAATTATCTTTTTCCATTACCCAAAATTAGACTTAAGCCTGAGTTCATTGGAATTTTTTGGCCAGGAACAATTTTTTCACCGTCATACAAAACATCTAATACCATATCTTTTCCAATATCATCTACATAATTATATTCCAAGACTTGAAAACCAAGAGCCGTAAGTATAGATTCCGCATTTCTTTTAGTTATTTGAATAACATTAGGTAAAGAAACTTTTTGAAAATTTCTTGGATTTACATTTAGGTAAATTTTTCTATTTTTTTTTACCAGCTCACTCTCTAATGGTATTTGAGAAATAATTGAATAATTTGGAATCTCTACAAAGAATTTTGATGAGTCAAGAACTTCATATTTAAGCTTATTTTTTTTGAGGATATTAATTGCCTCATCAAGATTTAAACCCAACAAATTAGGAACCTCTATGTATTTATTGTGTTTTGTATAGATCATTAATGAATTATAGACAAGAAAAAACACAAAAATAACAATAGATACCATAAGAAATATTTGCTTAGTAAGTGATTTGCTTTTAAACTGATCCCAAATTTTCATTTCTTTTGTTTATGTAAATATACTAAGACATAATTGTCTTTTATTATATTGACTTAAATTTGAAAATATTATGGTAAATATTGCTGTAGTTTTTGGTGGTTATTCATCTGAATATGAGGTGTCAATTAAAAGTGGAAAATTTATCTATAAAAATTTAAAAAACAACTCAGATTGGAATGTATATGAAGTTTGTATTTCAAAAGAAAAAAACTTTGTTAGATATAATAAGAAAGTTTATGACTTAGATTATGAAAGCTTTTCATTTAATTTTAATGGAACAGTTATAAAACCCAATGCCGTATTTAATATTATTCATGGTGATCCAGGAGAAAATGGAGATCTTGCTGAAATCCTTGAGAAAAATAAAATTCCACAAACTGCATGTGATGTATCAGTATCAAAACTTACATCTAATAAAAAGAAATATATAGAGTTTGTCAATTCTCTTGGTATTCCTTCATCAAAACAAGTATTGATTACAAATAAGAACATTGATAATTTATCTTCACTCATAGACTCAATTTCATTCCCATGTATTGTAAAGCCTAATAATGGAGGAAGCAGTATAGGTGTATCGAAAGTTTACAAATCAAATGAAATAAATGAAAAGATTCAAATTGCTTTTAAAGAAGATGATGAAGTATTGATTGAGAGCTTTCTTGATGGTCAAGAAGTATCAGTAGGAGTAATTCAAAATAAAAATAAAAGAATAATACTTCCCATTACAGAAATTATCAGTAATAATGACTTTTTTGACTACAATGCAAAATATTTAGGAGAATCTCAAGAAATTACACCAGGAAATATTTCTGAAAAATCAAAAAAAAAGATTCATGAATATTTGAATATAATTTATGATAATATAAATTTAAATGGAATTACAAGATCAGAATTCATAATTATTGATGATATACCATATATTTTAGAAACTAATACTGTTCCTGGATTTACCAAGCAGAGCATTGTTCCCCAACAAATTGAAGCTCAAAATTTAAATATTAAAGATGTAATAAACGATCTTGTAAGATCTATTCTTTAAATTATAATTAAATTTATCTAATGAAAAGAGCTGTTTTCCCTGGATCCTTTGACCCAATTACAAATGGACATCTAGATATCATAAATAGAGGTCTAAAAGTTTTTGATGAAATAATTATTGGAATTGGAGAAAATGCTGAAAAAAAATATATGTTTTCATCTGATAAAAGAGTTGAATATGTTAAAACTGTTTTTAAAAAAAACGATAACGTACAGGTAAAAACTTATTCTGGATTAACTGTTGATTTTTGTAAAAAAAATAATTCAAGTTTTTTAATAAGGGGACTAAGAAACCCTTCTGATTTTGATTTTGAAAAAAGTATTGCACTTTCAAACAGAAAGATTTCAAATATTGAAACAATATTCTTTCTAACTTCCGTTGAAAATTCATATATAAGCAGCAGTATTGTAAGAGATCTAATAAGAAATAAGGGTAACTACCAATTATTTATTCCTAAGGGAATTAATATTTAGAACTTCTAGTACTATCAACCTTATATTTTCAAATGCATTTTTTAATAGATTATTTATATCATCATATGAGATCCACTCTGTTTTTAAAATCCCCTCTTCAACTTGAGGAATTAGTGGACCCATATAAGAGGTTGACATTTTAAACCAATATGTTTTTTTTAATCTATAATTTTTACCTTTTTTAAAAATATGATAGGTTTCAGACAACTGATTATTTACAATAATATCTGCAACACCTGTCTCTTCTATTACTTCCCTTTTTGCTGCCTCAATTATTAGTTCTTTTTTTTCAATTCCACCCTTTGGAAGATCCCATTTGTCATTTCTGAATATAAAAAGTAATTTTCCATCAGTTCTTTCCACTAATCCCCCAGCTGCCTCAATTACAGGAAATTTTTTTAAAAAAATATCCCATAACTTATCCATATTTTTATGATATAAATAAACCTTTTGATTATTCTTAGATTTTAATGCTTTAATAATTAATGATGCAGAAGTATATTTTATAAAAATTAATGGAGTTGTATCAGTTATCTCAATTATCTTGTTAGTTAGAACTAGTGGCTTTTGGTTGAAAAAAACTTTATACATTTGCAACAATGGTTTTAGATAAAAAGGTTGCTAAGCAAACAATAAATTATCTCACACAAATTAATGCAATTAAATTAAATACCAAAAATCCATTCATTTGGACGAGTGGTATTAAATCACCGATTTATTGTGATAATAGGCTTCTGTTATCATATCCTAGAATCAGAAAATTCATTGCAGATAAAATGTCTGAAATTATTAAAAATAAATACGGAGAAAATATCTCAATTACAGGAGTTGCTACTGGTGCAATAGCAATTGGAGCATTGGTTGCAGAAAGGTTAAATCTTCCTTATTCTTATGTAAGACCAGAGCCTAAAAATCATGGATTAAAGAATCAGATTGAAGGCTTCATTGATATAGGAACTGAAGTTGTTGTTATTGAAGATTTGATAAGCACAGGTAAAAGTAGTTTAAATGCTATAAATGCTCTTAGAAATGAAAATTTTACTGTCAGCGGAATGGTTTCTATATTCTCATACAACTTTAACATTGCAAATCAGAGGTTTCAAAATGAAAATATTTTAATTAACTCATTAGCAGATTATAATACTTTAGTTGAAATGATTTTGTCCAAAGGATCTATTTCTGAAGATGAGGCATCCAGACTTAAAGACTGGAAAGAGGATCCTGATAAATGGGTTTAATAAATTATTTTTATATCTGAAGATCTAAATTCTTTTGATCCAATTGTTTCTATAAAGGCAACTAAATTTCCATTATTTAAAACCCGTTCAACTTTTCCATTAAATATTTTTTCTTTGATAATAAATTTACATTTATTCTTTCCAAATAAATTTTTATTAAATTCTTTAGACAAATAGGTTATGTCATAAATTCTATTAAAATAAATCTCATAATTTTTTAGTAATTGATCTAGAATCTCATCTAGTTCAATATTATTACCAGTTATTTTTTTTAAGGATGTTGCGTGCTTAAGATTATTAAATCGTGTTTGATTAACGTTAATGCCAACACCTATAATTGAAGAAGATAGGTAACTACTAAAAAAAATATTCTCAATTAATATTCCTGATATCTTATGATTTCCTGACAAAATGTCGTTTGGCCACTTAATTAATGTTTTTTCATTACTAAAAAATTTTACAGTATCTAGAACTGAAAGTGAGGTTGCAAAATTTAATGCAAATATAGGTATGTTAATATCTTTAGCAAACTCAAGATATAATGAGCATAAAAGGTTGTTTCCATAGCTAGAAAACCACCTATTTGTTTGTTGACCTTTGCCTTTATATTGATATTTTGCACACAAAACATCTTTATTATTAATTTTTTTTGTTTTAATTAACATCTTCACTTTATCATTTGTTGACCTAGTGGCATTAACTTTGATTATGTTATATGGGCTCATGTTATTAAAAGTAATAAATTTGAATAAAGAAAAGATTAATGGTTAAATCCAAGTCATCAGATTCTGAGTTAATTACTAAAATAATATTTGGTATTGAAGATGTAAAGGGTGTAGATGTATGTATAATGGACCTTACAGATATTGCTAATACTGTATGTGGATATTTTATAATTTGTACTGGAACTTCAAATACTCATGTTTCTGCAATTGTGAGCTCTATTAGGAAACATGTAAGCAAACAACTAAAAGAAAAACCATTTAGTGTTGAAGGAAATGAAAATCAAGAATGGGTACTAATTGATTATGTAAATATAGTTGTTCACGTCTTTCAAAGAGAAATTAGAGAATATTATGATATTGAGAATCTTTGGGGCGATGCAAAAATTAAAAATGTTGAATTAAGCGCATAAAATGGCAAACAAAAAAAATAAAAATAAATCTAAGATTAATATATACTGGTTCTACGCCTCTATTGTTTTTTTTATTATAAGTATTGGTCTTCTTGGAGGAGATAATGGTATTCAAAATACTCAACCAACTGATATCTCATCTTTTGAAAATTATCTTAGAAATGGAGATGTAGAGAGAGTTACCATAATTAATCAAAGATATGCCCGAGTAACATTAAATGAAAATGCTCTTGAAAAGGACATCCATAAAAGAGCAAGATCAAAAAACTTTTTAGGACAAGACAATTTAGCTGGTCCTCACTACCAATTTGAAATTGGTACTCCAGAGTTATTTGAAACTAATCTTCAACAAATTAAACAGACGCAAGATCTAGATTTCTCAATAGAATTTATGACAATGGAGAATAGATGGCTTGATGTTCTTTTAGGATTTCTACCAATTATTATAATAATTGGAGTATGGATTTTTTTAATGAGAAGAATGTCTGGTGGTGCTGGAGGTGCAGGTGGGCAAATTTTTAATATTGGCAAATCGAAAGCAAAACTATTTGATCAGAATACTCAAGTAAAGACAACATTTAAGGATGTAGCTGGACTTGAAGGTGCTAAGGAAGAAGTTCAAGAGATAGTTGATTTTTTAAAGTATCCAGATAAATATACTATTTTAGGTGGTAAAATTCCAAAAGGAGCTCTATTAGTAGGTGCACCAGGAACTGGAAAAACTCTTCTTGCAAAAGCAGTAGCCGGTGAAGCAAAAGTTCCTTTCTTTTCTCTTTCAGGTTCTGATTTTGTTGAAATGTTTGTCGGAGTTGGAGCTTCAAGGGTTAGAGATCTATTTAAGCAAGCAAAAGATAAATCTCCATCAATAATTTTTATTGATGAAATAGATGCTATAGGAAGGGCTAGGGGAAGAAATAATATTACTGGATCTAATGATGAAAGAGAAAACACTCTTAATCAACTTTTAACGGAAATGGATGGTTTTGGAACAGACACTAATGTTATAGTTATTGCAGCTACTAATAGAGCTGATGTTCTTGATAAAGCATTAATGAGAGCTGGAAGGTTTGATAGACAAATCTTTGTAGATCTTCCTGATTTGAATGAAAGAAAAGAAATTTTTCAGGTTCACTTGAAGCCATTAAAAAAGAGTAGAACTCTAGATATTGAATTTTTAGCAAAACAAACTCCTGGATTTTCTGGTGCAGATATAGCAAACGTATGTAATGAAGCTGCATTAATAGCTGCAAGAAACAATAAAAAATCTGTTGGTAAACAAGATTTCCTTGATGCAGTTGATAGGATTGTAGGAGGTTTAGAAAAAAAGAATAAAATAATTACAAAGGAAGAAAAGAATACAATTGCTTTTCATGAGGCAGGACATGCAATTGTAAGCTGGCTTCTTGAACATGCAGCTCCTCTTGTTAAAGTAACAATAGTTCCAAGAGGCCAATCTCTAGGAGCTGCATGGTACTTACCAGAGGAAAGAATGATTGTTAGGACTGAACAAATGCTTGACGAAATGTGTGCTACACTAGGCGGAAGAGCTGCAGAAAAGATTATTTTTAATAAAATATCAACAGGAGCTTTAAGTGATTTAGAAAAAGTTACTAAACAAGCAAGAGCAATAGTCTCTGTATATGGATTAAGTGATAAGATAGGTAACATAACATACTATGATTCAAGTGGTCAGTCTGATTATAATTTTACTAAGCCATACTCTGAAGAAACTGCAAATAAGATTGATCAAGAAATATCACTAATTATTGAAAAACAATATAAAAGAGCTTGTGATATTATTAGTAAGAATAAAAATAAATTATCAGAACTTGCAAAAAGATTATTAGAAAAAGAGGTAATCTTTAAAGAGGATCTTGTTAAAATTCTTGGGGAAAGACCTTTTAAAAAGGATGAACAGGATGATAATAAAAAATAATTATTTTGAGCTTTTGGAACTTTTTTAAAACTAATAAAAATAAGAACCTGGAGCCTGAGGATATATCTATATCAAATGAATCTTCTCTAGATTTAATTTTTGCAAAAAATTTTACTGACTCAGGTGGAAGATTTATCTATCTAGATCATCAAAATTCCACAAAAGAAATCTTTGAAAAGATAATCTTAGAAAATAATTGGAAAATAGATAATGTTTGCTCACTTGATTCTTCTATATCAAAAAATCTTGATATAAGGTTAATTCGAAATATTGATAATGAAAAAGTTAAAGCACTGGTTACTGGATGTGAATTTTTACTTTCAAATTCAGGAAGAATCTTGATTTGTAATAAACAAATTAAAAATAATCGGATAGATAATCTTCCTCCAGTTGTAATAATATTAGCTCGTATGGATCAATTTGTATCAGATTTAAGCGAAGGTATGTCCAAGCTTAAAAATAAGTATAAAACAAATTATCCATCAAATATTACAACTATAGTAGTTAAAAATAAGCTTAATGAAGATAGTTTTTTAGCTTACGGCAATAGTGCCAAAGATATCTACCTTATTTTAAGTGATGATTAATTTCCTTCCAAGATTAATTAGTGGAATTCTTTATATAGTAATTGTTTTTACATCAATAGTTATTAGTATGGAAACATTCATAGCTGTTTTTTCAATTTTTACAATTATTTCTACGTATGAGGCTTATACACTTTATCAAAAAATCAAATCTAAAGGATATAGGTATAATCATCCTATTATTCCCCCTATATATGTTTTAGCATCAATGATAGCATTGATTTATATTCCATTTAGTGGTGACAACATATACAATCCATTTATAATCTTATTAATTTTTATTTTGATTTGGATAAGTGATACAATGTCCTATTTTTTTGGATCACTATTTGGTAGGACTAACTTAAAAATTGAAGCTTCACCAAATAAGACATGGGAGGGTTTTATTGGTGGATTATTTTGTTCAGTTTTATTCAGTTATGTTTCATTTAATTTTATACAAGAAATATTCCCTTTCTGGAAAACTATAGTGCTTGGATTTATTATACCAATTTTTGGACTTTTTGGAGATATTGTTCAATCCAAAATTAAGAGAAAAGCTGGTGTAAAAGATAGTGGAAATTTAATACCTGGACACGGAGGCTTATTTGATAGATTAGATAGTGCAATTGGTAATTCCTTTATTGTTCTAATAATAAGCATTTTATAATGTTTCATAAGGAAGGCTTTAATATTATAATTCTTTTTTTCATAGTTGTGTCTATAGACGTTATTATTTTAGAAGTTCTTTTTAAAGAACCATCAACTATAAAAAGTCTTCTTCAAACTAGTGCACTAGTTCTTTTACTATTAATATTATGGTTTTTCAGAAACCCAAAAAGAAACATAAATAAAAAGAATGATCATATCATAAGTCCTGCTGATGGTAAGGTAGTCAATATTCAGCAGACATTTGAAAATGAGTATTTTAAAGAAAATAAATTACAAATATCTATTTTTCTATCCCCATTTGATGTTCACGTCAACAGATATCCTGTATCTGGCGAAGTATTATACTCAAAACATCATCATGGTAAATATTTGGTAGCTTGGCATCCAAAATCTTCTGATAAAAATGAAAGAACAACTATAGTAATAAAAAATAAAAATTTTGGAAATATTATGTATAGACAGATTGCTGGAATGGTTGCAAGGAGAATAGTTAATTATGCAAATGAAGGCTTAATGGTAGTTCAAGGTGAGGACTCAGGCTTTATAAAATTTGGATCAAGAGTTGACCTATTTCTCCCATTGAAATCACAACTTCTTGTTAAGGAAGGGGATAAAGTTATAGGAGGAATTTCGGAAATAGCCAAGTTAGGAAAGTTCTGAAATTGACTTTTTTAAAGATTTTATCTTTTGTTCTGTATCAATAATTTTTTGCTTTTCCTTATCTATAATTTCTTTAGGTGCATTACTTATAAAATTTTTGTTTTTTAATTTACTACCTACAGACTTAAGAAAACCAATATTATATTCAAGTTCTTTATTTAATTTCTTTATTTCAGAATCTTTATCAAAACCTTCATCCAGTGGAATAAAAAACTCATAATTTTTTATTATAAAAGATTTAACTAAAGCAAAGTCAGCTTTTTCAGATTCAATTATATCCTCGACAAATCCAATTTTTTTTATAACATCAATATTATCAATTGGTTTATTAGATGGAATGCAGTATAATTTAATTGATGTTTTAAAAGGAATATTTTTTTCCTTTTTATAATTTCTTATTTGTGAAATAATTTCTTTTGTAATTTCAAAATTATTAATCAGCTGTATATCATATTCTTCCTTATTTGGCCATGAACTTATTGTTATTGGTTTAGAGGCTTTACCCTCAAGATTATGATATATTTCTTCTGAGAGAAAAGGCATAAATGGATGGATAATTTTCAAATTTTTAATAAATAATTCAATTAAATCAAACTTTGACTTCTGGTCAATTTTCTTTCCATATTCAGGTTTTAATATTTCTAATAACCATGAACAAAAGTCATCCCATATCAATTTATATGAAGACATTAAAACATCTGAAATCCTGTAACTTTCAAAGTTACTATCTATAGACTCTAAAGTATTGTTGAATTTATTTCTGTACCAATTTATTGCTAGTTCATTAACTTTAGGCTGTTTAATTTGTAAGTCAGTATCCCAACCATCAACAAGTCTCAATGCATTCCAGAGTTTATTTGTAAAATTTTTACCTTGCTGACACAATGATTCATCAAACAAGAGATCATTACCAGCAGCTGAGCTTAGCATTAAACCGACTCTTACAGAATCTGCACCATATTCTTCAATCAATTTAATAGCATCAGGTGAGTTGCCAAGTTGTTTAGACATTTTTCTTTTAAGTTTATCTCTAACAATTCCAGTAAAGTATACATTAGAAAATGGTTTTTCGTCTCTAAATTCATAACCTGAAATTATCATTCTTGCAACCCAAAAAAAGATTATATCAGGACCTGTAACCAAATCTTGTGTAGGATAATAATATTTGATTTCTTCATTATCAGGATTTCTAATTCCATCAAATACAGAGATTGGCCATAACCAAGAAGAGAACCAGGTATCAAGCACATCTTGATCTTGACTAAGATCTGAATCTTTTAAATTTAATTTTAAGTCTTCATTTGCTATTTTTAAAGCTTTTTCTTTTGTAGTAGCAACTATATATTCATCATCGTTACCATAATAAAATACTGGAATTTGATGACCCCAAGATAGTTGTCTTGAAATATTCCAGTCTTTTATATTTTCAAGCCAATACTTATATGTTGATTTAAATTTATTAGGAAAAAACTTTATGTCTTCATTTTGTAATACATTTTTAATAGCTGGCTTAGTTATATCAGCCATCTTTAAAAACCATTGTTTTGAAATTTTGGGCTCAACCACAGAATTTGTTCTTTCTGATCTCCCAACATTATGGACATAATTTTCTTTTTTAATTAATAATTTATTTTTAATAAGCTCATCTTCCATTTCATTTCTGACAACAAATCTATTTTTGCCTTCATAATGAAGTCCATGTTCATTAAGGTTAGCGTTTGTATCAAAAATATCTATAGTATCAAGGTTATGTTTTTTTCCTAAATTATAATCATTTATATCATGAGCAGGGGTTACCTTAAGACATCCTGTTCCAAACTCAACATCAACATAGGGATCAGCAATTACTGGTACTTTTCTATTACAAATTGGAACAATAGCTTGTTTACCAATTATAGATTTATATCTTTTATCTTTAGGATTAACACATACTGCAGTATCACCAAATATAGTTTCTGGTCTTGTCGTTGCGATAATCAACTCTTGATCTGAATCTAAGATTTTATATTTTAGATAGTATAAATTTGATTGTTCCTCAACATAATTTACTTCCTCATCAGAAACAGTAGTTTTTGCCTCTGGGTCCCAATTAATCATTCTGTATCCTCTATAAATTAATCCTTTATCATGAAGAATTTTAAATGCAATTAAAACAGATTCATACATTTCATCATCCAAAGTAAACTTAGTTCTATCCCAATCACATGAACATCCTAACATTTTTAATTGTTCAAGTATTCCACCTCCATATTTTTGAGTCCACTCCCATGCATATTTTAAAAATTCATCCCTAGAAATATCTAACTTATCTATTCCTTTTTCCTTTAAATTTTCAACAACTTTTGCCTCAGTTGCAATTGATGCATGATCAGTACCAGGAACCCAGCATGCATTTTTGCCTAACATTCTAGCCCTCCTAACTAATATATCTTGGATAGTGTTGTTAAGCATGTGACCCATATGAAGAAGTCCAGTAACATTTGGAGGAGGTATAACGATTGTAAATGGTTCTTTATCATTAGGAGTAGATTTAAAAAGATTGTTTTTCATCCAATATGAATACCATTTCTTTTCAATTTCAATATGTTCAAATTTGGAAGGAATTGGCATCAGATGATAAAAATTTTAAAGTAAAACAAAAATAACATACCTTGAAGTATATTTACAAAATTAAGTTAAATAAATGCCATCAATATCAAAAAAAGGTAATAAGATACCTCCTTCACCAATTAGAAAACTTGTACCATATGCTGATCATGCAAAAAAAAGAGGGATTGAGATTCTTTACTTAAATATTGGTCAGCCTGATATAAAATCTCCAGTTGAATCTCTTAATGCAGTTAAGGAAGCCGATTTAGATTTATTAAAATATGAATATTCTCAAGGATCACTTGAATTTAGAAACAATGTTTGCAATTATTACAAAAAGCATAATATATATGTTTCTCCTGATGACATTATAACTACTGTTGGTGCTAGCGAAGCCCTTTCATTTACAATGAATTCTATTTGTGATCCAGGTGATGAGGTAATTATTCCTGAGCCTTTTTATGCAAATTACAATGGTTTCGCATTAGCTTCTAATATTAATGTTATTCCAATTACATCAAAAATTGAAGATAATTTTGCTTTACCACCAATTAATGAATTTGAAAAGAAGATTAATAGTAAAACAAAAGCAATTTTATTATGTAATCCTTGTAATCCAACTGGATATGTCTACTCTAAAGAGGAAATAATAAACATAGCTAATCTTGCAAAAAAAAATGATTTATTTATAGTTGTTGATGAGGTTTATAGAGAGTTTATTTATTCAGATACTAAGCATTTTTCAATTCTAGAAGATGAAAAATTTTGGGAGAATGCTATTTTAATTGATTCAGTTTCTAAAAGATATAGTCTATGTGGTGCTCGAGTTGGATTTATTGTATCTAAAAACTCTGAATTTATTCAGACTTGTTTAAAATTTGCTCTTACTAGATTATCTCCTCCTACTTTAGCATTAATTGCTGCGAATCATGCTATAAAAAATTCAAGAGAGGACTACATAGAAAATGTAATAATGGAATACTCCAAAAGAAGAGAAGTTGTTATTAATGAATTAAGTCAAATTGATAATATTAAATTTTCTAATCCAATGGGTGCATTTTATTCAATTATAAAGTTACCAATTGAAAATTCAGAAGATTTTGCAAAGTTTCTTTTGACAGATTTTTCATATAAAAATCAAAGTGTAATGCTATCTCCAGCCTCAGGTTTTTATAGTTCAGAAAACTACGGAAAAGATGAGTTAAGAATTGCATTTGTTCTAAATTCAGAAAAATTAAAAAATGCAATAAAGATTATTAAACTAGGTCTTAAAGAGTTTATTGGATAGTTTATGATTGTAAATAAAAATGCTTCATTAAAAAAGCTTAATACATTTAATGTAGATGCTAGTTGTGATGTGTTAGTTGAGTCTAATGACACTAATGATCTCTTAGAAGCATTAAACAGTAAAGAGTTAAATAACAATCTATTCATTCTTGGAGGTGGAAGCAATATACTATTTACAAAGCATTATCAAGGAACTATTATTAATCTAAAAGAAGAAAGTATAAAGATCTTAGACGAAGGTACTGACAAAGTTCAAGTTGAAGTATCTGCTGGAATGAACTGGCATAGATTTGTTAAGTGGGCAGTGGACAAAAATTTTGGAGGTGTTGAAAATTTGTCTTTAATTCCTGGTAATGTTGGTGCTTCTCCAATTCAAAACATAGGTGCTTATGGTGTAGAGTTAGAAGATGTATTCGATAGTTGCTCAGGTATAATGATTGACTCTCTTGATAAGGTTAACTTAAGTAAGTCAGATTGTGAATTTACTTACAGATCATCCATTTTTAAAAAAAAACTAAAGAATAAATTTATAATAACTTCTGTCAGATTTAATCTTACAAAATCAAATCATTTATATAATATTGATTACCCTGATTTGAATAATCTTTCTGAATTTAACCTAGATTTAAAAAAGATTTCAAATGAAGTAATTAAAATTAGGAACTCAAAACTTCCTGATCCAAAACAATTTGGTAATTGTGGAAGTTTTTTTAAGAATCCTATTATAGATTTTTCTAAATTTCAAAAACTTAAAGAAAAATTTACTGAAATTCCATTATTTAAAGTTGATTCAAATTATTTTAAAGTTCCAGCTGCATGGTTAATTGATAAATGTGGCTTTAAAAAAATTAATGATGAGAATGTAGGAGTATATAAGAATCAGCCTTTAGTAATAATTAATTTAGGTAATGCATCAGGTAATGAAATTATAAATTTTGCTAAAAGAATTAAGGACTCAGTTTTTAATAAATTTGATATTGAACTTGAAGAAGAAGTAATTGTAATGTAATATTACTCTTTATTTTTTGAATCAATTATTATTGTTACTGGTCCATCATTAATAAGTGAAACTTTCATATCAGCACCAAAAGATCCAGTTTTTACCTTATCATCAATCTGATCTTTACAAGTCTTAATAAAATACTCATAAAGAGGAATTGCAGTTTGATGATTAGCAGACTTTATATAAGATGGCCTGTTTCCTTTCTTAGTTAATGCTAACAATGTAAATTGAGAGATTAAAATTAATTCACCATTAATATCCAATAAGGATTTATTCATAACTCCTTCTGAATCATTAAATACTCTCAGGTTTAAAACTTTATTCACTATCCATTCTACATCTTGTTTATTATCATCTAAACCAATTCCTATAAAAACAAGTAATCCTTTTTGAATTTCAGATTTAATCTTATTATTTATCTCAACTGAAGACTTACTAACTCTTTGAATTACTACTTTCATCGGATTTTCTGTAAATATTATGATCTTTTAACATATCTAAATAAGTGTTATATCTTGATTCAAATATTTCACCATTGGTTATTTCACTTTTTATGTTACAATTTGGTTCATCTACATGAAGACAATTTTTAAATTTACATTTCTCTTTTGCCTTAAAAAATTCTGGAAAAAAATCTCCAATTTCATTTTTTGAAATATCAACAAGACCAAACCCTCTTATACCTGGAGTATCTATTACCCTTATATTTGAATCTAGATCAAACATTTCAGCATGGGTTGTTGTATGTTGTCCTTGATTATGATAAGAAGATATTTCTTTTGTCTTTAGTCTTAGACCTGGAGATATGTAATTAATTAAAGTGGATTTACCAACTCCACTATGACCAGAAATCATACAGGTTTTGTTCTTCATTTTTAAAATTAAATTATCTAATCCATCCCCATATTTGGCTGAGATTAAGTCACAATTATATCCTATTTTATTATACATAAGGATCATTTCTTTGATTTGATCATTTTCATTTTCTTGGAAAGTGTCAATTTTATTAAAGGCTAAAACTACAGGAATGCTATAAGCCTTGCAGGTAACTAAAAATCTATCAATAAAATTATTTGTTGTTATTGGATTATTGAGGGTAATAACTAGTATTGATAAATCAATATTTGATGCAATTATATGATGCTGTTTGGAAAGTTTTACTGATTTTCTAATTATATAATTTGATCTAGGTAAAATTTCTGAAATAATACCATTATTTTCATTTTCAATTTCAAATATTACATTATCACCAACTGATATTGGATTTGTTGTAGAAATTTCCTTGAGTCTAATTTTACCTTTTATTCTACATTCAAAAAATAAATTATTTGATTTTACTAGATACCAACTCCCTGTTGATTTATATACTTTACCCTCTAACATATTATCTACCAATATATTTTTTCCTAATCATATTAACAAATCTACTTAATGATATTTGTATCTTTAAACAAAAAATTGAACAAAAAAGTCCTATTACTAATTCTTGATGGATGGGGAATTACAGATAAGAAAGATTCTTCAGCTCCTGATAAGGCTAATACTCCAAATTTTGATTTCTTAATTAAAAATAACCCAAGTAATTTTTTAATAACTCACGGTGAAAAAGTTGGTTTGCCTAAGGGTCAGATGGGAAACAGTGAAGTTGGTCATATGAATATTGGTTCAGGAAGGATAGTCCTTCAAGATCTTCTTAAAATTAATAATAGTATTAAGGAAGGTAAGTTTAGAAATAAAAGTCAGTTTAATGATATAATTAAACATACTAAAAAAAATTCTTCAAATGTCCATTTAATGGGACTGGTTTCTGACGGAGGTGTTCACTCTCATATAGACCATTTGAAAGAAATTATTCTGTCGTTATCACAGATAAAAGACAGTATCTATATACACGCATTTACTGATGGGAGAGACGTTGATCCTAAATCTGGAGTTAATTATATTAAGTCTCTTGAAACTTTTTGTAAAAAAAATGGAGGCAGACTTGCAACTATCATTGGAAGATACTATTCAATGGATAGGGATAACAGATGGGAGAGAATAAAGAAAGCATATGATTTAATTTCAAATTCTATTGGGACAAAATCATCTGATTTAATTCATGATATTAATCATTCATATTCAAGTGGAATAACAGATGAATTTATAGACCCTCTTTTGAAGACAGATTCAGATGGTAATCCAATACATGAATTAAACTTTAATGATACTGTAATTTTCTTTAATTATCGATCAGATAGGGGAAGACAGCTTACATCAGCTTTATGTGAAAAGGATTATCTAGATTTCAAAATGTCTAAATCTGTAAATAATTTATATACACTTACTAAATATGACGAAAATTTTAAAATTGCAAAACCAATTTTTGAAAATGAAGTAATTAAGAATACTCTTGGAGAGGTAATTTCAAAAAATAATCTTAATCAACTAAGAATTGCTGAGACTGAAAAATATCCTCACGTTACATTTTTTTTTAATGGTGGAAATGAGGAAAAGTTTAAAAATGAGAAAAGGATTTTATGTCCATCTCCAAAAGTAGCTACATATGATCTTAAACCTGAGATGAGCTCTGATGAAGTAACAAGAAATGTAATTAGAGAAATCAATAAAAGTAAATTTGAATTTATATGCCTAAACTTTGCTAATCCTGATATGGTTGGACATACAGGAAACTTTAATGCTGCAATTAAAGCTTGTGAAGCTGTAGATAATCATCTCGGAAATATTATAAAGGAGGCAACGAAAAGAAACTATACATCAATTATTATAGCTGATCACGGTAATTGTGAGAAAATGATTAACGATGATGGCTCAATGAACACTTCACATACTATTAATCCTGTTCCTATAATTCTAGTAAATTCTAAAAACAAAGAAATTAAGAATGGGGTGCTTGCTGATATTGCTCCAACTATACTTGATATTCTTGGTATAGACCCGCCAATTGAAATGGAAGGAAAATCGTTACTATTATGAAAAAAATCTATTTATTATTTATAGGTATTTTGTTTTTAAGTTGCTCTCAGAATCAAAATTATCTTCAAGATGAAGGAATAGTAGATATAGACTATTTGAAAAACTCACCAAAAACATATTGGTTTGAGGAAAATTTTCAAAACTATTCAGTTGAAAGAATAAATAAAGAAAATTTCTCTAAGTTATATAATTATGATATTGAAATTTTTATGAATACATTTTGCCATGACTCTCAGAGAGAAATACCTAGGTTAATTAAAATTCTTGAAAAGCTAAATTTTCCTGAACAAAAATTAAAAATTGTCTTACTTAGTCCAAATAAAAAGTCTAAAATGGGTTATGAAGTAAACAAGAATATAACCAATACACCTACTATTATTTTTAATATAGATAATACTGAGATTAACAGAATAGTTGAACTTCCAAAAGAAAGTCTAGAGAATGATATTCTCAAAATTATAAATGATGAAGATTACAAACATGCATATTTTATTGAATGATACTAAAAGATATAGATGAAATAAAAAAAATTAGGGAAAGTGCGCAATTAGTTTCAAAAACTTTAGGTTTAATGGCAAACGAAATTAAACCTGGCGTAACTTCTTTATATCTTGACAAGATTGCAGAAGAGTTTATTCTTGACAATAAAGCTGAGCCAGGGTTTAAGGGATATGATAATTTTCCAAATACACTATGTGTAAGTATAAATAATGAGGTTGTACATGGTATTCCATGTGATACACCATTAAAAAACGGTGATATAATTTCAATAGATTGTGGGGTTTTAAAAAATGGGTTTTATGGTGACCATGCATATACTTTCTCTGTAGGTGAGGTATCTAAAGAAGTTCAAGAATTATTAGATGTAACAAAAAAGTCGCTATATATAGGAATTGAATCAATGAAAGAGGGGAATAGAATTGGTGATATAGGTTATGCAATAGAAAATTATATTAAAATTCATGGATACGGAATTGTAAGAGAGTTAGTTGGGCATGGATTAGGTCAAAGTCTTCATGAATTACCAGAAGTTCCAAACTATGGTAAAAAAGGAACCGGAAAAATTATCAAAAATGGTCTAGTACTTGCGATAGAACCAATGATAAATCTGGGAACTGAAAAAATTAAGATAAATGATGATGGATGGACCTTTGTTACAGCTGATAGTCTTCAGAGTGCTCATTTTGAGCATAATATTGCAGTAATTGATAGTAAACCAGAATTGTTATCAACATATAAATACATATACCAAGCTCTTGGCATTGAATCTGATGAAGAAGATAAGTTCAATAATTTTTTTAATAGATGAAATATATATTAAAGTTATTACCAAGAGAATTATTAATAAAATACAGCTTTTACTTTATCCCAATTTTAAAAATTATATTCAAAGGAAAAAAATTTTATGATCCAATTGATGGAAATGGATACTCAAAATTTTTATCTTATGGATATAAAAAAATAAGAAGAAATGCATTATCCCCTGGAACTCTGTCTCTAGAAAGACATAGGCTTCTTTGGTTGTATCTTATTAACGAAACAAATTTTCTCGATTCAAAGCTTAAAGTCCTACACGTTGCACCAGAACAAATTTTTTATAAAAAATTTAAAAGAAATCAAAACTGGGACTATATAACTTTTGATTTAAGATCTCCATTAGCAGATATTAAAGGAGATCTCAAGTCACTGAATTTTGAGGATCAAGCTTTTGATTTAATAATATGTAATCATGTTCTTGAACATATTGATGATGACACAAAAGCTTTGAATGAAATTTTTAGAGTATTAAAGTCTGGTGGAGTTGCAATTCTTCAAGTTCCTATTAACATTAAAAAAGATGAAACATTTGAGGATAAATCAATAATTTCTAAAAAAGATAGAGAGAAATATTTTGGGCAATATGATCATTTAAGAGAATATGGCTTGGACTTTAAAGATAGAGTTGAGAAGGCTGGTTTTGAGGTAGAGATGGTTTATTATACTGAAAATTTTTCGCACGAAATAAAATTGAAATATGGTTTAAATGAAAATGATGTAATTCCTATTGCTAGAAAATCATTTAGTAATTAAATCCCATCCATTAGATTTTATAGGAACAATTCTTTCATCTTTTGAAACAAGTATTAATGACTCCAAATTTTCTATATTATTTATGATATCTATACTTTGATCTGGATCCATTAACATTAATGCAGTCGCCCATCCATCAGCTGTAATACATAGGTCAGATATAACAGATGCGCTCAATATATTATTAGAAGTTGATTTACCTGTGATAGGATTTATAATATGTGTATATCTATCTCCAGTTATAGGGTCGATTCTGAACTTTCTATAATTACCTGAAGTTGCGAGAGACTTATTATCAAGATATATTTCAGAGTAGAATTTATTCATCTCTAGAGGGTTTTGAATTGCAACTTTCCATCTATTTCCCTTATTGGAAATACCTTTTGCTATAACTTCTCCCCCAACCTCAATTAAAAAGTTTTCATAACCACTTTTAATAAATAAATCATTAATTAAATCAACTGAGTATCCTTTTGCAATTGCATTAAAGTCCAAGAATATGTCTTTATTTAATTTAACAATTTCATTGTTATTATTAAGAGTCACTTTACCAAACCCCACAATATTTTTTAAACTATCAATTTTATAATCATTAATCTGTTGGCTAGTAGTTTCTGGACCTAATCCATAAAAATTAACAAAAGATCCAGCAGTTGGGTCAAAGAAACCATTTGAGTTTAACCAAATCTCTTTTGACTTATTAAATACATTAATAAAATTAGTGTCAACTTCAACAGGTTTTGATGATTTATTGACTCTTGTAATTATTGAGCTATCAATGTATGTAGACATTGATAAGTTAACTTGATTAAAAATAGAATCAATTTGATCTTCAATGAAACCTTCATTAGATTTCGTCTCAACTATAACGCTATACGTTGTTCCAAGAGCATTTCCTCTAATACTTTTATACAAATTAGTTTTTGTATTGCAACTATTTAATAGAGTTAGTGTGAGTAAAAGAAGTGTTTTTGATTTCATCAACCACCAAAGTCATCAAACCTTACATTCTCAGGAGGAACTCCAAAATCTTCAGCCATCTTTTCAACTGCTTGATTCATTAATGGAGGACCACAGAAATAGACTTCAATATCTTCGGGCGAGTCATGTTTAGAAAGATAATTGTCAATAACAACTTGATGAATAAATCCGACAAAACCATCGCCTTGTCCATCTAGAGAATCTTTAACTTTCCAGTTATCTTCTTTTAATGGTTCTGAAAGAGCAATATAAAACTTGAAGTTTGGATAATCTTTTTCTAAAGCTCTGAAGTGATCAACATAAAAAAGCTCTCTTTTTGATCTACCCCCATACCAAAAGGTTACTTTTCTACCTGTTTTAATAGTTCTAAAAAGCTCATATAAGTGTGATCTCATAGGTGCCATTCCAGCACCACCACCAACATATAGCATCTCTGCTTCCGATTCATTAATAAAGAATTCACCATAAGGACCGGATATTGTAACTGTATCACCAGGCTTTTTTGAGAAAATATATGAAGATGCTATACCTGGATTAATTGACATCCATTGATTTTTTTTACCATCCCATGGGGGAGTTGCAATTCTAACATTAAGCATTATTTCCTTACCCTCAGCAGGATATGATGCCATTGAATATGCTCTCTCAACAGTTTCTGAATTTTTCATCTTAAGTGACCATAAGTTAAAATTATCCCATTCTAGTTTAAATTTTTGAGGATCATCAGGATGTTCTTTAGGATGAGATGTTATATCAATATCATTATAATCAATATCACATTCTGGAATCTCAATCTGAATATAACCTCCTGCTTTATAATCCATTTCTTCAGGTATCTCTATAACAAACTCCTTAATGAATGATGCAACATTGAAATTACTTTTAACTTTAGCCTCCCATTTTTTTATACCAAAGACTTCTTCAGGTACTTCAATCTTCATGTCCTGTTTAACTTTAACTTGACATCCAAGCCTCCAACCCTCAGATATTTCTTTTCTTGTAAAATGAGGTTCTTCAGTTGGAAGTATTTCACCCCCTCCTTCTAATACTTGACATTTACATTGCACACAAGTTCCTCCTCCTCCACATGCAGACGGAAGAAAAATTTTATTATTTCCAAGTGTAGTTAGCAAGGTATCACCAGAACTTACTTCTACATCTTTCTGACCATTTATTACAAGTTTTACAGGACCAGATGGTAAAAGTCTCTCTTTTGCAACAAGAAGCATTGTAACTAAAAGAAGAGTTATTACAAAAAGCCCGATGGTACTAGCTATAATTACATTTATATCCATTATTTAAATTTTAATTCCCATAAAACTCATGAAACCTAGAGCCATTAAACCAGTGATAATAAAAGTTATTCCTAAACCTTTTAATGGATCTGGAATATTAGAATATGTAATTTTTTCTCTAATTGCTGCAATGGCGACTATTGCTAGATACCAACCAATTCCTGAACCAAAGCCATAAACAGCGGATTCAAAAGTATTTACAAAATCTTTTTGTTGCATAAAAAGTGAACCTCCAAGTATTGCACAGTTAACTGCAATAAGTGGAAGAAAAATTCCTAAACTTCCATATAAAGTAGGAGAAAGTTTTTCAACAATCATTTCAACTAATTGGACCATTGATGCAATGACAGCGATAAACATAATAAATGTTAAAAAAGATAAATTTACATCTTGAAATTGAGGCCCTATCCATGTTAAGGCTCCTGGAGCTAACAAATATTGGTCAATTAAATAATTGATAGGAACAGAAATTGTTAAAACAAAGATTACTGCCTTACCTAACCCATCAGCTGTTTTTACTGTTTTTGAAACTGCAAGATAAGAACACATTCCAAGGAAGTAAGCAAATACCATATTCTCAATGAATATACTCTTAACAAATAAATTAACTAAATCTTCCATCTAATCTTTTTCTATTAGTTTTCTGTTATAATATCTCTGAATCCATATATAAATACCAACAACAATTAATGCCATAGGTGAAAGTAACATTAGTCCATTATCTTGATAACCTAGATCATATATAAACTGAGGAATAACTGGGACTCCCCACAACTCACCTGAGCCAAATAACTCTCTAACAAAAGCAACAACTATCAAAATCCATCCGTAACCTGCGGCATTCCCTACTCCATCTAGAAAAGATTTCCATACACCATTCCCAAGGGCAAAAGCTTCAAATCTTCCCATTATTATACAATTAGTTATTATTAGTCCAATAAAAATTGCAAGTTGTTTACTTACATCGTAAGCATAGGCTTTTAAGAATTGATCAACGAGTGCAACAAGTGTTGCTACTACTAATAGCTGCACAATAATTCTGATTCTTGTTGGTATAACATTTCTTAAAATAGAAACAATAACATTTCCAGCTGCCATTACAAAAATTACTGAAAGTGTCATAACAACAGCAGGCTCAAGTTTAACAGTAATAGCTAAAGCAGAGCAAATACCTAAAACCTGAACTGTTATTGGATTATCATCATCCAACGGATCAGTTAATAATGCTCTATTCTTTTTTGAAAAAAAAGGTTCTTTTTCTTTACTCATTAGTTAAGCTATTAAAATATGGTAGATAATTTTTAACTCTCTCAATAATCATATCTGATACTCCATCACCAGTAATTGTTGCCCCTGATATTGCATCAATTTCATTATCCATTTTGTCAGAGTTTCCAGGATCATTATTAGTCTTTGTAAGATACACTCCAACAAAGTTTCCATCTGAATCTTTTATTTTTTCATCATTAAAACTATCAATAAACCAATCCTCAGTTATTTCAGCACCAAGTCCTGCAGTTTCGGACTTATGATCAAAAGAGACTCCCTTTATAGTGTTAATATCATCCTTAAGAGCAATATAACCCCATATCTCTGCCCATAAACCTGCTCCTCTTAATGGTATTACATAAAATTTTTCACCTTCAACATTAGCAATATACAATGGAAATCTTTGGAGATCTTTATCTTTTTTAACTTCTAGTGCAAGATTAATATTAAAAGCATTTACTTGATCGTCAATAGATCCATCAGATTTTAAAGAAAGCTCTTCTTTTACATAATCATCATATAGAGACTCTGATTCATCTCTACTTACATTTATACCTACTGAAGAGAGTATATTTTGCATCTTTTCTTTTTTAATATTAGCATTCTGAAGATCTTTCAAAGACTCAGATGTAAACGACAATACTGAAGCAACAGATACAACCATTATAGTAGCAAAAATGTATGTATGTTTATTAGACTCCCTATTCATTATGTAGTTTTTAATTTAATACTTTGCCATCTTTTTCTTCTCATACTAACATTAGATTCTATAACATAGTGGTCTATTAATGGTGCAAAAACATTCATCAATAAAATCGCAAGCATTACTCCTTCTGGATAAGCAGGATTAAATACTCTAATAAGTATACAGAATACACCAACTAAGAATCCATATATCCATTTTCCCTTTGTTGTTTGAGCTGCAGAGACAGGATCAGTAGCCATAAATACAATACCAAAAGCAAAACCTCCAACTAAAAGATGATTATACCATTCAAAACTCATCAGTGAATTTGCACCCCAAAGATTAAATAAAATTCCAACTACAGAAGCTCCAATTACAGCACTTAACATAATTCTCCAGCTTCCAACTCCCGTAGCTATAAGAAGTAATGCACCAATCAAAACGAAAAATACTGAGGTCTCAGCAACTGAACCAGGAATTGATCCCATGAACATACTAAAAGAAGAATAAGAAACTTCTGCATTTGCAGCTAATGATCCTAGTATGGTTTCTCCAGAAATTCCATCTACATTTGATGCTTCTGAAACCCACACCTTATCACCTGACATAAATGTAGGATATGCAAAAAAAGCAAATGCACGAGCAGTTAAAGCTGGATTCAAGATGTTCATTCCTGTTCCACCAAAAGCTTCTTTTGCAATTAATACTGCGAAAACAACTGATATTGCAAGCATCCATAATGGCATATCAATTGGCATTATCATTGGAATAAGTAGTCCCGTAACTAAATACCCTTCATTAACTGGATGATTTCTGTAAACTGCAAATGCAAATTCTATAGCTAAACCAACAGCGTAAGAAACAGCAATCATTGGGAAAATTTTATAAGCACCATGCAGAACTGCATCAATAAAAGTAAACTGAATATCAGTTTGAATATAATATTGATAACCAGTATTATACATTCCATAAAACAATGCAGGAACAAGAGCTATTATTACTGTTATCATTGTTCTTTTTAAATCAACACCATCTCTAATATGAGATCCTTTAGATGTAGTGTGGTTAGGAACAAAGAGCATTGTCTCAAATGCATTAAATGCAGGATATAACTTTTCTAATTTACCTCCCTTATCGAAAGGTTTTTTTAGCATATCAACTTGTTTTCTAATAAAATCCATTAGCCTACTTCTTTTAACATTATTTCAATTCCGTTTTTTATAATTTCTTGTGCCTCAATTTTTGAAGTGCATGAAAAATCAACTAGACCGAAATCTTCAGGTATAACTTCATAGATACCCAGAGATTCCATTTTTTCAATATCACCCCTCATACACGCTTTAATTAATTGCATTGGAAAAATATCCATAGGAAAATATTTTTCCATTTCTCCAGTTACAACTATTGCTCTTTCTTCACCGTTTAGGTTTGTATTAACTTTTTTCTCACCTCCTATTAACCATGACAATGAAGTTTTAGATAGACTAGGAACTGAGTTATACATGAATGGAAGCCATCCTAACATTCTGTAATTGTTTCCTTCTTTAATTACAGATATTGTATTATTATAATATCCAATATATCCTGAATAATCAACCTTAGATCCGCTAAGTGGATCTCCGTTAATTATTCTAAAGTTTAAAGTGGGTAAATTATCCTTTTTATTGAATAATGAAGAAATCTCAGAACCAATAGTTGTCTTAAAATATTTTGATGAATTAATAGAATCCCCAGAAATTGCTATAGTTCTATCAGAACAATATTGACCAGTTTTGAAAAAAGATCCAATATTAGCTAGATCTTCAGGTTTTACAACCCAAACTACTTCACCTGAATTAATCGGATCAATTCTATTAATTTGAAAGCTTTCATTTCCAGCTGGATGATTACCTTTAATATTATATAAGTCAACATTTTTAAGTTGATTGAAAATACTTTCCTTAGTCGATGAGAAACAGAAGTTAATTGGCTTGTTAATAATTTTTCCTAATACATTAATTCCAACTTGTAAATCATTTAGCCTATCACTCATTAAAAATTCATAATCAGCTGCGTATGGCGCTGTATTGTATGAAGAGACAAAGATGGATTTAGGAAGCCTGTTAGGTCTGGCAATAATATTATATGGCCTTTGTCTAATGTATGCTAACGTACCTGATTTTGTTAATAGTTCAATAATACTCTCAACAGAAATACTTTTTAAATCAGGAATATCGAAGTTTCTGACATCATCTCCAATCCTTTGGATTATAACATTTAAAATTTTTCTTTTTTCTCCTCTTACAATTTGTTTAATTTTTCCACTTACTGGAGAAACAATTTTAATATTTTGATCATTTTTATCAAAAAAGACAGGATCACCTTTCATGACAAAATCACCCTCTTTAACAAGCATACGGGGAACTAGAGCAAAGAAGTCGTCCGGATTTAAAGCGTAGGTCAAGCTTTTATTTGCAACTTCAAATTCTTTTGAAGCAAGTCCTTTTAAATTTAAATTAGCACCGAAAGGGATGCTTATGACTTTGGACATAAATTTATAATTTACGTGTGCAAATTTACTATAAACAGGCTAAGAAAAAAAAGTATTTTAATCAAATTATTATCAAATTAAACTAATTTTAATAACCAAAAATTATGCTATGAATAACTCTATAATAAATATTCCAACTCCAATCAATGAACCAATAAAAGAATATAGAAACAATAGTCCTGAAAAAGAGTCTGTTCTAAAAGAATATAAAAAACTTAGAAACTCAAAAACTGATGTCAAAATGTGGATTAATGGAAAATTTATTGAAAGTTCAAAGACTTCTAATATGTCTCCTCCTCATGATCATAAACATATTTTAGGAAAATACTATTTAGCTGAAAAAAAACATGTTGAATTGGCGATAAGATCTGCTTTAGATGCAAAAGAAAATTGGTCTAATATGAGATGGGAAGAAAGAGCATCCATCTTTTTAAAGGCTGCCGAATTAGTTGCTGGACCATATAGAGATAAAATTAATGCTGCTACAATGTTAGCTCAATCTAAAACAATCTTTCAAGCAGAAATTGATGCAGCATGTGAACTTATAGATTTTTTAAAATTTAATGTACATAGTATGCAGCATATCTATAGTCAGCAACCAAAATCTGATCCTGGTGTTTGGAATCAGCTTGGATATAGACCTCTTGAAGGATTTGTATATGCTGTTACTCCATTTAATTTTACTGCAATTTCAGGGAATCTTCCTGCTAGTGCAGCAATGATGGGTAACACTGTTGTCTGGAAACCTAGTGATCATCAAATTTATTCTGCCAAAGTCGTAATTGATGTTTTTAGAGAAGCTGGTTTACCAGATGGAGTAATAAATGCTGTTTATGGTGATCCTGAAATGATTACAAATACTATTCTCAAATCTAAACATTTTGCTGGTATTCATTTTACTGGCTCAACATCAGTTTTTAAAGGTTTGTGGAAAAAAATTGGAGCAAATATCGAGAACTATAATTCATATCCAAGAATTGTTGGAGAAACAGGGGGTAAAGATTTTATAATAGCTCATAACTCAGCTAATATTGATGAATTTGTTACTGCAGTTATAAGAGGTGCTTTTGAGTTTCAGGGACAAAAATGTTCTGCTGCTTCAAGAGTATATGTTCCAAAATCTATATCAACAGATTTTTATAAAAAATTAAAGTCTGAAATTTTAAAAATAAAAATGGGAAGTCCAGAAGATTTTAAAAATTTTATGACTGCTGTGATTCATGAAAATTCATTTGATAAACTTGTAGGTGTTATTGAAAAAGTTAAGTCAGATAAGGATGCTGAGATTCTAATAGGAGGTGGATATGATAAGTCAAAAGGATACTTTATTGAGCCAACTGTTATCAAAACTTCTAATGCAAAATATTACTCAATGGAAACTGAACTCTTTGGACCTTTAGTAACTATATATGAATATGATGATAAAGATTGGGCTAAAACATTAAAGCTAGTTGATGAGACATCAGAATATGCTTTAACAGGCGCTATTTTTTGTGATGATAGATATATACTTAGCGAAGCTGTTGACAAACTTAAAAATTGTGCAGGTAACTTTTACATTAATGATAAATGTACCGGAGCTGTTGTCGGTCAGCAACCATTTGGAGGAGCTAGGGGCTCAGGTACAAATGATAAGGCTGGGTCCTATCTAAATTTATTAAGATGGGTTTCGCCCAGGTTAATTAAAGAAGTTTTTGTTCCACCAAAAGATTTCAAATACCCATTTATGGGATAATTTTTAATCAATTATCTCAACTTTATTGATATAAATATTATCTATAGGCCAGTCAATTTCATCTGTTGGAATAGATGCTATTTTATCAACTATTTCCATTCCGTTTATGACTTCTCCAAAAACTGTATAGTTGCCATCTAAATGATTTGCTCCATCTTTTTTTTGGACAATAAAAAATTCAAAAGGTGAAGCCATTTTATATGGGTTATCTAAAGAGCTACTTGGCATACTTATAGCCCCTCTTTTGTGAGAGTGTCCTTTATTGAAATCATTTGGAAGAAGATATTTGCCAATATTTTTTCTTTTGTTGGAAACAGAAATATTATCACTATTGCCAGCTTGAATAACAAAATTATTGATCACTCTATAAAATTGAGTTCCTTCAAAATATTTTTTCTTAACTAAGAAAATGAAGTTTGATCTATGGTAAGGCGTATTATCATATAATAATATTTCAATCTGCCCAAAGTCGGTATATATTCTGACTTTATTCTCTTTATTATTTATTTCATACTTATATAAAAATTCAATAATATTTTCATCAGTAAGCCTAAAATCATTTATTGGATTATCAATTATTTCTTCTTTTTTAATTTCAACTTTTAAATCTTCAAAATTGTCATTTTTAATTTCTGATTTATCACCTAATCCTTTACAACTATAAATAAATGTTAGGCTAAATAATATTAAAACTATTTTTTGATTCATCATTTATTTCTGAAAAGGGATATACACAATTTTTTTTGTTTGAAAGAATTCATAACTTAAATAATCATTTATATCATAAATATTTTTTTCTTTAAAATCTTTTAATTCATCATCTAGGTTGCCACCTTTCAATGAAATAATTCCATTTTTTATTTCATTTGATGAATTAAACTTGAAATTTTTATTTACTATTTCATAAAATTTATTCATTCTAGTAACAGCTCTTGATAATATGAAGTCATAATGATCTAGATGATTTTCTACTCTATCATTTATAGCCTCTACATTATTAATTGATAGCTCATCACAAATTGATTTTACAACTTGTATTTTTTTTCCAATACTGTCTATTAATGTAAAATTTACTTTTGGAAAAAAAATTGCTAAAGGTATGCCAGGCAAACCTCCCCCAGTTCCAACATCAAGTATTGATGTTGAATCTTTGAAGCTTATGATTTTTACGATAGATAGTGAATGAAGGATATGATTAATTTCCAGATTATCTATATCCTTTCTAGAAATTAAATTTACTTTTGAATTCCAGTATCTATATAGGTGAACTAGTTTAGTGTACTTCTCTCTTTGTGCTTGGGTTAATTTTGGAAAATGTTTATCTATTTCAGTCAAGATAATAAGTCTTTTATTCTTTTTATTGCTTCTTCAATTTGTTCTCTTGAAGCTGAATAAGAAATTCTAATACAGTTTGGGTATCCAAAAGCATCTCCAGGAACTGTAGCAACATGAGCTTTTTCAAGAATAAGCATTGATAAATCATTAGCATCATTGATAGTTACACCCCTAAATGTTTTACCAAATAATTCTGAGATATCTGGAAAAATATAAAATGCCCCCATAGGAGGTTGTTCTATTTTAAAACCATTGATTTTTTTAACACGATCTATAATAAAATCCCTTCTAATCTTAAATTCATCAATCATGTATTGAATTTTATCAGGCGACTCTTCTAGTGCTTTGATTGTAGCTCTTTGTGCAATACAATTTGCTCCACTTGTTATCTGACCTTGCATTTTATTACAAGCTTTAGCAATTACTTTAGGTGCTCCCAAATAACCTATTCTCCAACCAGTCATTGCAAAAGCTTTTGAAATACCATTTACAGTAACTGTTCTATCAAACATTCCGGGTAAGCTAGCAAAACTTACTGATTTTACTCCATAGTTTATATGTTCATAAATTTCATCTGATACTATAATTATATCTGGATACTTTGCAAGGATTTTAGAAAACTCAAGATACTCTTTTTCAGTAAAAACTGATCCACTTGGATTATTAGGTGAGTTAAGCATTAACATTTTTGTTTTATCTGTTATTGCAGACTCAAGTTGTTCAGCAGTAATTTTATAATTTGAGTTTTCATATGGATTGATAAATACAGGTACTCCTTCAGCTAAAGCGACCATGGCACTGTAACTTACCCAGTATGGTGTCGGGATTAATACTTCATCTCCTTGATTTATTAATGACATGCATACATTTGCTATTGATTGTTTTGCTCCTGTTGAAACAACTATTTGATCCACATCATAATCTAAGTTATTATCTCTTTTAAATTTTTTACAAATTGCTTTTTTCAAGTCAAGATAGCCATCAACTGGAGAATATTTATGATAATTATTGTTAATAGCCTCAACTGCTGCTTCTTTTATGTAATCTGGAATATTGAAGTCAGGTTCACCTGCACTTAGAGTTATAACATCTATTCCTTGGTTTTTCAAATCATGTGCTTTAGCTGTCATTGCAACCGTCTGAGATATAGGCAAAGACTTTATTTTTTCTGATAACATTTTTAGATTATTTATTTAATATTTTCTTTTGATTATTAATTGATTCTTGATGAATTGCTTTAAAAATTTTTAAAATAAATTCTTCACTTAACCCATGTTCCTCACCATCTAAAATCATTTTTCCAAGAATTTCGTTCCATCTTTTATTTTGTAAAATTGCAACATTGTTGTCGGATTTTAGTTTACCTATTTCCTTTGCGACTTTCATCCTCTTACCTAATATTGATAATAAATTTTGATCTGCAACATCAATTTGAGATCTAAGTTTTTTAAGTTTTTTTAAATAATCTTCTCCCTCTGAAGTCTTTTCTCTAATTTTCAAATCTTTCATTATTTCTATCAATCTTTTTGGAGTTACTTGTTGAGCAGCATCACTCCAAGCATTATCAGGGTCACAATGGGTCTCAATCATTAACCCATCAAAATTTAAATCTAGTGCAGATTGACTTAAATCAAAAATTAAGTCTCTTTTTCCAGCAATATGTGATGGATCACATATTAGAGGTAGATCAGGAAAATTATTTTGGAGTTCAACTGCAATTTGCCATTCTGGATTATTTCTATATTTAGATTTGTCATAAGATGAGAATCCTCTATGTATAACACCTATTTTGTTTATATCTGAGGAGTATATTCTTTCAATCCCACCTAACCATAGAGATAAATCAGGATTAACTGGGTTTTTAACTAGTATAATTTTATCAGTCCCTTTTAGCGCATCGGCAATTTCCTGAACAATGAATGGAGATACTGTAGACCTTGCTCCAATCCATAATATATCAACATCATGTTTAAGTGCAAGATCTACATGCACTGAATTTGCAACTTCTGTTGCAATCATTAAACCTGTTTCCTTTTTAACTTTTTCTAACCAATTTAGACCAATTGCACCTACACCTTCAAACATTCCAGGTCTAGTTCTTGGTTTCCATATACCTGCTCTATATGCTGATACATCTGAATCTTTGAGTTCATGTGCAATTTTTAAAACTTGCTCTTCAGTTTCTGCACTACAAGGTCCAGCTATAACTAATGGGTGGCCAAGGTTCATATTGTCTAACCAACTTCTAAACTCCTTTTTATTTTCCATATTTATTTATTTAATTTCTTTAAGTATTTCTCTAATACCATTTATTTTTTTCATTTCAGCACTTAATTTTTCTTTATCACCTTTTTCAATTAAAATTTTAAAGTTATTGATATTAGATATATACTCATTAAGTGATTCAACAATATTATTTTTATTTTCAACAAAAATTGATGCCCATGTTTCAGGTGAGCTTTTTGCTAACCTAACAGTTGACTCAAATCCACTTCCAGCCATATTATAAATGGAATCTTGATCTTCTTCCTTGTTCATTACTGTCTTTCCTAACATAAAAGACGAAACATGTGAAAGATGTGATACATAAGCTATATGCTTATCATGTTCAATTGAACCCATATTGATAATATTCATATTCATAGAATCAAAAATTTTTAGAGCATCCGATAATAAATCTTGATCAGTTTTTTCTGTTTCACAAAGAATTAAAACTTTATTTTCAAAAAGATCTTTAGTTGCAGCTGAAGGGCCTGAAAACTCCGTACCAGCTATTGGATGTGCTGCAAGGAAATTTTTTCTATTAGAATGGTCTTCTACTTTTTTACATATCTCATGCTTTGTTGAACCTAAGTCAACAACTAAAGTATTATTTGAGATTTTACTCAATATTGACTCTATTTCACTTTTGATAGCATCTACAGGTATTGCAATAAAAATGAAATTTAAGTTATCAATTGAGTTTATATCTAGTTTTTTATCTATTATACCTTTGCCTAATGAATAACTCATTGAATCCAAATCTTTATCAAGTCCATAGATTACTGTATTTATATCTATTTCCTTAATCTTTAACGCTATAGACCCTCCAATTAATCCTAAACCAATTACTCCTACATTCATAATTCTTTAATTTTAAATTCACCTAAAACTTTAAATTCTTGAGCCATTATTTCAATAATTTTTTTTGCTTTATTGTAATTATCTACTGAGTTAAAAGTAATGTCAACAAAAAAAGCATATTTACCTGGGGTCTGTATTACAGGTAAAGATTGAATTTTAGTAAGATTAAGACTACAATCACTCATCACATTTAAAACTGATGCTAAACTTCCTCTTTTATGATCAAGAATAAACTTTAGTGCAGCTTTATTAAATTCAATATTTGTATTCTTTTTTTCAAGAATCACAAATCTTGTCTTGTTGTTTTTGATAGTTTGGATTGATTCTTCTAGAATTTCTAAATTATAAATTTCAGAGGCTTCTTTACTTGCAATGGCTCCAACACCTTTAATTTCTTCATCTTTGATTTTTTTTGCAAATAAAGCTGTGTCCTCACTCTCAATCAATTTGATGTGAGGATAATTATTAAAAAATTTGGAACATTGAAGTAAAGCCATTGGGTGTGATTGGACTTCATGAATTTGATCAATTTTTTGACCAGCTAGACACATTAAATTATGATTTATATTTAAATTATGTTCTCCTGTTATACATAAATTATACTCGTCAATTAGGGCATAATTAGGAAGTATTGATCCCGCAATTGAATTTTCAATTGCCATGACACCAAAGTCAGATTCTTCTTTATCAATTGATTTAACTAAATTTTCAAAGGTTGAGCATTCTAGTAATTCAAAAGAATTAAAATACTCGTTTGCCACCATATGGTGGAATGAACCTTTAATTCCCTGTATTGATACTTTCATATAAAAAAAAAGTCCTGATTTGACAGGACTATTATGTTTTAATTTAATTATACATAATTATCCCTTCTTCTGATAAGAGAAGTAATATGAGTAATAAAAATTAAAATTTTGTTTCATAACTTAACAAAAGTATAATAGGTATTTAAAATATCAAACTTTTTATACTATTTTTTAATAAGCTCTCCATTAAGATAAATTGAGTGCTCTATCAAAGTTGATTTCTCGAGATTTTTTGAAACGGAACAGTACTTCTCAAAACTTAGTGTTGCTGCACGTATTATTTTATCACCTGGAATTTCTCCTTCAATCAATAGTTTTACATGAATCCTTTTAAATGGTCTTCCTGGTTCAGATTCTCTTTCACCCACAACCTCCATTTTGTATGATTTAGGATCTAACTTTTGTTTTTCTAAAATAGAAATAATATCTATACTACTGCAACCTGCAACTCCCATAAGTAAAAGTTCCATTGGACTGGCACCTTGAACTTGATAATCTGTTGAGTGCTTTCTATCTAAAAGAACTTTATAACCATTTTCATTTGATAATTCAAATAGGTATTTGTCATTAACTCTATCTAAATAAATTGCCATTATTTTAAAATTTTTGTAAAGATATTTGAAATTTGATAGGTTTCTATTAAAAAGGCATCATGTCCATGAATTGATTTAACAATGTGATTATTTACCTTAATTTTATTAGACTTTAAAATAGTTGTAGTATCATAATCTTCATCTGGAAGAAAGAAAATATCAGAATCAATCGATATTATATGCATTTCTGATTTTACATTTTGAATTTTCATCTCGAAACTTTCACCATCCCTAGTTATATCAGTTGATCTTAATAATTTATTTAGAAATTTATATGAGTTAAGACTAAATCTTTGATGTAACTTTACACCATGGTGATCAAGCCAGGATTCAACATTATATAAACCTTTATCATTATTTATTGTTCTTTTAAATCTATCATTTAAAGACCTTGGTGTTCTGTAAAAAGTCATTGCATGGATTCTTGCATCTGCAACTGGATCTCTTGAATTTTCAAGAATTCTATTTTGAAGAAAAGTATTTGCAATTAACCAGTCATTTGCCTTCCAATCTGAAGCAATAGGAATTATTTTATCAGCAATATCATTTTTTATAGCTAACATTTCCCATGTAATACAACCTCCAATTGAACCTCCAGTTATTGCAAATAATTTAGGAATTTTTAATTTTTCTAATGCCTCTATAAATAATAAGGCTACATCACCCAAATTAATATTTAGAGAATAATCAAAACTTTTTTCATTAAATCCGTTACCAGGTATGTTAAAACATATTACAGAGAATTTTTTAGTGTCTATAGGTTTATCGTCGCCTACAATGTCTCTCCACCATCCATTATTTCCTGAAACAAGTGAGTTTCCAGTTAAAGCATGATTTACAAGAATAACTGGAGAACTCCCAATAGGCATACCAAAGATTTGATATGTAAGTTCAATCTTTTTGATTTTTAATCCTGATTGAATTTCAAAATCTTCGATTAAAATATGTTTTAATTCATCTTGCAAATTATATAGACTTAATTGCCTCTTTTAAATCATTAATTAAATCATTAGGATCTTCAAGACCTATACTTAGTCTAACTAGATCTGATGTAACCCCTGTGGATTTTTGTTGATCCTCATTTAGTTGTTGATGAGTTGTGCTTGAAGGATGAATTATAAGAGATTTAGAATCACCAAAGTTTGCAAGCAAAGAAAATATTTTGGTACTATCTGTCAATTTTTTTGCTGATTCAAACCCTCCTTTTAATCCAAACGTAACAATTCCACTTTGACCTCCCTTTAGATATTTCTTAGAAAGACTATAATATTTAGATGATTTCAGACCTGGGTAATTTACCCACGCTACTTCATCTTGTGTTTCAAGCCATTCAGCAACTTTTAAGGCACTCTCAGAGTGTTTTTTAATTCTAACAGATAGGGTTTCTAATCCTTGAATTGTTTGAAAACAATTAAATGGACTTGGAGCACTACCTAGATCTCTTAGTCCCTCAATTCTAACTTTTGCAATAAATGCTGCAGGTCCAAGTGCATCATGGTATACAAGACCATGATACCCGGCAGATGGTTCAGTGAATTCATTAAATAGTCCATTACTCCAATCAAAATTACCAGCATCAATTATAATACCTCCTATTGAAGTTCCATTTCCAGTTATATATTTTGTAGTAGAATGAATTACAATATCTGCACCATAGTCAATTGGTTTTAATAAAAATGGAGTAGCTACAGTATTATCAACTATTAATGGTAGTTTCGCTTTTTTAGCAATTTTAGAGATGGATTCAACATCTAATATATCTAGCTTAGGATTACCAATACTTTCAATATAAACAGCCCTAGTGTTATCTTTTATTGCATTAAAAAAATTATTTGGATCATCAGGATCTACAAATGTTGTTGTTATACCGTACCTTGGAAGTGTAACGTTTAATAAATTATAAGTTCCTCCATATAGACTATTTGAAGCTACAATATGATCTCCAGTTTTTAATAATGTTAAAAGAGTTGTAGCTAGAGCAGCAGATCCTGAAGAAGTAGCTACTGCAGCAATTCCGCCTTCCAAAGAAGCCAATCTTTGTTCAAGAATATCAGCTGTAGGGTTGTTGAGTCTTGTATATATATATCCTGGTTCTGCTAGTGAAAATAGATTAGCAGCATGGTCAGTATTATCAAAAACATAAGATGTAGTTTGATATATTGGGACAGCTCTAGTCCCCTCTGTCTTTTTTGTATTATGACCTACATGTAATGCAAGTGTTTGATCATTTTGATTCATAGTTTTAGTGATTTAATTATTTGTTCAACATATTCTAGCTTTTCCCATGGGAAAAGCTCAACCTCGATTTTTTTAACTCCAGAATATTTTGAGTTAAAAGTTTTGGTTTTTTTTTCAGATTTTCTACCCATATGTCCATATGAGGCAGTTTCAAGATATATTGGGTCTCTTAAGTTAAATCTTGATTCTATCGAGTGAGGTTTTAAGTCAAATATCTCATTGACAATGTTCGATAATTTTGAATCTGAAATATTTAATTTTGATTTACCGCATGTATTTACATTAAGTGATACTGGCTCAGCAACTCCAATAGCATATCCAACCTGAATTAAAATCTCATTAGAAACGCCTGCTTTTACTAAATTCTTAGATATATGTCTTGCTGCATATGCTGCACTTCTGTCAACTTTACTTGGATCTTTTCCACTAAATGCTCCTCCACCATGCGCCCCTCTCCCTCCATAAGTATCAATAATTATTTTTCGTCCTGTTAGGCCTGTATCTCCATGTGGTCCACCAATAACAAATTTACCAGTAGGATTTACATGATATTTAATATTATTATTAAATAGTTTTTGAATACTAGCAGGATAACACTTCTTTACTTCTGGAATTAATACCTCAATTATATCTTTTCTTATTTTATCTAGCATTTTTTTATCATCACTATCAAACTCATCATGTTGAGTTGAGATTACAATAGTGTCTATTCTTAGAGGATTGTCATTTTCATCATATTCGATAGTAACTTGAGACTTTGAATCCGGTCTTAAATAAGGAATTGTTTTTGATCTTCTCAGACGTGAGAGTTCAAAAAGTAATTTATTAGCAATATCTAGAGTAAGAGGAATACCGTTTTCAGTCTCATTACATGCATACCCAAACATTATTCCTTGATCTCCTGCACCTTGATCCTCCTTTATATCTCTTTCTACTCCTCTTAAGATGTCTTCTGACTGCTCATGAATTAATGACATAACTGCACAAGATTCTCCTGAGAACTTATACAAATCATTATTATATCCTATATCCTTGATGATTTCTCTTGCAACATTCTGAACATCAATATATGTAGAGCTAGTAACCTCTCCAGATAAAACTACTTGTCCAGTTGTAACTAATGTTTCACAGGCAACTTTTGAATTTGGATCAAAAGCTAGAAAATTATCTAATATTCCGTCACTGATTTGATCAGAAACCTTATCAGGATGTCCTTCACTAACAGATTCAGACGTAAATAAGTACGACATTGAATTAAGTTTATGAGAAAAAAAGACGTGATTGCTTGTAAAAGAATTACTGCTTTAGCAATTTTTTAAGAGGTTGCAATCAGTCAAATCCTTCCTCTGTTTCTAACAAAATTAATTAAAAAAAAATAATTTCAAATTATTCTGCTTTTTTCTTTAAAAAAAACCTACTATTTTGCCAAAAATTATGAGAATAGCAATTGCAGGAAATATTGGTGCTGGTAAAACAAGTTTAACTAAGCAGCTATCAAAAAGCTTAAAGTATAAACCATATTATGAAGATATAATTGCAAACCCATATCTGGATGACTTTTACAGTCACATGGAAAGATGGTCGTTTAATCTTCAAATTTATTTTTTAAATAGTAGATTCAAACAGCTGTTAGATATTGAAAGAAGTAACGAAGACGTAATTCAAGATAGAACAATTTATGAAGACGCGTTCATTTTTGCTCCCAACTTAAATGCAATGGGCTTAATGACACAAAGAGATTATGAAAATTATTTATCTCTTTTTGACACGATGCTTAATCTTGTCAAGCCACCAGATCTTTTAGTTTACCTTCAAAGCAGTATCCCCAATCTTGTAAATAAAATTCATAAACGAGGAAGAGAATACGAGAAAACAATTAGTATAGAGTATCTAAGTAGACTTAATGAGAGGTATGAGGCGTGGATAACAAATTATAATAGTGGAAAGCTTTTAAAAATTAATGTTGATGATATAGATTTCGTAGAAAAAAAATCTGATTATGAGTTAATTTTATCTTTAATTAAAAAAGAAATCTAAATACTTTCAAAACCTCAAATAAATAAACTACGAGTATTAGTAAACTATAAAATACTGTTTAAGTTGTTGATTTTAGAGAATTTATATATCTTTCTATCAAAATTAAAATCTAATATAAATTATGAAACGTAAACTTAACCTATTACTAATTACATCCTTATTTGTCATATATTCTTGTGATAAAAACGATGATGATGAAAACACCCAAACAATAGAAATCGATCAACCAATTAACGCAAGTGCTTCTTTTACTGCTTCAGCTTTAGGTGAAGATTTAGATTCAAGATACACTTATAAATTTAATTCTGTTTTAGAAAACACCTCTGTTTTTGTTTGGAATTTTGGTGACGGTAACACATCAAGTGAACCAAATCCAACTCACACATACTCTAGAGCTGGTGATTATACTGTTAAGTTAACTGTGTATGGTATTCCTGCTACAGGAACCCTTCTTGGTCCTGCAGATCAGTTAACTCAAAGTATTTCTATTGAAGGACCTAAAGCAATTGATTATATTCCAGGAACATGGAGACCATATAACTTATATGTTGGACCTTCTGCTGGCAGTGGAGAGTGGTGGAACTATGGAGCAAATGGCTCTAGACCATGTCTAGAGGATGATGTTTATACATTTACTTCTGACGGTAAGTTTACTATAAGTCACGGAGATGGAACATGGCTAGAAGATTGGCAAACAGGTAATGGAGATTACTGTGGAACTCCTATTTCTCCATACGTTGATGGTTCATTCACCTGGTCTCTTGCTACAGGAGATGTTTTAACTCTGAATGGAGACGGAGCCTACTTGGTTCTTCCTAAAGCTACTAACAATGGTCAAGATGGAATTGCTTCCAGCAGATCATACGATGTTCTAAACATTTCTCCAACAACAATGCAAATTGCAATTGAAGCTGGTGGAGGAGTATGGTGGACTTTAGAATTAGTTAAGAATTAAAACTAATATATAGCAAAAATAAAAGGTGGTCAAATGACCACCTTTTTTTGTATATAATTTTAAGCAATTAACTCATTGTATTATATTTGACAAAAATTTAAAAAATGGACTACATAAATCTTATCCCACTAGCTGGTGTAATTGCATTAATATTTGTTTTTATTAAAAATTCATCAGTTTCAAAAAAAGAAGTTGGAAATGCAAAAATGGCAAAAATTGCAAAAAATATTGCTGATGGTGCAATGGCATTTTTAAAGGCTGAATATAAAATATTGTCAGTTTTTGTATTAATTACTGCTGTATTACTAGCATTTAAAGGTATTAATGAAGGTAGTAGCTGGTTGGTGGCAGTATCTTTTGTCGTTGGAGCATTCTGTTCTGGTCTTGCAGGTTTTATTGGTATGCAAGTTGCAACAAAAGCCAATGTAAGAACAACTAATGCTGCTCAAGATTCCCTTGGAAAAGCCCTAGAAATTGCTTTTTCTGGTGGTTCTGTAATGGGAATGGGTGTAGTTGGTCTAGGGGTTTTAGGTGTTGGCTCTTTATTTATAATTTACAGACCTATGTTTGAAGATATTAATACTGTTATACAAGTTTTATCTGGATTTTCACTTGGTGCTTCATCTATTGCATTATTTGCAAGAGTTGGTGGAGGAATCTATACTAAAGCTGCAGATGTCGGTGCTGACTTAGTTGGAAAGGTTGAAGCTGGCATACCTGAAGATCATCCTCTTAATCCTGCTACTATTGCAGATAATGTTGGAGATAATGTTGGAGACGTTGCTGGAATGGGAGCAGACTTATTTGAGTCGTTTGTCGGGTCAATTATTGGAGCAATGGTTTTAGGTGCTGCTTTTGTTAGTTTAAGTGAATTTTCTGGAATCGAAATTAATGCAGTATTACTTCCATTATTTATCGCTGCATCTGGAATAATTATGTCTATTATAGGAACCTTCTTCGTTAAAGTTAAAGAAGGTGGAGATCCTCACAAGGCTTTAAATATGGGTGAGTTTATATCTGCTGGATTGATGATTGCTGTTACTTATTCTCTAATACAATATTTACTTCCAGAGTCATGGATTTTTAATGAAATTGAATATACCTCAAATGGCGTTTTCATTGCAACAATTAGCGGATTAATAGCTGGTCTTCTTGTCGGTAAAGTAACTGAATATTACACTGCAACTGGTAAAAAACCTGTTCTTTCAATAGTTGAACAGGCAGAAACTGGTCCTGCAACTACTATAATCGCCGGTCTTGGTGTTGGAATGATTTCCACTGCTCTTCCTATTATATTTATTTGTGCTGCAATATTACTATCATATGAATTTGCAGGTCTATATGGAATAGCAATTGCTGCTGTAGGTATGCTTGCTAATACAGGTATTCAGTTAGCAGTAGATGCATACGGTCCTATTTCAGATAATGCTGGAGGTATAGCAGAAATGGCAGAGCTTGATCCTAAGGTTAGAGAAAGAACAGATAAGCTTGATGCAGTTGGAAATACAACAGCAGCAATTGGAAAAGGTTTTGCTATTGCATCAGCAGCATTAACAGCTTTAGCTTTATTTGCAGCATATATGCAAACTGCTCAAATTACTGCTATTGATATTTCAAAGCCAGTTGTTATGGTTGGTCTTCTTCTTGGTGCAATGCTGCCATTTGTTTTTTCTGCCCTTTCAATGAAGGCAGTTGGTAAAGCAGCAATGAGCATGATCGAAGAAGTAAGAAGACAATTTAAAGACTTGCCAAAATTAAAAGCAGCTCTTGAAGTAATGAGAAAGTATGATTCAGACCTTTCTAAAGCATCAAAAGAAGATCTAAAAATCTTTAATGATGCTGACGGTGTAGCAGAATATAGTAAATGTGTTGAAATTTCAACACAAGCTGCTTTAAGAGAGATGATTCTTCCTGGGTTAATGGCTATCTCAGTTCCAGTTATAATTGGATTTACTGGTGGTGCAGAAATGCTTGGTGGTCTTTTGGCTGGTGTAACATCATGTGGTGTTTTAATGGCAATTTTTCAATCAAATGCAGGTGGTGCTTGGGATAACGCAAAAAAGATGATTGAAGAAGATGGGAGAAAAGGTACTGAAGCTCATAAAGCAGCAGTTGTAGGTGATACAGTTGGTGATCCTTTCAAAGACACATCTGGACCATCCCTTAATATTCTTTTAAAATTAATTGCTGTTGTTGCTCTAGTAATAGCTCCACTTCTAGTAGGTTAAATATAGAGAACTTTTTTAACTGCCTTAATTACTTCCTCACTATTTGGAAGCCACTCTTCTAATAAAACTGGAGAATAAGGAGTAGGGGTATCTGCATTATTTACTTTTTCAATTGGTGCATCAAGAAAATCAAAGAGTTCGTTCTGAACTTTGTGCGAAATATCAGTAGATACATTTCCAAAGGGCCAAGCCTCTTCAAGAATAACTAATCTATTTGTTTTTTTAACCGATTCTAGTATGGTATTATAATCAATAGGCCTAAGTGTTCTTAAATCAATGATTTCACATTCAATACCTTCTTTCTCAAGAATATCAGCAGCTATAAATGCTTCCTTTATAATCTTTCCAAATGAAACTAATGTTACATCTTTTCCCTTTCTTTTAATATCTGCAACACCGATTGGTAAAGTATATTCACCTTCAGGAATTTCACCCTTATCTCCATACATCTGTTCTGATTCCATAAAAATAACTGGATCATCATCTCTTATTGCAGATTTCAAAAGTCCTTTAGCATCATATGGATTTGATGGAACAATTACTTTTAGACCAGGACAGTTAGCAAACCAGCTTTCAAATGCTTGAGAGTGGGTAGCACCAAGTTGACCAGCAGAAGCTGTTGGACCTCTAAAAACAATTGGACATGGAAATTGACCTCCGGACATTTGTCTTATTTTAGCAGCATTATTTATTATTTGATCAATTCCAACCAATGAGAAGTTAAATGTCATAAACTCAATTATTGGTCTAGCACCTACCATTGTAGAACCAACACCAACACCTGAGAAACCAGCCTCAGAAATAGGTGTGTCTATTACTCTCAATTCACCAAATTCATCTAGCATTCCCTTTGATGCCTTATAAGCACCATTATATTCAGCAACTTCTTCACCCATTAGATAGACACTTTCATCTCTTCTCATTTCCTCTGACATTGCTTCACATATAGCTTCTCTGAATTGAATTGTCTTCATAGATTTAAATTTTAAGCGAATTTAATGATAAAAAAAATATTTCCTATAGTCCATTAATGAGATTTAAATTTTATTTAATTAATTTGTGAAATTATAATTTTAAATGGAATTGGTAGAGCTAAAAATTCATGGAATTTCATATAGTGATAATGCTTCAGGAGCCTTTGCATTGATTTTAGATGAGGTTAATGGTAATAAAAAATTACCAATTGTAATAGGAGGTTTTGAAGCACAGTCAATAGCAATTGCTCTTGAAAAAAAAATTAAGACTACCAGGCCTCTTACTCATGAACTATTTAAAGGGTTTGCTGATAAGTTTGATATAAGTTTAAACCATGTAATCATTCATAAATTGAGTGAAGGTGTTTTCTATTCAAATATGGTATGTGAAAAAGATAGTGAAGTGGTAAAAATTGATTCAAGAACGTCTGATGCTATTGCTTTATCAATTAGATTTAAAGCTCCTATTTTTGTAACTAAAGAAATTTTAGATGAAGCAGGGTTTGAAGATGATATGAGATACTCCGATGGGATTAATCTCACAGATAAAAACTTTTTTAAGGATAACTTATTTGATTCAACTGATTCTAAAACTGAAAGCACTAAGGATATTAAAAAAATTTCAACTAGAAACATTAAAAAAATGTTAGAAAAAAGTATTCAAAATGAAGAGTATGAATTAGCTGCTAGATTAAGAGATGAATTAGATTTTAGAAAAAAGGTATAATGAAACAATATCTAGATTTACTTCATCACATAAAAGAAAAAGGAGTAAAAAAAGAGGACAGGACTGGCACAGGTACAATTAGTGTATTTGGATATCAAATGAGGTTTAATCTTCAAGAGGGTTTTCCTCTTGTGACTACTAAGAAACTCCATTTAAGATCAATAATACATGAGCTTATATGGTTCATAAATGGTGACACAAACATAAAGTATCTTAAAGAAAATGGTGTAACAATATGGGATGAGTGGGCTGATAGTAATGGAAATCTTGGTCCGATTTATGGGCACCAATGGAGAAATTGGAATTCTGATGGCATAGACCAGCTAAAGGAGGTAATTTATTCGCTTAAAAATAACCCATCAAGTAGAAGAATGATAGTGACAGCTTGGAATCCAAATATTATTCCTGATAGTTCAAAATCATTCGGTGATAATGTTAAAAATGGAAAGGCAGCTTTGCCTCCATGTCACGCATTTTTTCAGTTTTATGTTTCTGATAATAAACTATCTTGTCAGATGTATCAGAGAAGTGCAGATGTATTTCTAGGTGTTCCATTTAATATAGCTTCTTATTCTCTTTTAACTCATATGATAGCTCAAGTATGTGAATATGATGTGGGAGATTTCGTCCATTCATTTGGTGACACTCATATTTATTTAAATCATTTAGAACAAGTTGATCTTCAGTTGACAAGAAAGCCAATGAAATTACCTAAACTTAAACTTAACCCTCTTGTAAAAAAAATTGAGGATTTTAAATATGAGGATATAGAAATCATAGATTATAATTCACATCCATCAATAAGTGGTAAGATTTCTATTTAATTATGATTAAAAGTGAATTAACAATCATCGCAGCAGCATCAACCAATAATGTTATTGGATTTGATAATAGGTTAATTTGGAATATACCAAAAGATTTAAAAAGATTTAAAAATTTGACTCAAGGTCATTCAGTTATTATGGGCAGAAAGACTTTTGAGTCTCTTCCTAGTCCATTACCAAACAGAAGAAATATTGTTATTACAAGAAATAAAGATTATTCTCCGGAAGGTATTGAAGTATTTAGAAATATAGAAGATGCTATTTACGAGTGTAAAGATGACCAACAACCATTTATAATTGGTGGAGGAGAAATATACTCTCAGACAATTAATTTAGTAGATAAAATAGAATTAACAAGAGTTTATAAAGATTATCAAGGAGATGCTTTTTTTCCTGAAATTCCAATAAACAAGTTTGAACTTGTTAACGAGTTAGTTAATTATTTAGATGATGATAGTAATATGAAATATTCTTTTTTAACATATATAAAGAAATAATATGAAAGCATATATTTTTCCAGGTCAAGGATCACAGAAACCTGGTATGGGTAAAGAAATTTATGATAATATTATTGAGTCTAGAAACTTATTTAATAAGTCAAATGAAGTTTTGGGATTTAATATCACTAACTTAATGTTTGAAGGAACACCTGAAGATCTTTTACAAACAAAAGTTACTCAACCAGCAATTTTCATTCATTCAGTAATATCTGCCTTAACTTCAAAAGAGTTTAAGCCTCAAGCATGCGCCGGACATTCACTTGGAGAGTTCTCTGCACTAGTATCAACTAAAGCAATAAGTTTTGAAGAAGGATTAAGATTAGTTTCAATTAGAGCAAATGCGATGCAAGAAGCTTGTCAAAAAACTAATGGAACAATGGCGGCAATTTTAGGACTGGAAAATAAAATTGTTGAAGATGTATGTAATGAAATTCATGAAGTTGTAAAACCTGCTAACTACAATTGTCCAGGTCAGTTGGTAATTTCTGGAGAATACAATGCAGTTGAAAAAGCTTGTCAAACTCTTAAAGAAAAAGGTGCCAGAAGAGTATTAATACTTCCAGTTAGTGGTGCATTCCATTCAGATCTAATGGAATCCGCAATCAAAGATCTCAAAAAAGGAATTGATCAAACTGAATTTAAAGAGCCTATCTGCAAAATATATCAAAACTTTAGTGCTAAACCAGTAAAAGACCCAGAAATAATAAAAATGAATTTATTGAGTCAATTGACAGGAGCAGTGCTTTGGACTCAGAGTGTAAATGAAATGATAAATGACGGAATTAATGAGTTTGTAGAGGTTGGGCCAGGTAATACTCTACAAGGTTTAATAAGAAAAATCAATCCTGAAGTATCAGTATCAAAAATCTAATTTTTGTATACTTTACCATCTTTCATAACAAAAATTACATTTTTTAAAGTAGCAATATTGTCTAACGGACTTTCGTTGACTGCAATAATATCAGCATAAAATCCCTCCCTTAATTGGCCTAATAGGTTTTCCATATTTAAGAGTTTTGCATTTGTTATTGTAGCAGATTTTAGGGAGTATTCAGTAGGAATTCCAATCTCTTTCATGAATATAAATTCTCCCGCATTATCTCCATGGGGAAAAACACCTGCATCAGTTCCAAAAGCAATTGGAACACCCATTTTATATGCTTTTTTTGTAGTAGTTTTATTCTGAACCCCAACTTCAAGAGCCTTTGGTATTATTATTTCAGGGTAATATCCAGGAATATTAGCCATTTTAGCTACATGTTCTCCTGCACTTATCGTTGGAACTAAATAAGTTTGTTTTTCTTTCATAAGTTTCATTGTTCTATCTGACATAATTGATCCATGCTCAATAGTAGTAACTCCAGCGTTTACAGCTCTATACATGCCTTCATCCCCATGAGCATGTGCTGCAACATGCATACCATAGTCATTTGCAATTTTAACAATTTCTCTTATTACTTCTTCTGTAAATTGAGGATTTTGACCATTTTTTGCTAAACTCATTACTCCCCCTGTTGCAGTAATTTTAATTAAATCAGCTCCATTCTTATATCTATATCTAACAGCTTTTCTAGCATCAGCAATAGAGTTTACAACTCCTTGCTCCGGACCTGGATCATCAACAAGATCATCTCTATAGCCATTAGTTCTGTCACCATGACCACCAGTTGTTGCAATTGTTTTTCCCGAAGTAAAAATTCTAGGTCCAGGAACAACACCATTATTAATTGCATTTCTTAAAGAGATATTTACACCAGATCCCCCGACATCTCTAACTGTTGTGAAGCCCGCCATAAGGGTCTTTTTAGCAATAACTGAGGATTTGAAAGCAATATCTGATTTGTTATCTTGAAACCTACTAATATATTTCTCAGGGCCTCCTGACTCACTCTCCATATGAACATGAAAATCAATTAATCCCGGCATGACAAATTTAGATGTCAAGTCATAAATTTTAATATTTTCATCACTTGACTCTTTAAATCCATTTTCAATTGATTTAATTTTATCATTTGAAATAATAATAGTTTTTTCTAAACTTATTTCTCCAGAGTTAGTGTCATAAATTTTTCCAGCGTGTATATATATTTCTTGACCTGAAAGAGTCAAAGTAGATAGAATTAGAATTAATATTCTCATGTTTAGTTTTTGCTAAAGTAAAAGAAATGGGTAATTATTCAAAAAAATTACAAACAGTATTTGTTATATAGTTTATCTGTCTCTTTGAAAGCTCTGAATGCATCGGTAAAGAGATGACTTCATTTTTTACTTGATTAGTAACTGGAAAGTCATTGTCAGATATAAATTCTTGTTTATAAGCCTTTTGTTCATGGAATCCAAGAGGATAATATATACCAAATGGAATGCTATTTTTTGAAAGACACTCAGCTAATTTTTCTCTCATTCCATTTTTAACCTTTAAGGTGTACTGATGGTAAACATGAGTATCAGGATCAGATTCAACAAATGGAATCTCAAGAGAGTCAATCTTTTCAAACTTTTCATTATAAAGTTCTGCTGATTCCTGTCTGGCGGTATTATATTTATTAAGATACTTTAACTTAACGTTTAAAATTGCAGCTTGAATGGAATCAAGTCTAGAGTTTACACCAACTTCATCATGATAATATCTCTCATACATACCATGATTAACCAGTCCCTTTATTTTATATGCTAAATTATCTGAATTTGTCATTATTGCTCCACCATCACCATAACAACCTAAATTCTTTGAAGGGAAAAATGAGGTAGTAGAAATATCCCCAATAGTACCAGCCATCTGTTTTTCAGAATTTGAAAATTTATATTTAGAGCCAAGAGCTTGAGCATTATCCTCAATAATAAATAAGTTATGTTTATTAGCTATTTCAAGTATTTCTTGCATATTACATGTTTGTCCAAATAAGTGAACTGGGATAATAACTTTAGTCTTTTCACTAATTTTATCTTTAATTAAGCTAGGATTTATATTAAAGGTCTTTGGATCAATATCTACTAAAACAGGCTTTAATCCAAGAAGAAGAATTACTTCTATAGTTGATGCAAAAGAGAAGTTTGTAGTGATAACCTCATCTCCTTTATTTAATTGAAGAGACATTAATGCAACTTGAAGAGCATCTGTACCGTTTGCACATGGAATTACATGCCTAATACCTAAAAAGTTCTGTAAATTATGCTGAAATTCTTTAACTGACGGACCATTAATAAAAGATGATGATTTAATTACTTTTTTAATCTCTCTATTAATTTGCCATCTAATTTTTTTGTATTGACCATTAAGGTCAACCATATTTATTTTTTTCATTAAAAACAAAATTAAAAAAGTATTTTTGGAAAAAGGGACTGGTGAAAATTATTTATGAAATATTTATCATTACTATTAATGCTTTAAGCATACCATTTAGACTGTTTTCAAAAAAAATAGATCTATTTCACGAAGGAAGAAAAGATACCTTTAGAATTTTGAAAAAGGATATTAATCCCAATGAAAAAAATATTTGGTTTCATGTATCATCACTGGGAGAATTTGAAATTGCCAAACCAATAATTGAAGAATTAAAAGTTAAAGTCAATAACTTAAAAATTATTGTCACATTTTTCTCACCATCTGGATATGAAAATGTTAAAAATTATAAGCATACAGATTCTATTACTTATTTACCAGTTGATTTATCAAATAACGCTAAAAAGTTTATTAAATATGTAAATCCTAAAGTTGCAGTAATTATCAAAAATGATTTATGGCCAAACTATATATCTGAATTAAAAAAGAACAACTCAATTATTTATTCTGTTTCTTCAAAATTTAAGCAGGGTAATTTTTATTTTGGAATTTTTGGTAAATGGTTTTTAGACAGATTAAAAATGATTGATTTTTTTTATGTTCAAGACAATAATTCAAAATTAATACTTAATAAGTACTCCATCCAAAATGTAGTTGAATCAGGCGACTCAAGATTTACATCTGTAATTAAAACACTTAATGAAAATAAAAGGATTGATATTATTGAAAAGTTTGTTAATAATAATAAATGTTTTATTGCAGGAAGTGTTTGGAGAAGAGATATAAAAATTATAAAAGAATCTATAACAAACAATAATATCAAATCCATTATTGCGCCCCATGAAGTATCCAAAAGACAAATAAAGGAGTTAGAGAATATTTTTGGAAATTCTTGTGTCAAACTATCATGCCTAGTAAAAGAAGAAGACTTTCAAAAAAAGGTATTAATTGTTGACTCAATTGGTAAACTTAGGTATATGTATAAATATGCAAACTTTTGTTATGTAGGCGGGGGTTTTTCTAATAATAGTCTTCATAATATTCTTGAGCCTTCTGTTTTTTCATGTCCAGTTATTATAGGAAATTTATATCATGGATTTAAAGAGGCTGAAGATTTAATTGATTTAGGTGGTGTAATATCAATCAACAATTCTGTTGAATTTTCAAAAATATTTAATGAACTATGTCATAGAAAAGAAAAAGAAAAAAAATTAGGTAAAATCAATTCAGACTATGTTTACAAAAATGAAAAAAACAACAGTAAAGTTATTGATTCATTAATAAAAACTTTACGATAATCTTCATTATAAATTTAACTTTGCATTATGATTAAAAAAACCCTTTTTCTTTTAGTTACTTTAAGTTGCTTTACAGTCCAAAGTCAGAACTCTAAAAAACCAAATATTATTATGATGATTGGAGATGGTATGGGCCTTTCCCAAATTTCATCTGGAATGTACTCTAATAATAATTATACATCTTTAGAGAGATCCAAATATGTAGGATTGATTAAGACTCACTCTTCAAGTAACTTAATTACCGATTCTGCTGCAGCTGGAACTGCAATGTCATCTGGAGTAAAAACAAAAAATAGATTGGTTGGAATGGATGATAATTATAAACCAGTTAAAAGTATTTTAGAAATTTGTAAAGATTTAGGCTACTCTACTGGAATAATAGTCACCTCTACTATAGTTCATGCAACTCCTGCATCATACTATTCAAAGGTAAAAAGTAGATATCAATACGAAGATATTGCTAGTCAGCTTGCAAAAAGTGGAATAAATTTCTTTGTTGGAGGAGGTGAAAGATATTTTAATAATAGATCAGATAATAGAAATTTATTAGCTGAGATGGAAGACTATTTTTTTGCAACCAGTATTGAGACATATAAGAATAATAATTCTAATAAAATTGGATATTTAACTAGTTATGACGACCCTATTGAAAAGCATAAAGGCAGAGAACCATCTTTACCCAGTCTGGTTGAATCTACAATTCAAAAGTTAGAGAGTCTAAATAAACCCTTTTTTCTTCTTGTTGAATCAGCTCAAATAGATTGGGGGGGTCATGATAATGATCCTAAGCACATGAACAGCGAGATGATTGAATTTGATAATACAATTAAAACAGTTTTTGATTTTATCGATAAGGATGATAATACTATTGTTGTCATAACTGCTGATCATGAGACTGGGGGAGCTGCAATAACAGGAGGTGATTTATTAAAATCTAATGTTGAAAACAAGTATGTTTCTGGAAGTCATACTGCTACTATGGTTCCTGTTTTTAGCTATGGATATAAAGCCCACAAATTTAAGGGTGTATATGATAATACTGAAATTTTTAATAAATTGTTTGAAATAGTAAATCAATGAAAAAATTTCTATTCGCAATTATTTTTTTAACTCTTTCTTGTACAAATAATACATATGATGTTGATATATTAATTATGGGTGGAACTATACATGATGGGTCAGGTAAAAAAGGTTTTGTTGGAAATATTGCAGTTAAAAATGATACTATTTTTTATGTTGGCAAAAAACAGAATTTCATTGCAAAAGATACAATAGATGCCTCTAATAAAATTATTTCACCTGGTTTTGTAAATATGCTTAGTTGGGGATATAATACTTTAATGCAAGATGGGAGATCTCTTAGTGATCTCAAGCAAGGTGTTACCCTTGAGGTTTTTGGAGAAGGAACATCTCCTGGTCCAAGAGGATCAATAGAAAATAATAATTTTGTTGGATTTGGAGAAGCCATGGAAGAACTTGAACAAAGTGGAGTTTCAACAAATATTGCCTCATATCTAGGAGCAGCAACAGTTAGAATTCAAGAAATAGGTTTTGAGAATAGAAAGGCTACAGAGTATGAAATGGATTCAATGAAAAATATTGTAAAAATTGCTATGGAGGAAGGAGCAATGGGTATCGGATCATCATTAATCTACGCTCCTGGAGATTATGCTGATACAGATGAATTAGTTGAATTATCAAAAATTGCATCATCTTATGGAGGAAGTTATATATCTCACATTAGAAATGAGGATTCGAGAGTTTTAGAGGCAGTAGATGAATTGCTTGAGATTGCTGAAAGAGCAAGTATACCATCTCAAATATATCATCTTAAAGCTTCAAGAAAACCAAATTGGCACCTATTAGACTCAGTTATTATGAAGGTTGAAAAAGCAAGAGAAAGTGGTCTAAAAATAACTGCAGATATGTATACATACCCAGCATCATCAACTGGATTAACTGGAGTTATTCCAACCTGGGTTCAGGAAGGAGGAAGGCAAGCTTGGATTAACCGAATGAAAAGGCCGGATATAAGAGAAAGGCTTTTTAAGGATATTAGAAAAGAACTTTCAGAACAGCCACCCGAAGACATATTAATGGTAGGGTTTAATAAACAGTCTATGTCTGATAAGTATAGAGGTAGGACTATTGCTGAGGCTGCTGAACTTAGAGGTGAAACTCCTGAAGAAACAATTGTAAATCTTATAATTGAGGATGAAAGCAGAATACAATGTATTTATTTTAGTATGTCAGAAGATAATGTCAGAAAAAAAATTATGCTTCCATGGGTTTCATTTGATTCAGATGCAGGTTCATATTCAGATATATCAAAAGATTTTATAACTCATCCTAGAGCATTTGGTAGTTTTGCAAGAATTTTAGGGAAATATGTTAGAGAAGAAAAATTAATTCCAATGGAAGAGGCAATTAGAAGATTATCTGGTTTTCCTTCTGATAATCTTGGAATTAAAAAAAGAGGATATTTAAAGATTGGGTATTTTGCAGATATTGTTGTTTTTGATCCAGATAGAATTCAGGATAAAGCAACTTTTGAAGATCCTTTGCAATTTGCTGAAGGCGTAGAACATGTTTTTGTAAATGGTATTCAGGTATTGTTAAACGGAAATCATACTGGTAATTTCCCCGGACGATTTGTAAGAGGCTCTGGATATAATCCTCCAACTGAATGATAATTAAACTTTTAATTACTAGAAATATATTAGAGTTAAAGAAGAGAAAAAAGTGCGGGTGAAGGGACTCGAACCCCCAAGCTGTTAGGCACTAGATCCTAAGTCTAGCGTGTCTACCAATTTCACCACACCCGCAAAAGGTGAACAAATATAAATAAGTTTTTAAATATAAATTAACTATGAGTACATTATCTGAAAAGGAAAAAAAGAATTATATAAATCAACTTTTTGAATTTCTTGAATTACCATCTATTAGTGCTGATTCAAGATATAATGATACTATGGAAAAGACTGCTGAATGGTTGTCTAAACAACTTATAAAATCAGGTTGTGATTCATCTTATATATATTCAACTAATGGACATCCAATTGTATATGGAGAAAAAATAGTGAATGAATCTATGCCTACTATTCTAGTTTATGGTCATTATGATGTTCAGCCGCCTGATCCAATTGAGCTATGGACAAATCCTCCATTTAATCCAGTAATTAAAAAGACTGAGATTCATCCAGATGGTGCAATATTTGCAAGAGGTGCATGTGATGATAAAGGTCAAGTATTTATGCATCTTAAAGCTTTCGAACAATTAATAAAAAATAATAAACTTAATTGTAATGTAAAGTTTATGATTGAAGGAGAGGAAGAAATTGGAAGTGAAAATCTTGAAAGTTTTTTAAGAGAGAATAAAGATAAATTAGGCGCAGATGTTATTTTAATTTCTGATACTGGTCTTAGCAATCTAAACAATCCAACTTTAACTGTTGGATTGAGAGGATTAGCTTACATGGAATTAAAAGTTACCGGACCCAATAGAGATCTTCACTCAGGAACATATGGTGGAACATTGGCTAATCCAATAAATATCTTATCAGATATAATAAGCTCACTTATCGATAATAAAGGTAAGATTACAATTCCAGGTTTCTATGATGATGTAGTTGAAATTGATAAATCAAGTAGAGCTTTAATTGAAGAAAAATCAAATTTTGATGAAGAAAATTTTAAAAAATCTTTAGGTCTAGAGCTCTTAAAGGGAGAGTTAGGTTATACTACTTTGGAAAGAAAGTCTATAAGACCAACTTTAGATGTAAATGGTATCTGGGGAGGTTATACTGGCGAGGGATCTAAAACTGTAATTCCAAGAGAAGCAAGTGCAAAAGTTTCGATGAGACTTGTTCCCAATCAAGATTGGAAAAAAATAAGTAAACTATTTAAAGATCATATAAAAAAAATTGCTCCAAAATCTGTTTCAGTTGAAGTTTTGACTCATCATGGAGGTAATCCATATGTAACTCCTGAAAATTTTAAAGGTTATAAATCTGCTATAAATGCATATAAAGACAGTTTTGGTAGAGACCCAATACCTCAAAAAGATGGAGGAAGTATTCCGATTGTGCCAATGTTTGAGAGTATTTTAGGAATAAAAACAGTGCTTATGGGATTTGGATTAGACAGTGATGCGATCCACTCTCCAAATGAAAACTTTGGATTAAAAAATTTCTTCATTGGAATTGATACAATTCAAAATTTCTATAAGTATTTTGGGAATTAGACTAGTTTGTCAGGATTTTTACTTACATAACTAGCCCAATTTGAAAATTCTTTCTTTGAGTTAGAGTTACCAAAATTAAAATAATGGCAAACTGCAGCTGCTAATCCATCAGTAGAATCAAGATTTTTTGGCATTTCTTTTATATCTAACATAGTTCTTAGCATTTTGGCAACTTGCTCTTTAGAGGAGTTACCATTACCTGTAATTGCCATTTTAATTTTTTTTGGAGAATATTCTGTAATTGGAATATCAAGATTAAGAGCTGCAGCCATTGATACACCTTGAGCTCTTCCCAATTTTAACATAGATTGAACATTTTTGCCAAAAAATGGAGATTCAATTGCTACAAAATTAGGATTATGAAGTTTTATTAACTCTGAAGTCTTGTTAAAAATTTCTGAAAGTTTTTCGCTATGATCATTTTTTTTTGACAGTTTAAATTCAATTAGATCAACAAGTTTCATTTGATTATTTTTTATTCTAATTACTCCGAATCCAGTAATATTAGTTCCTGGATCTATTCCCATTATTATTGTATTATCTGGAGCTTTATTATTCATAATTAAACCTAAAGGGCAAATTAAATTTAACTTCAACAAATTCTTCTACGTTTGTTTTAATAGCAGGAAGAGCTTTTTTAATCCCACTTACAGCATCTTTTAATATTTTTAAATACGCATCATCTAATCTATTGTAAGGATATAATTCATCTAAAATAAAATTTCCCTCTGAATCTATCTTTATTGTTAGTCTATACTGAGTTGTATCTAATGGAAAAATCTTATCAGAGATAAACTCATTCATTTCGGTTTCAATTATATTTCTAAAACATAATAAACCTTCATCGCCATTAAGGTCAACACATTCCTCAAAGGTTGGTAGCTGATCATTTTTAGACCAAGAAGAAGCTGATAAAATCTCAGATTCTGAAACTTTAAGATTATTAGTACAGGAGTAATTAATGATTA